>Ga0129324_10000515_pt1 | contig 28021 bp, 23 predicted proteins | sample CPBDNA_7_FD_96879 | JGI IMG/M metagenome (GOLD analysis project Ga0129324, IMG submission 96879) | Freshwater to marine salinity gradient microbial communities from Chesapeake Bay, USA - CPBay_Spr_15_0.2_DNA | ecosystem: Environmental > Aquatic > Marine > Coastal | place: USA: Chesapeake Bay...
TGTTAGCTGGCACCTTTCATGACCAACGGTCAGGCACCGCCGCACTCTTGCATGTTGACTCAGACTATGAGATATTCTGAATCAAGAGACCACACACTCTTACCTTCCCGCACCAAAGAACCCCTGCTTCGAAAGGAGTGGGGGTTTTTTATTGGCCGTTCAATAGCTATGGCTAACTCTCCCAAGGAAATTGGGGGCTGCAGTTTTACCCCTCTGAAACCCTGTATTTAAGGGTCTAGATTCTAGTCGGGATTTGTGTTACCGAAGTCGTACCAATCCCTACGTTTCCGTTGGCGCACAAAACACAGCAGTAGGCGGAGGTTTTGCTAGACCTAAATGGTTTTTGTATTTAACCCTTATTAACAAAGGGCTGTAGGGTTTTTTTAGGGGTAGCAAATTGGCAGAAAAACACACCAGCTTGGTAAATTAATTTCTGCTTAAAACTTTTCTTAACAGACTGATCTGGGCGAAGTCGTTGGTGTGAACGTCATCGATTACATGAAGGGTTATTACTTGCTCACCTTCTAATCCCCAATTATCAATTACCCATCTCATGTAGCGAGAGTAGCGCATGAGGCCGCTCGACATCATGTCAGGCTTCCCACCGCCGAAACTGCTTTGATTCATGGAAGGACTTTTTAAATAGACTTGAGCCCCCATCGCCAAGCCAATAACTCTTTCAGCTTCAAGGTGCTCGTCAACATTAATCAAATCTTTAATTAATAAGTGGTCAATGAATAATTGATCCTTTACTTTCGACCTAGCGAAACCGTTGCCCGCATCCTCTACGTCCACCTTGTGATGCTTGTGAAGGAGCGGGCTACCGATATCGTTTATTTTTAAATCAGATCCAGTCGTCATCTTTTTCATGCCAACTTTTTGACGGCTGTAACGATGCCGGTATAGATAATGGTTGATAAACTGGCTCGGAGTACCTACCCGTTGGCACATCATAGGCTAGCTTTACCTTGCCAACCTTACCTATCCACTTGAACCTCACCTTCCAACAATGAATCTCAACGTCCCGATCCTTGTTCTGATGAACCGTAATACCGAGGTCAGCCTTGGCAAAGAAGCTGGCGCTACCCGATATGTTCATTCCCTTTGGCACTGCTGTTGATCCTGAAGCGTCTGTTGGCATCTTGCTGGGGTGAGCAATGAACCAGATATGAACATCGTTTGCTCTGGCGAAGGCTACCAATCTTGTTAGCAGATCATTAATACTTTGGTGCTCATTGTCTGAGGATGTCTGCTGTGCGATGTAATTGTACGGGTCAATGACCAATCCTCTCACGCCCATCCTCATGACCGCTTGCTGTGCTCGATCCAATACCGAGTCAATAGTAACTAAATCACCTGACCTCTGCTCAAGAAACATCCAGTGGTTGTGTATGTACTGTAAGGCATTGTCGGCTTCCTCCTTGCTCATCCGACCGTTTGGCCCATCAAAAAAAGGTTTGCCAATAATCTTTTCTGCAAGCTTAGCTATGTGCAAAGGCGGTGGATTTTCAAAGCTGGCAACTGCAAACTTCCAATCATATTGTCTAGCTAAGTTAACCATTATCTGGTCAATAAACTCTGACTTACCTGACCCCGGAACCCCAGTAATCACAGACAGTTGACCCTGTACCACCGTGAACAACTCATCCACGATGGGTATTCCTGTTGATAGCCCGCCAATGACACCGTTCGTATACAGATGATTGACCTCGCTCTTGTAATCATCGACGGTATATACCCCTTCCAGTGGCATGGGCTCTGCGTCGAGGACAATCTCTACGATTTTTTCCGACCCATGCTTTTGGAGGACATCGTTCATGTCCTTCGAGCCCTCGGGGTAAGTAACCTGATAACACTTTGCCCTACCTATTCTTCTTGCCAACTCCTCTTTTAACGCTTCTCCCGCCTCATCATTATCAGTTGCCAATATAATCTTGTCGGCAGACTTCATGACTGACTTAGCTTCCCAGACGTAATTAAATTTATTGTCTTCCGTGGGATCGATTCTTCGATTGGCGACCCGCTGCGGAGCACCATTCGGTACGCTTAGTATACCTATTTGCTCGTCAATAACAGAGGAAGCCACAGATAAACAGTCTATCTCGCCTTCACAAACAACCACCGTTTTAGGCTCCAACTTCTTGGCTAACTCTACGCCCCAGAAAGTTCTTGCCGCTCCATCTTGAGTAAACCTCTTGTCGTTCAGAGGCCTCCATTTAACAGCCTCTCGCTCGCCATAAACAAACCCTATGGCGGGTACTTCCCCTGCATCCAACTCGCCCTTAGCATTGAAATAACGCTTACCTGTGACGATCTTAAACCTGTCCTTAATTTTTTCGTAATCAATACCTCTTCCTCCTAGATACTGACCGATGATACCGTCATCACTTTCTTTAGGTACACTGATGGCCGTCACCTTTTTTGGCCGATCAATGTACATTGGTTTAGATTCCCCCCGCTTACCAGATATCTCGCAGTGATGGCAGAGAAACACCACGCCATCATCCTTGAATGACACGCTGAGAGTTCTCTCGCTCTGGTTAGATTTTTTCCTGCTTGGTGTGCAGACGGGGCAAATATATCTGCCCTCTTGGGTTATTGTCTTTAAAAAATTATCTAAAACTTCTTGTTGCATACACTTACCTTCCCATGTTAGCTTCTTAAAATCCCCGAAGGGGCCACACACTTAGTAGGCTACTTAGCTAAGAAACCTACTAACTTAAAAAAATAAGTAGACTACTTAGTCTTAGTAACCTACTAAGTGTCTGATAATATTTCTTGCCATCTTCTCCCTCCTAATCCCTTCATGCTTGATTGCTGAGAATACCATTCGCTTAATCTCATCAGCATCTATCCCGAACTTCTCTACCAACTCGTTATGATTTTCGTTGGCAAAAAACTCTACCGCATCTATACGCTTGTCTTCATCTCTGGCAAACAAATCTAGTATCGCTCGGTTCAAGATTCGTCCCTCGATTGATCGATTGAAGTAACGAGTATTTCTGCCCTTGGATTCTCTTTGTCCAATCCCCATTCGATCACCTTCCGTCTAACCTGTCTGTCGTTCTTGTAAATAAACCCTTGCATGCAATCCAAAATGACGCTCTCGTCAAGATCTGGTCTCCGCGAGGAGTAATAAATTTTAATTGTTGCCTCAAGGTCACCCTCTAACATTGAGTTGCCCATCTGTGGGCATTGTTCTTCAAAACTTTTCACATAAGCCAACGCCTTTGCACTCTTTATAAAGGCCGGCCTGCCCTTGATGGTTACTAGTCTGCGACTGTTTGCTTTGCTCGCCGGCTCTCCATTGATGATAAAAAAAATACTTGTCATACTACAGAAAATACCTTATATTCGATTGTCCTTGAGTGACAGGACAATACATGATGAGCAAAATAAGTCAATGGTTGATTGACAAAGAAGAGAAAGGAATTAGTTATTATGACGAAAGACAGCGAAGATATATTGATCGAGCGAGTACCGTTGCCAGAGGTTCGCAAGAGCGAGAAGTTAGAGCCAAAAATTTTAGACGCAATCATGAATCTAGAACCTGAAGAAAGCTTTTTCATTAAGACCGATGATGAGGATCATCTCATCCGAAAGATTAGCACGCTCAGGCAAAGGGTGCATCGAGTCCAGTTAGATAATCCGGATAAGAGATTCACGGTCAGGAAAAGAAGAGAAGCCGATAAGGGTAATGGGATAAGAATTTACAGGTTGCCAAATGAAAATAACGAACCAGCATAATCTGCCAGAGGTTGTCTTTAACGCTCTGACCTTTAGTGACTACACTAAGGGAGACAGTTTGCTGTCAGTCACTCAGCTAATTGACAGCCCAAGAGTAAGCCAGTTACAACGTCAACATGACGATGAGATTGAGCAGGATGCTGTTGACTTTCTTTGGTCACGATTCGGCACCTCAGTTCATCAAATGTTCGAGGCCGCTGTGCATGGCGCAGACTGTATCTCGGAAGAAAGGTTATTCGCAGAAGTAAACGGCTGGAAGATTAGCGGGGCGATTGATCTGCAACACCTGACGCACGATGGAGTAATCGTTAGCGATTACAAAGTCACAAGCGTTTGGTCAGTGATCAACGACAAACAGGAGTGGCACAAGCAGTTAAACTGTTACGCTTGGATGGTACGTCACGCTAAACAATTACCTGTCAAACAGTTAAGGATTATTGCAATCCTTCGTGATTGGTCTCGGCGCAAAGCTCAAGAGGGTGGAAACTATCCAGACTCACCAATCCAAATGATCACGATACCCATGTGGTCAGAATCAGATCAGGACAATTACGTTCAAGAGCGAGTTGCCCTGCATCAAGAAGCAGATTTTGAATTCGCAACAGGAGGCGAACTTCCCAAGTGTGACGCTCATGAGCGGTGGGATAAGCCAACAGTCTTCGCGGTTCAAAAGAAAGGGAGAGTCAGAGCAATCAAGCTGCACACCGTCGAAGACGATGCAGTTGCTCATGCAGAATCCCTTGGTACTGGGCACTTTGTTGATAAGCGAACCGGCGAAAGCACCCGCTGTTTGCAAAACTGGTGTCGAGTGAACGAGTGGTGCGAACAATGGAAGGAAAGTAAACGTGAAAAAGCAAATCAAAAGTAAAGGCTCAATCTCAACTCAAGAGGATGTCGATGCTCATCGTGAGCTTGGAAGGATGCAGCTTGAAGAGCAATTGTACGAGCCGAAAGAAGAGATTGAAGGAGTATATACCAAGGAGCTAGAGAGTCAGAGACAAAGGCTACTCAAAGGTCTAGGCAAACTACAGGTCAATCACATGATGTTAATTCGCGGCAGCGACAGGCCCGTATTTTACAAATGGAAAAGTCAATATCCTCGGATGAAGTTTATTACGAAGACTGCAGGAATCCCTGTTGTGGTTAATGCAATCATGAAGCTTGATACATTGAAGATGCCTAAGCCAACTCACAAAGATACCTTCGTTGTAGTGAAGAGGATTGCATGATAACTGATGACGATTTTTACAGGAAGATGATAGGTCTTTGGCAGCTAACAAAGATACCTATGCTGAAAGCATCTATCGCTGGAGATCAAATAGGATTTACATGGCAACATGGGTTCGCTGAAAGACCAACGGTCTCTCTCCCAGTGAGCATGTTTGCAAAACTAGAACCTGTAGAGCTGATGGAAATTGTTGAGAACGCTATATACGAACGGCATGGTATTTATGCCAAGCAATGGCGCAATGATTTCCGTGGCTTTTCAAAAAACCCATTAACCTAAGGGGTATTTATGCCGACTTATAAAGAAGTCTGGGAGAATTTGAGAGCAGTCAACTGTTCCAGCAACATTCAAAAAAAGAATGGGCTTAGCTATCTGAGCTGGACTTGGGCATGGTCTGCCATCATGGAGGAATATCCAGAGGCTACCTATCGCTTTCTAGACAACGAGATACACGGAGATGGCACCGTAACTGTTCACTGCACAATAAGTATTGGTGAGCTAGAGAGAACGATGTGGTTGCCTGTCATGTCTGGGTTCAAGAATGCGGCGGTCTCAAATCCTAGCGCAAGAGACATTGGTGACTCAAAGATGAGGTGCCTAGTGAAGTGCATGGCAATGTTTGGGCTTGGTCATTACATCTACGCAGGAGAAGACTTGCCGCCAGACAGCAACGCAGATCCCGATCCAGCCAAGAGTAAGGCTATGAAGGAAGCCATAGATCAGGCTAAGAACGTCAAGACTGAGACGCTTGATGAAGCTGTTGAGCAAGCTATGGAAGGGGCTATGTCTGAGAAGGATGCTCAGGAATACATCAATCTCACGATTGGTTTTGCCAATGAAACTAGAACCGTTGCAGGACTCAAGTCTTTGCACACCGAAAACAAAAAGGTCTTGGACGGTATCAAGGCATCTCATCCAGAGATCTACGAAGATTATGTTGCGAAGTTCAAAGCGCGACGATCAGAAGTTCAAACAACAGAGGAAGGAAAATGAGCAATAGTAACGTAGCGAAGGGCGAAGCATTCTACCTGAACAACAACTCACGGAAGAATGCAGACAATCACCCAGACTTTGTCGGCAAGTTGATGATCACTCAAGATCAGTTGCAAGCCTTGATCACTATTCACGAACAGGCTCGCGAGCAAAATCGACAACCCATTTTACAAGTCGATGTTAGCGGGTGGAAAGGTAAAAGCAAAAACGATGGAACACCTTATCTATACTGCAAGCATGAGGTTTATTCTGGGCCACGAAAAGACCCTTCTCAGAGATCAACACCTCGTCCCGCTACATCGGATGACGACTGGTTATGATTGAGTACCACATACATCCTCTAAGTCACGATGAAGTCATGGATCTTATGAGATTGCTGGCAAAGATCGATGACACAAGGATGGATGAGGTTACGCATTTGGTAAAGAATGCTGATCTGGGCGTGAAAATTATTGTCGATAAGACTAAGAAGAAGCGCACTCGTCAGCAGGAAAACTATTACCACAAGTGGGTCACTGAGTTTGGTAAGTTCTGTGGCATGACTCACGACGAGATGCATGAGGAAATGTTATGCCGAGCCTACGGTTCAGAAGAAGTAAACACTAGGTTTGGATTCAAACGCAGACCGTTGAAAAGATCTAGCCAAGCTAATAGAGCCAAGTACGCAGAGCTTATCGACACATTAATTATCACGGCTGCAGAACTAGGGTTTGCAGTTCCAGAACCAAAAGGGGATGACGATGAAAGATAAACTAAACAAAGTAGAGTGGACAGGATGGGCAATGGTTGCTGCATTCTGTTTAGGTTTAATTTTCGGCGCAATAATAGCGTAATGGAAACCAGAAAAGAGGAGATGCGGGATCAGGTTGCTGCTTTTCATAGGCAGCATCCTGAAGTCTGGCGCTTGTTTTGTGGGTTTACATTTGAAATGATTCATAGAGGGTACAAGAATTATTCAGTCAATGCTGTGTTTGAAAGGATACGGTGGGAGATTGACTCAGGTGGAGACGGAACGAACAGCTTCAAGCTTAACAATAACTACAGAGCTTTTTATTCCAGAAGATTTATGAACATGTATCCAGAGTACAATGGATTCTTTAGGACAAGGCAGCAACCATCCGAGGATAGATCAGCAACTAATCTCCCAGAATTAACGCCTAAAGATTATGAGTATCGAACTGCTAATGGGTAAACGACATGGACACAGCAGGGTTCGTATTGTTTGGAACAGCGTGGTGGGTAGCTAAAACTTTTGGAGTTGAATACGCAGTAGCTTGCTATGTGTTTAGTATTTGCTGTGTAATATTCTTGCGGAAAAGGATGATTGATGGACAAGAAGACAATGGTCATTATTGACCAATATGAAGTGGATGAAGCAATCAACATGCTTGACCGGATCTACACTGAGCTTAGAGGTATCAACGAGAGCTTTGCCAAGATTGTTGATATGGTAGAGGAAGAGCGAGGTAAAGATTGAAGACTTCGAAGGGGAGGTGGCGTGAAAGAAAGGTGGCCAGAATGGATACCTAAAGAATCCAGAAGAGCTTGGCTTACAAACTCAGAACTTAATAAGTTATTGACGGTAGATGGGATTAGTTGTGCTGGTTACATCCAAAGGCAAGAAAGACTTGGTAAGCCCATCAAGCACAAGATTTATAATGCCGGTAAAAGGTACAGAATACTTGATGTCATCGCTCGAGCAAGGGCCGAAGCAGTCAGCATAGGTCGGCCTAAAATCATTAAAGAAAAGATGGACGTGGATTTTCTGAGTGAAAAGCGACATAAGCTTGAACAAGAAGTAACAGATCTGATGGATAAAAGAGATGCTCACTTAGCGGAGTCTCATTTTATGTCAGACGCTTTGACTGGCAAGCATATGCTCATCGAAAGAGAGATTGTAAAGGCTGCATCACCGATTGATACAAGTGATTACTGCGGTGTATATTTTTTGGTCAAGGGTGATCGCGTAGTCTACGTTGGGCAGTCGATACACATACAAATGCGGGTAAGGGAGCATGCAAAAGACAAAGAATTCGATTCTTTTTCTTTTATAAGATGTGAAAAGAAAAAGCTTGATGTGCTTGAAAGCTTGTACATCCACGCCTTAAGACCGGAGTATCAGGGTAAGTCTGGTACTCACGGACACCTTGCTGCGCCGTATAGTTTTAATCAGTTGCTTGAAATGACAAAGGAGATCGCGTGAATCCGTACCTAATTGATGAGCCAGAGGAAGAGCGAGGTAAAGATTGAAGACTTCAAAGATAAGGAAATCAGCGCGAGGCAAGATGTGTAGCCTGCAGATTTACCCTTACTGCAACAACAACACAGAGACTACTGTCTTAGCTCACTTGCCAAGCATGGCAAAAGGAATGTCCATTAAGTCGCCAGATTATCTTGCAGTGTATGCTTGCTCAAGTTGTCATGATCTTATCGATGGCAGGATGCATGTAACAAACATAAACAAAGAAGAGCTACTTCGCTGTCAGATGAGGGGCTTAGAAAGAACGTGGGGCCAATTGATTACTGAAGGACTAATAACTATTACTTAGTCCTGCCCACCTTGTAGTCATAAGCTTTGTTAAACCTGTTGTATATCGAGTTCATCTTATCGTAAATTTCTTCTTCAGCCTTGCCATACTTTAGTGCGTTTGCTGGAGATCTAGCTGCCAATTCTTTTAGTTTATTACGTTGTTGCCTTAAAGATCTTAATTGTTTTTCTGCGATCTCAAGATCTCTTAGCGTCCTCAAGTAATCAGCGTTGCTCCTTCTGTACGCTAATCTTTCTGATCCTCTTAACGCCTCAAGTCTAGCTTCTTTTTGTTCAAGCCTAACCTTTCTCTCGTAGAAATCTGCCATGCTTATGTTACCGTCAGTCTCGCCTTTGATTCTGCGAAGGAAAGGTATCTCTCTAACTTTTAAGTCCTCTCCTTTCTGCCATTTTTCTATAGCGTCAAAGCTTCTCATGCCAAACTTTCCAGCGCCGCCAAGCATAAACTCAGCCAGATGCTCTAGTACATCAGGAGAAATATCTAACGTCCCAGACTCTTGTTCATTGCCGTCTATTAACGAGTTTGCAAATTTAGCCATCCATTTAAACACCGGTTTTGTTGATGACATAGACAGTTGGGATTCTGGAATCTGAGTCCCTGTCGGAAAATTTTCTCGATATATAGGAGAGCCAAAGAAGTTTTCATTCTTAGCTATTTCTACAAATGGCTGCGTAATTGTTGGCGCAGGAGATGAAAATTCTACCGGAGAAAATGAACCCAAGAAGGCGCTGGTTATATTTGACGTTGCCTTCATTGGTGACATGTGACCGTTGCTCATCTCGAAAACATTCTGCCCAAGAACATGGAAAACGTTGTACCCATACGGCAGCGGTATAGTGTAATAATCCTTGCCATCTTCGGCCATAACAACGATGTTTCTTTCTTTGATATAGTTTGGAATCTCTGAGTAATAAGACCTTCCGGTCTCTGGGTTCTCTTCGCTTTCTTCTTCTGCTCTTAATGCAGACAGAGCACCAAACATAATCAAGGATGTAACAGCACCTTGTTTAACTCGGCTAGCCTCAGGACTAAACGGATTCATATTAGGCCCGAACAACCCTCTTGCAAAATTTGCAGTGCCTTGAACGCTAGCATTGAAGAATAAATATATAGCGTTGACCAAGTCTCCAGCGTTACCTTTCCGGTTAAAGTTAATCGTTAAGTTCTTAGCAAGAGAAGCTGCCTGAGCAACAGCCTCAGATCTAGGAACTCCTGCGTTAAGCAGCTCATCTCTTGAGGCTTTAAACGTAGACAGTCGAACAGCATTCTCAACAGCAGCATTAGAGTCTTCAACAAACTGCATTACATTTTGAAATCTTCTTTGGAAGTTTCCTTTAAACGTTCCGTTAGCCATTTCAATCATTGACTGAACTGTTTTGAATTGATCCTCTGGACTTCTAGAGTGAAACCAATCTGCCTTAGCACCAGCTTCCATAAACTCTTTGAAGTCAGCCTGATCTTTAGGACTCATCCCAAAAAGATTACCTTTAAACGTGCCGTCTTTGGTGGAGTACCTTCTTGATCCTTTGTAAAAAGTACCCATAGACGGGATCACATCTTTCAAAACTTTAGCTACAAGCTTTTGATCTTTAGCCTTACCCATTGACATGTCTTGCTCGCCAAGGATATTGAACACTGCTGTCTGAACATCGCGGGAGAAGTTGCCAATAACAAATTCAGGGTTGAGCGAGGTGTTAACCATAGAAAGGAATCGATTAACAACACCAAACTTGCGGATAATATTGTCTGCAGTCCCGCCATCCATACCAAGTATGGCATCTCTTAATCTTTTATCTGCAAGCTCGACGTAAACTTGCTTACCATCTAGCTTAATGCCAATAAGATCTTGATCAAATCCGGGGCCAAGGTTGTCTCGCTTAAGCACAATCTTTTGTATGTAATCTTTCTTGTCTGCGCCCTTTGGTATTTCGTTGAATGCCTGACCTTGTAAGTCTCTATCATTGCCAACATAAGTAAATTTCTTTTCAAAGGCTCGCATGTACCTTGGGTCTTCTGGAGAGATAACCCTCCAAAAATCTTCGTCAGGATTGTTGCGTATCAAATCGACTAGGCGCTCACCAAACTGCTTATTCTTTACTCCTCTAGCCATTGCGCGTTCAGCATTTAATAAGACATGTCCCAAGGGGGATTGAGCCGCTGACTCTCTCCCCATCGCCCTGAGAAATTCTTTGCCCTTAGTGCTTATACTGCTTCCTATAATTGCAGTTTCAGCGTAATCATCTTCAATGTCTTTGCCTCTCAAGGGGGCATAATATTTGTAAGCCGTTCTGATTGCTTCAGCAGAATCTTTATCTAACAAGCCTCCTTCGACTGTGAATCCTATTGTGTCATTCACTATGGCATCGACATCTGCCGCAACATCCATAAGGCGTTTAGCTCTAGCGTTACCTCCAGTCCAAGTTCCAGTAGCATCATCCCAGTCCATGTCATAACGCTCTTTCATTTTGCGTTTAACAAAACTGTTAGTAAGGGTTTGACCTGTCTTAAGCTTTCCAGATCCGGGATTGATCTCGACATCTCTTTGATTGTCACGGGCTGCAATTTTTTGATTGCGCTCTATGGCATGGCGAAGAATAAGAAACTCATCAACTTCATCCAGACTGTATCCTGAGTCAGCAATTTTCTTTGCTAAAGGTTTCTTTTTTTCCTCTTGAAAATTACGCATCTTGTTTCCAAGAATGCCGGCAATAGATTCTTCTCCGATATATGCAGACTCTTTTGCACTAAGAGGTTTCAAACCTAAGCTCTGTCTGTATTTGTTTATCTTTGCTTCGGCATCTTTAAGCCCAACGAGCTTGTCAGCAACCTGATAGATAAATTTGTCACCGAAAGAGTAGCCTTTTGTTTGAAGACTAAAAGGTTCGCCAAGTATTTCTTGGTCAATAAGTGCTTCTTGCACCTCTGGAGAGTTATCCACAGAGTGCATAATAGTTCCCGGAGGGCTTCTTTCTCCGAAGGCAGCAGCAACTTCAGATGCTGTACGACGACGAGATTCAACAACCTCATCCTGCTGCATACTCTCATCTGGCTTTACTGCGTTTTCTTTTGGCTTGTATCTTTCATTGATCTCTTGGTTTTCTGTCCAGCCGTACCTTTCTGAAAAGTCTTTATCAACCGCATCGATTCTGGGCTGTACCCTACGGATGATATCTTCAACCCTTCGCTGTAGATCGGGTGAGATTTCTCCAAGACTTTCGATATAACTTTCGCCATTTTTATTTACACTCCAATCGTTACCTAAGTACCCAGCTTTAGCAGCAAACCTTCCTGCTGTAGCTGACTCTCCGTTAGCAAACTCCATTTTAGCCAATGCTTTAATAACCATGTTGTTAAAGTCATTGTTATCAAATTCTAAGTAATCAAAGTTTATCAGCCTAGCTCCTGACTCTGAGCCTATGGGGTTGTACTCTCCATGACCAGAATATTCTTTCATCAAGTCAGCAAGATTTGCAGTTTCTTCTTCAGTAAACGGCCTGCCAATATCTATGTCTATGCCGTTAAGATCGCCTTTCCTTAAACCGTCATCGTAGAATGGGCGATGATATCCAACACCATCCTGCTTCATAAGCACGCCACGAATAACTGCGTAAGCTTTAATTAAATCCTCCGAAGATGGTTCTATGTCAAAATCAGGCGCATTGACTTTGTATCTTTTAGGAGAGACTACTTGTGTTTGAGTGCCCGGAGAAACCCTGTCTTCAAAATATCCCGGAGCTTCAAAATCTCCCGGAGAAAGAATCCCAAGCTCAAGAGCAACAATATCGTTACCGTCTTCATTAAGGAATGCCTTCGATATTTGCACATGATATTCTTGTAGCTCTGGATATTGGGCATCAAACATCTCCCTTAGGTGGCCAGATGTAGCTCCCGGAATGCTTTCCCAGCTTACCTGTGCAAGGTTATTCCTAGCGGCATCGCTGTAATCAAACTTAGCTTGATCCTTTTCTGCGCCTGTCGGATCATACTTCATGGCCTCGTTAAGCCATGTCTGTCTATGCTTTTCTGGATCTAAAAGAACCCTTGTTTTCTTCTTGGTCTTTGGATCTACCTCATACTTCATGTACCCTTTTCGTTGAGATATCTTTTCCGTCTTGGCCTTGACCATCTTGTTTTGAGTACGCGCTTTCATAGCAACCCATACTGCAGCCTGAACCTGTTGAGGTTCCCACCCTAATTCTTTAGCCAGTCTTTTTACTTCATTCTCAACGAAGGTGTATTGAGCATCTGTTGGTGAGTCGCCCATATAACCAAAGGCTCTCATCATCCATATGTCTGTAGTTACGCCTTGCTCGATAGTGGGATCAATCTCTCGCATGACGTTGTTGTAAAAGTTGTTTGTCTTCCTACCTTCCCATTCCCCACCAGCAAATACATTCTCTAACGCCTTACTCATCCAACCGGGATACATGCCCGTCTTGATCGGCTGACCTGCACGATACTGATAATAAGCTTGAACGGCATAATTAAAGTTGCTTGGTACAGGGGTTTGTGGAGATGTAATTGCTATGGCTAGAGCAAGCTTTTCTGCCTCTTTCCTGTCTCCACCTGTGATGTTTAGCAAAGCTTTTCCACTTTGCTCATACCAGAACCGGCCACCTTCTCCCTCTTCTGCCAAGCCTTTTATAGATCTTCTGAGGGCTCCTAACTTTTGGGGCGTATTAAGTTCTTTGGGTGCGCCAACATACTGTCCAGTCTTAGTTCTCTTAGTATCTTTCTTCTTTGAGAATAAGATGTCGTCTTCGTATTCGTAACCTTGAGGAACTCCTGATGGATCATACTGAGCGTAGACACCCTTAATATCTGAGGGTTTAAAGACTGCAATTCCAGTAGAACCAAGAGGCCCAAGAGTGTCACCATCAGCAGACTCGTTGGAAAATTCTTCGTTTAGTCCGTATTCATAGTCAACGTAGGAATCGTATCCTGCGCTGCGAATAAATGGAGCCAACTGTTCTAGCTCTGCAAAAGCAACTTCTCTTGGGTTTGCAAAAATATCTTCTACTATAGATGAAAGCTGATCTCTTCTAGCTTCCATGATAGATTTTTTAACAGCAACATCATCAGGATCATAAGACATTTTAGCCATTTGGTTGCTTGCATATTCCTCGTAATAAGGATTGGAGAGATTGTCTATCTCATCTTGCAAAACCTGAAGCTCGTCTTCGGGGTCTCGTTCTCTAGAAATTTTTCCTGCGTCAAAAGATTTTCCTTTCCTCAGGTAAACGGGATAGACAGCGGGACTTTCATCTGATTTTAGAAACGTACTCCCGTATTCATCGCTCCTTGAAAATCGATTTGCAAAATCTACGTTTGGAGTAAAATGACCAGCTATTAAATTATTAGTGCCTCCCATGCTAGCGGCGACGTTGGAAAGGTCGCTTCTGAATTTTTTAATATTCCCTGCTACAGTGCCATGATAATAAGGAGTCTCAGTGTCAAAGCCTTGCTCTGCTGCTCTATCTCTTTGCCTTGAAGCAGCTATCTCTTCCTCTCCAGTTTGCGGAGTAAGATTTCTAACATCGCGGTACAGGCCTATACCCCTTTCGGGAACAGCGCCTAACTTTTTCTCTGTAGACTTAAGCGTTCTTATTTGATCTCTTTCTCTTGAACCAACTTCCCCCTTCTCAAGCCTAGACAAAACATCATCGAAGCTTTGGAATCCGGTTCCGTTAAGAGCGTTACCTGTTTTCTCAAAGAAGTTATACATCCTATCGACTAAAGTCTTAGGCTTCCCAGTAACAAACTTCTTATCTTTTCGCGCATACCTAATAAGTTCAGCAACAGCTTCTTCCATCTGACCAACAGCAGATAAGTTTTCATATCTTGATTGAACATCATTGAAGAACGTAACGTTTCCAGTTCCCGGAACAGCTTTTTTTCTTGCTAAATTTTCTAGCAAGCGCCATTCTTTATCTGTCCACAAGTCTAAGTTCCTAACGCCATGAACAACCTCATGGTTTAAGATGTCAGCTAATGCTTCTCTTCTGGACTCTGGCGTTTGATCTCTAGCTGTTTGTTTAATTCTATCGAGAGCAAGAAAAACAGTGTTTGCCCTTGGCTTATAGTAGCCTTCAACATTTGGATCAGCTCTTTCTTCTGGTTTTCCGGTAAGGATTATCTCGCCTTCTCTAGTAACAGGGCCGATTTTTAACTCGTCAAGAACCCTAACTCGGATGTCATCTAAGCCCATGCCCCTTAAGTCTTCATTGAGAAGCTTTTCTAATTGAGCAGCATCCTCTGAGACTGTTTCCTTGTATGGCTTAATCTCTGGCTGGTATTGTTCTGGAGGTGGCAATGCTGTGCGAGTAGCAACTTCGTCTTTGTCATTGATCAAGCCAGCGTTCTTCATTGCCTTTTGTAAATCAGAAGCAACTTTTCTCACACGCTTAGTTGAACCAATGTCGCCAAGCTGGCTTTCAATGTTTTCAACAGTGCCATCACCAGTCTCAGTAACGTACTGAACGGCTGCGTTGTATTGTCCTTGGGTATAAGTCTTTGGTCTAAAGTCAGGAAGAGCTGCCGGCTCCGGAACTACAGGAAGTTTTTTAATTTCTTGAACAAGATACATTCGCTGAGAAGGAGTCATCTTGCTTACATCAGGCTCATTAACAATCTTTTCAAACAAGTACTTAACTTCAGGACTGTTGACATCAGAGACTATGTTCTTTTCATTCAGAACAGTAGACACTTGGTTTAATGTTTGTTTTTGATCCTGATACTCCTGCCTGCTTTGCGCTAAACGAGCGCCAACAGTGCCGAAGTTTTCTATTGTCTCGGTCATATCTGGCGCATTAACGCCAAGCAATACATCAAAAACGTTTGAATATTTGTCGCCCAATACTTGTCTAGCTTCTTCTAGCGTAAACTCTTGGACTTCGGGAAGGCCTTGCTTTCTTCTTTCAAGGTTTAATTCTTGAGCTGCAGTCAGATTCGACAGGTCTCGGTAAAGTTTTTTACCTCTGTCTGTGTATGGCGGGACTCCATACTGAAGAACATGGAGCTGATCTATTGTCTTATCTTCTTGATACGGAGCCTTTGGAGACTGAGTTGTCCCGGCTGCTTCGTTAAGCACTCCAGAAGTAATAGTAAAACGCTTGGGTCTATTTAATCTTTGACCAATAACATACAAGCTTTCTGCTTGCTCAGGTGTATACGCCTGCGGGGCAAGATCTAAAGAGTCTATTACGGCTCCGTTAACCTTTCTATTAATCAGCTCTTGATTAAGATTTGCCATCAAATGAATAGCAGATTCTCTTTCTTGTTCTGGCTGACCAAACTGTTGACCTGTTTCGGAATGAACAACCTTAAATACTGAGCCGTCAGGAAGTTTCTCTTCAACAATATTAAACTTACCTGACTCAGGAAAAACTCCACTTTTTTGAATAGCGGCTCTTGCTAACTGGCTAGCATAATCTGCAGCCCTATTAACCATGTTTGTTTTTCTGCCCGAGTAAGGCTGTGTAGAATCGAATTGAACTTGATCTTGATCAAACGTTTCCATGCCGCTCATTAGCGGAGTGGATGCTTTTGCAGCGTCTTCTTCTGCTAGCCGTTTAGCTTGTTCGGCCCTGTCATAAAGCTCTTGAGAAGCAGCGGCTTCTTCGTCTCGAAAGACTTGCTCTCGTTCTCTTTCAGCTTCAAGAACAGCTCTTGATCTACGGCGGTTAACGCCGTTAGTCATAGCATCTAATAGCGCACCTGCACCTGCGCCTACAGTAAAGTCATCCCACAAAGATTCAGTATAGTTAACGTTGTCAGAATAGACTCCGTCCTCGATGGCATTCTGCATCAAACTAGCAGCCACCTCTTGGGTTCCTTCTATACCGCCAGTTCTCAATGCGCTAGTCACAGCATTGAATGCTTCTTCATTCTTCTGGGGGTTTCTAAATCTTCTAATTTTTTTTAAAACTTCAAGAGGAGCAATAGCTTCCGTTGCACCAACCAATCCTCCAAGAGCTATGGCCAGATCTTCTTGATCAGCGGATACGTCTTCTCCTCTAGCTCTGGCAGCGGCTATCCTATCAGCTTGCTCAGAAGCACCTGTGCCTACACCGGCAGTAGTGGCACCGGCAGTGGTCGCTATCCTTTGAGCCCTTGCTGCTCCGCCAAGAGCTTTAGCTCCCAATCCAAAGGCTCCACCGGGAACAAAGAATGAGCCAATAGATCCAAGGCCTTCGCCAAGTTTTACTAGGTAGTTATCTTTGTATGCGTCACCAACACCAAGACTTTCATTAATAGCTTGCTTGCCTTCGTTGGCCAGACGAATTATTTCGTTCTCGTTGCCGCTATCTATTAAGTCTTCGAGGCCTATGAAATCCGTGCCCACATCGGCAAGCTCTGCTAAACCAGCGCCGGCAGATAGCAAGCCAGATCCAAAGCCCCTGACAACACCTTTGCCTACCTCTAAAGGAACGCCTGCGTAATAGTCAACGCCTTCGGGCTGATCTGCACTCACGGAGTCAAGGCTCTGGCCCAACCCAATCTGCTGATAGTACTCGTTAATATCTAAATCTGAGTAATACTTTGAATGCAGGGCATCGGCAAGATCTTTATCTGAGATATCGTTATATTCAGGGTACTGCTGCCTAAAGTTGGATAACGCACTCATAATTTAGTTTTTCAGATTAAGGTTAAGAGGGTTGTTGTTAGCTTGACCCGGCATTGAACCTGTAAGAAACTCTTGCCCTCCCGCAACGTCAAGAGTCAAAAATCTTCCCGCAATAGCTTGAACCGCTTCTCCTATTTGCTGAGGTGTTGCGTTTGGATGATCAAATTTCCAGTTATCAATGGCTGTTCGAATAGGCTCTTGAACCATTTGAATTATTTGCCTATCTAAAGCTCGACCACTTTGTTTTTCTAAATCCTGATATCTCAAAATAGTAGCTTGCTTAACGATTGCATCCATTGCCGAATCTCTTCGGTCTTTATCCTTGGCATACAAAGCATCAGCCGCCTTCATTTCAATACCGGCTTTAGCTACGGCAGCATCAGCATCCATACCTGCGGCTTGGAACTCTCTTGCTCTTTGATCTCCGTAGTCCCTAGCTGCCAAGCCAACCTTCCTGTCATAATCAGCTAAAGCAACTTCTTGTCCTTTCAAAGCTAAATTCATTTGAGCTTCTTTACCAGCCATTTCCATTCTTCTAGCCAATTGACTTTCAGCAGAAGCTTCAGATCTTGCTTGTTTCATTATCTCAGAACTGACTCTGCTAGCTCCTCTTAATCCTGAAGAAACACTACCTTCTGCAAGTCCTGCTCCTAGCTCCATCAAAGCATAAGCGCCAGCATCTCTCTTCGCATCTTCTTTTATTTTGGCAGCTCGACGTTCTGCTTCAGTTATAAGCCTTGAGTAGTCAGGCTTTAGTGAAGTAAAGTCCGTCGAAGGTTTTTCAAACTGTTTAATTAAATCTGCAAACCCGGACGTATTTGTTTTAAGCGCATCAGATACTCCTTTTGATTCATCTAAAGCCTTTAAAGCTCCGCTGTAATCAGGCAAATTAACCGCGCCAATAACATCTTGACCGCTAAGTTGTTTAATCAAAGAATCATAATTTACAAGAGAATCGCTTTTACCTTTGCCTAAATCTTCATTAACTTTTTGATTAGCGCCTCTATCACTTACACCCACCTTAATAAGTTCTTTATCTAATCCCGTTGCTTCTCTACCGCTACCTGCTCTCCCAGCATCAGTTACTATTGCTTGGTTATTATTAGGAGTTGCCAATTTCAATAGACCTTCTCTTTGCTGATCTCTGTTAGCAAAAATAGTATCCCTGTCAAGAAGAAGACCAGACTTAAAAGGCAAAGGAGAACGATCAAGTTCCAGCGCCTCTTGCCCGGCAAAATACTCTTGTTGAGCTTTGTTTTCCCCAGATTGTTCTTCGGCCATAGCCAGCAAGTCTTCTGTTGTGGGGAAAACTGTGACTGCTTGGCCAGCCTTGTTAAAGAGTTGAGAAATCGCTGAGTCCCCGTATATTGGGTGCGGTTTTCCAGCAGCGTTAGCAGCAGATATCTCGGCCATAGTCATTCCAGAACTTTCTTCTTGCTCTGGATATAAAGCCTGTGTAATTGCAGAGTTACCATACAAAGGATGGCTTCTTGCTAGCTCGGCTGTTGAGATTGGGGCCGCAAGATTTTCTAATTGATTGGCCGTAAGCTCTAAATCCCCAACAGTAGGAGATGTCTGTTGACCAGCATACATACGAATAACCCCGCCAGCCGCCATCCCTTGAGGAGGCATTCCCATCGGAGGTTGAGGAGGCATAGGCATTTGCTGAGGCATAGGCATCGGAGGTTGTTGTGGCATCCCCATTGGAGACTGAGGAGGCATCCCCATCTGTTGCGGCATCGGCCCTTGAGGAGGCATTCCTCCCTGAGGAGGAGGCATTCCCGGCCCCTGCTGAGGCGGTTGACCGGAAAGCTGCTGACCTATGTCTGCAATTCCACCCCTAAGTATCTGCTCTTTTACAGTGCCTTGTGCAGGTTGATCTTCCAGTTTGGAAAACCTTTTCCTCATGTCTTGTCTTCTTTGTATTTCAGAAACAACGAGGTACTGCGGCAACTGTCCGCTCGGACGTTGGGCTTCTTGCATCAAAGCTTGGTCTGGTAATCCTTTGATTAAATCTTCTTGTTCAAATATGTTCATTAACCGCCCCCTGCCAAGGCTCTATACAATCCTACGCCGCCAATTCCTGCGCCTAAGGCCTCTCCATAAGGACTAGGTGCCGACCCATATATAGATTGTGTCGATCCGGGGGTCATTGGCAAGCCTCTAAGTATGTTGCTAAACATGCTGAGCTGCTCTCTTGGGAATGCTTGTTGCCTGAGGAAGTCTTGATAACCCATATCCATGCCTCTCTGAGACATATCCCTTTGTATCTGGCCGGCTGCTTGTAGATTTCTCAATCTTTCGTATGCCATTTGCTGCTCTTGCTGGCCAAATCCTCCAAGCATTCTGGCTGCTTCTAGTTGTTGATCTCTAGTAGCTTGATCTGCGCCATATCCAGCTAAACCTAAGCGAGCTTGAGTCTCTGCAGATCCAACGTTAAATCTTTCAGCCTCCATTCGCATTTGATTTTCAGCCTGCCTAGCAGCATCTTCTTGTTGCTGAGCGTTAAGCCCAAGGCGGGCCGCCTCTTGCCTAGCAGATTCTCTAGCCTGATAAACAGCTCTTTCTTCCTGCTGCTGAGCAATTCTAAGCTGTTCATTTTGATTAAATTGATTTTGCTCGAACTCTTCTTTGGCTCGTTTAGCTGCTTCAGTTTGCTCTTGTGCGCTAAGACCAAGCCGGGCTGCTTCTTGCCTTGCACGTTCTTGAATTTCAAACGATTGATTTTTAAATTGTTGAAGCTGTTGCTTGGCCTGTTCTGTTTGTTGAAAAGCAGATTGCTTGTATCGTTCTTCTGCCTCTTTGGCAGCTTGATTTTGTTGTGCTGCAGTAAGACCAAGTCTAGCAGCCTCTTGCTTGGCTTGCTCGCCAGCATCAAAAGCTGCTTGATTTATTCTTTCTTGCTGAACTTCAGCTTCTAAACGTTGAGAATCTGCGCTTTGTCTAAACTGCTCAACGGCTCTTTTAGAAGCGTCTTCTTGTTCTTGTGCAGAAAGACCAAGTCTAGCTGCTTCTTGTTTCGCTTGCTCTCCAGCTTGGAATGCTCGTAGATTTATGTCTTCTTGTTGACTTTCTTGTTGCAATCTCTGCCCTGCAGAAGATTGTCTGAACTCTTCTTGGGCTCTTCGTGCAGCTTCTTCCTGCTCCTGTGCAGAAAGACCAAGCCTTGCAGCTTCTTGTCTTGCAGCTTCACCCGTCTGATACACTTGAGCGTCTAGCTCTTGCTGCCTGATTCTTCCAGATTCTGTTTGTTGAAAAGCTGATTGAATAAACTCTTCTTGAGCCCTTTTAGCTGCTTCTTCTTGCTGTTGAGCGTTCAATCCTAAACGAGCAGCCTCTTGCTTGGCTTGCTCCCCAGCTTGAAATGCCTGTGCATCCAGTTCTTGTTGCCTGATTCTGCCAGCTTCTGTCTGTTGGAACGCGCCTTGCTGGAATTGCTCTTGAGCCTGCCGAGCTGCATCTTCTTGCTGCTGCGCCGTAAGGCCAAGTGATGCCGCTTCTTGTCTTGCTCTTTCTCCTGCCTCAAACGAACCTATAGCCATTTGCTGCTGGGCTTGGCGAGATTGTTCTGTGGTCTGAAACGCAGACTGCCTTAGCTGCTCTGCTTCTCTCTTGGCCTGATCTTTCGCTTGACCAGCCGTAAGACCAAACTGCGCTTCTTGCAACCTAGCTGCACGATCTGACTCAAACGCCTGCAACGCTTGCTGATATGCCGCCTGACCGCCTTTTGCTTGAATGTCAGCTAACTGCTGCCCAAGGTTTCTTTCCCTTTCAGACTGCATAATGGCTTCTCGATAGCCACCCAAGCCACCAGATGCTGCTGCTTGCTGAGATATTTGGGAAGCAGCAACGTCAGACTGTCGCTGCGCTTCTCTCTTCTCTATGTCCGTCACCAACTGCTGGTACGGATTCATGTACTTTTCTAGGGTTTCTGCGTCAGCAACTGTGCCTGCCTCAAAGCCCGGGCCTGTTTCTATGTCCCCAGTGTATTGGCTCTCAAGATCTCTGGCCGTGTAGTCTTGACCTAACTCACGAGCAACATAACCGGGGTCAAACTCACCAGCCCTGTACCCAACATCTAGCTCTCTTGCCTCAAAGCCTTGACCTAAGTCTCTGGCTACATATCCGGGGTCAAAGGTTCCTGCCTGATATCCAGATTCTAGATCCCTTGCTTTATAACCTTGCTTAATATCTCCAGCTTCATATCCGGGGTCAAAATCCCCAGCAGTATACTGAGACTGTCCCACATCACTAAGAACACCTGAGGTATAACTTCCGGGCGCATATCCCGGATCAAAAGTAGTTCCGGTGTATTGATTTTGACCGGGCATCGTTATTGTGCCCGGAGTTCTAGAAGTGCCTGTATAGCCAGATGTTACTTCAGTAGCTGTAAGGCCACTATTTAAAGTACCCGGAGAATATTCTTGGTTGAGAGTTCCCGCATCATAACCAGAGCTAAAATCAGACGGGTTGTACCCTGTGCTTCTTTGGCCAGCTCGATATCCTTGACCAAGCCTTCCTGCAGCGTATCCGGGGTCAAAAGTTCCTGCTTGATAGTCAGACGTTACTTGTTGAGGGTCAAAGCCTTGGGCAATATTTAAGCCCATGTTTGAGTCTTGATAACCTATTTGAGATGCAATATCTGACGCTTGATTTAACTGCTGAGGAGTACCTGCCGCAGCCATATCGTACATGCCCCGCATGCCCATTTGCTCATACGGAGTAAAATCAGCAATTCTCTGTCCGGGGTAAGCTTCATATGGACGAGTAGTCTCGTACATAGTACGGCCAAGCATCTCCTCAAAATACGGACGCGCATATTCCGGCAGGTTACTTGTTGTTTGAACAACTTCTTGCGGCCCGCTTGGAGCCTTGCTACCTTTGCTCATTCGTCAAACCTCTTCTCATAAACAACATAGGATCTATCAAACCCATCCTGTTTCAGCCACTGCCAGAATCCCATTCTTGCTGTAGCTTCTATGCCTTTACAGTTATTGTCTTTTGCCCAGTCATGGAACCGATCAAGCATGTCCCATACCCATTCATTAAATCTATCGCCGCCTAAAAACTGTATGGCTAACATCCTTTTGTTTGGATAATCCACCAACTCGGTAGTGCCTACCCCGCTAATCTCTTTGTTTTCATCAAAAGCAACCCAAAGATGTTGATGCCCATTTAATATTGAAGCAAACAACATCTCCATGCTCCATCTTCCTTTAGATCTGGCGATAGCTTTTCCCAACTGCTCACTTACATCAGGCCACAAGGTGGCTAAATAAGTAGTCGGAACAAGTGCAATCGTATGATTCGCCTCCCCTCTTTCTGTTCTCGGTTTTACCTTAGGTTCCCTAGCTAGATCTCTAATGTTTTTTACTCCCGAAAACTCTATAGGCTTTATCATGCCGGCAATACTCCTCCTACCCTCATGGGTGCTGGTTGTCTTAATGTTCCTGTTCTTTCTTGACGAACTCTATCAAGCATTTTATCAAGCTCAACAACACCGGCATCTGTGCTGCCGTCACCTAAGCCTGAAACAACATCAGCGGGAACAATATATTCTCCGGGACTAACCGCCACTGGCTGACTGTCCCCTATCATTCCGGGGATCATGTCATCCATACCGCCACCTACACCCCTAATCTCTCCTTCTTTTTGAGAGCCCGGAACAATTTCTTCTAGGACTTTTTCTCTAAGCATCTGAAAAGCTTCTGGGCCAAACTCATCAATAAAGCTTGCAACAATTGCGCTTGCTTGCTCTTCATCTAACTGACCAGATATTGCTTGCACTGCTCGCTCAATAAGCAATTGTCCGTTAGATTCTAAAGTTTCGTCCATAGCGGTTTCCCCGCCTAAGTTCATCCTTCTCCTGCCGCCTCTTCCCTTCGGCCCTTTGCGCTGGGGTGCTGGAGCAGACATGGGCGGATCAGAAATCCTCTGATTAGGAGCAGTTTGCATTATAGGTGTTAGTGGTGGCTGAATAGATTGAGGAACCTCTAAAGCTGGAGGTAGTTGCATGCCTATAGGCATCTCTCTAATCTCTGGTTCAAAGCTTCTGCCAACGTTCATTATCCCGCCAGCTCCTACTGCAGGGCTGCTTGCAAAAGGAGGTGTTGAAGGCATTGGCACATAAGGAGCCTGAAGCTCAGGAGGCATTTGCCCAAAAGGACTTCCAATTTCTGGCTCAAAGCTTCTTCCGCCTATTGGGCCTGTACTTCTTGTTGTTTCAGCAACAATGTCTTCGTATGTGATATCAGGAGAGCTAATTACAGGGTCAGAAGGATCTGATCTAGGGCCAAATCCTCTACCGCCGCCTGTATTAGTGTCCTCTGGAACGTTAAGAACTTCATCAATAGTTCCTACGGTTGCGTCTCCTTCTGGCGTTGATAAATAATCTTGGATATTAAATCCACCAATCCCAGCAGCTCCAGAAAGATCTAGGTTGGAAAGATCTATTCCTGACAAGTCAACATTATATATTGGGAATTGACTTCCTGTTCCAGACCCTGTCCCTGTCCCTGTTCCGGTTCCAGAGCCGGCATCTCCAGCAGGTTGTGGTGTCCTAAAATAAGTTATTTCTGGCTGAAATCCGGGTCTAGTTCCTTGAAGTTCTTCGGCACTAATGACCTCTGTACCTCTAATTCCGGACTGTCTTGCTCCTGATCCAGCTCGTCCTGTGGGAGCAAAGTTGTAGTTACCACTGCCGCCTTGACCGCCTATAGGAATTTCTCCGCCGGGGAACATTTGCACAGGGGCTCCTGCCAGCTCTTGCAAGCCTCTAATATTATCTGCGTAATGCTGAGGATTTATTGAAGTGACTCCGCCTCCACCCATCCTTGGTATTGTATAGCCGCTGTAATCTTGTTCTAGTTGGTCAAAGGCTCCCTCTATGTTGCTAACAGCTCTGTCGTATTCTGCTTGCTTTTCTTCTTCAAACCTTCTGTTGTTTCTTTCTGCTAACTCTCTAGCATCTATTTCGGCTATTTTGCCTTCGCCTGTCCCAATTGCCGCTAAGTTAGCGGGCTGAATTAAGGCTTTTCCAAAAGCTCCGGGCTGCTTGAATGGTGCAAGAAGTCTATCTCCTGCAGTTTGAGCGCCCCTTAAAGAACTTAATTGTTCTGATAGGTTTGCTACGTTTGCATTTGCCGCATTTCTAACGCCTTCTGCGCCAAGCAGCTTTTGCATTGGATCTGCTAAAGCCATTTGCGATGGATTTAAGACTGGATTCATGGTAGCTCCAGTGAGATCTGTCACTGCTGCTGGAGAAAACCCTTGGTTTACCAACTCTCCGGTCACAGGATTTGTTGCTGGTGCTGCCCCCATCTCTATTGCTTTAGCTATTGGATCTGCAGTTTCTGCTGCTGTTAATGCTAGGTTTTTTCCAGCCTCTGAAGCAGCCGTTGACGCATCTCCTAAGGCTGCTGCAGTTTCACCTATCTGAGGATTTAATGCATCTGACGCAGCGCCTAACGCTTGTCCTAACCCGAATCCTGTAATCCCAGATAACAATCCTTTCTTTAAGTCACCTGTTACGGCTGTTGTCGCTAAACCAGAACCGATAGCTCCAGACAAAGCAGCGTTGCCAGCCACGCTGGTCAGCGCACTTCCCAAAGCACCTGTCCCAAGGGCAGATCCAAGACCCCCAAGTATGGTGCTACCAAACATACTGCCTAATAACGGTGCTAAGAATGGTAAGAAAGCTTCGGGTTGGCCTGTCACTGGGTTGGTGGTCAAGCTTCCGGTCGGAGACAACGCAGCTATACCTTGCACTTCTGCAGGATTCATATGGACAAGCATGCTGTCACCATAGCGACCATATGTCGCCATGTTGTTAGCCATGTTTTGTAAAGGCGGTTGATTCTGATACATATTAACTAGTCTCCACTCCGAAGAGGTTAAACGCGAAGTCTCCCGAACTCGCATAAACTTTTATTACATCTGTCTGGTTTAGGCACATACCAATCACCACCGTTCTAGTCGTGGTTGCCGCTAGATCTTCGTCGTAAAATAAAAATTGCTTGTTGTCTGCCGACGCATCCGCAACATGCACGCTCACTCGAAACGTGCCAGTAGATCCTCCGCGATTGCAAACAACCAGAGAGCTAACCGTGGTTTGAGTTAGGTCTGGGGTTGTATATAAGTCGGTCGTTGTTGTTGCGCTTGGCGCAACCTGACCTAATACCTTAATGATATCGGTCATGAGGCACCCATTAACAAAAACTGAAACCGACGCATTGCCAAAGATCCAGTCTTATCGCCTTGAGTCTTTGCAAGATCTATATCATTTTCCAGCGTTTGAAAAGCAAACTCAATCGTTCTTCTTGTGGTAGCTTCGTTTTCTTGAGTATATTCAGAAGCAGGGACTGGTAGTGGTATCGTTCTTCTAGATGCCATTATCTTCTACCGTCCGGTTGCAGATCAAATCTTAAGTCTCCAAGCCTCCATCCATAACCAGACCCGTTACTTTCAACCCTAACCACAGAATGTCTAGCTCTGTTACGAACAAAAGACTGAGTGCTTGTTGGTGTAACAACTGATGTTGACAACGTCGTTGCCGTCTCTAAAGGAAAGTCACTGCCTTTTATTATAATGTTTGCTTCAGCATCTGACTGATTACCATTAAATGTAAAGTCAGGAATTATTCTGCTCATAAACATAAAGTATTCGCCTTCGGACATTTCCAAATCCCCAGACTCTATGTATGCCGTTATGGCCTCACCGTCTCCATCATACCCAACTTCTTGCTCGTAAAGGTAATTATTACCCCCTTCAATTGCAGTTGTTGCTAATGGATACTGCCTAGTTGTTCCTCCTACCCAAGCTCCTCTTGATAGCGTTCCAACTGACCACAAATTTTCTTCATAATTATATGTGACGTAATTCGTTATTTCCGTATCAGCACTACCTACTGGATAAAACCATGTGACTTCGTTGTAATCATTATTTTCAGCAGCAAAAATCTTATAAGCTTGGTCTTGATTTAGGTTTGAAAAAACAAAGTCTTTAACGGAGCAAGGCAGCGGCTGAACAGCCCCGTTGTAAACATAAAAGTTTCTTCTGTCCATGAAGTAAACAGACCCTCTTGCATTCACAGCCGCATTAGGGGATATCATCGATACATCAGAACTAAGTCTAGTAAACTCAAAAATAAACGGAGCGCCAATAAATCTCATGGAGTGAAGACTTACATCAGTCCATATAAGTATTTCCTGTCTTGTTTGAACAGCCCCAACAATTAACGATCCAGAGTTAATTCTTACACCGCCAGCAGAGTTAATTGCTGTGGGAGTCCAGTCTGCAACATTTTCTTGATCAGAAAACCTTACAAACAAAGGATCTATATTAGATGAACCGATAGGGTTTGTGCCAAAAGCTATTACATGCTGGTCTGTATCAGATACCATTATTTGTAAAGCAACTGTTGGAGCGTTAGAAGCCCCGCCAAGACTGGTTATATTTACGCCTCTTGCTCCAGTACCACTAGATTCGTCCCAATAATAAATGCCACCGCCTCTAATATTGAACAATAAATCTTCACCGAAGTTATCTTGGCTCCACAATCGAAGCTGTCCAGCAGAAGATACTGCGCTAGAGCTTCCCCAAGTACCAGATCCCCAAGTGCTAGCGCCCCAGCCAGTGCCGCTGACAAAGGTGTTTAGGCCTGTATTTATTTGGTAAACACCAATTGTGCTTGATCCGCCGTTTCCAGTATCACTAGAGTTTGCAGTTACTTCGTTACCGTCAGAATCTTTAGCGACTATTGTGTAAGTGCTTGTCGTTGGCACCGAGACAACTTGGTACTCTTGATTCAATACTGGCGCTGTTATGTTGCCGCCTAATGTTGCAGCGTCTGAGTATGTTACAAAATCATTAACCACGGCTCCGTGTGCCGTGTCTGTAACAGTCAAAGTAGAAGACCCATCGACCGCTGCAAAGGTTACATCGCCAGCCGAAGTAGTCTCTCTGATAGGGGTAATGTCGTTAAATCCACTCCCCTCTGCAACATAGAACTTAAGGTTTGTACCGAGCCCTATGTACTTGATTGACTCCAAAGAAGCCCAGTCATGTATTGACCGACAAACTCCCAAGAAAAAATCCTCGGTAAACTTACGCCAGCCTCCTATTTTTTCTGGCCGACCTTTCCTAAACCTAACTTTGTCAGAGTCAAACCAGCCAGAATCTGCTGTATATTCAGTTCCTTCCTTATTAATACCCGGAGCAAACTGTATTTTGGTTAGCGCCATCTTTTATTCTCATCGATTCATATAAGATGAAAGTACATCGCTGCGAGGGAAAGCAGTTCGACCTCCGCCGTTCATGCCTTTTCCTCCGCCTCCTCCAAAGCCTCCGCCCATAACTGGTTGTTGCTGATTAAAGCCTCCCGCATACCCACCACCTAGCGGCTGTTCGTTGAAATCATTGTTCGTCACATAGGGAGGGACAAAGGGTATTGAGTTATTCATAGAACCGCCCTTTCCGCCGGGGTTGGTAGTCGTTCCGCCCCCAAAGCCTCCTTCATCTCTGTCGTCTATACCATTCATATTGCTGTCTTGGAAATCATTTGTCCGAATCATTCCTCCCCCGCCAGTCATGGGTGGGTTTTGATAATATCCGTCATCCACTCGACCATCGTCTGATGGGCCTCCGGGTTGACCGCCGGGGTCGTAAGGAGTAGGGGAGTACGAAGGAGGCTGATAAGGTTGGTAATGAGGATTTTGAAAGCCATATATATTCTGAGGAATACCAGAGTTCCCAAATCGATATGAGTTATTTTGCATCTGCCCATAACCATATGGCATTCTTGGTTGTTGATAGCTTGGCCGTTGATAGCCATACCTGTTTCCTTTTCTTCCGGGACTGGGGAAACCTCCTCCCGGATAA
>Ga0129324_10000516_pt1 | contig 27981 bp, 27 predicted proteins | sample CPBDNA_7_FD_96879 | JGI IMG/M metagenome (GOLD analysis project Ga0129324, IMG submission 96879) | Freshwater to marine salinity gradient microbial communities from Chesapeake Bay, USA - CPBay_Spr_15_0.2_DNA | ecosystem: Environmental > Aquatic > Marine > Coastal | place: USA: Chesapeake Bay...
AATATAATTAATGCTACTATATTTCTTTTTTTCATAATTAAACACAACTAGTGTATATATGCACCTTCAGGTGTGTTTATTTCCTTCATATTTTATTTTTGTTCAACAATACATACCAATTCGGCATGTATTGTTGAACTCATAACTTTTCAAATGTTATTATTTAATGAATTTTATTTTTCATGGCAGTAGTAGGATTTGGGTTTGATAAAGCTACAAAAAAAAAACCTCTCCACTTGGAGGGGTTTAGGGAAGTGCCAAAAAGAGCGTTTATTCTAGGGTGGTAACCGGATTAAAATCGACTTCAATTTGGTTATTGAGAAGGTCTTCAAAAGTCTCTCTTTTACGAATCAGGTGCGCTTGATTGTTGTGCCACAAAACTTCGGCGGGACGGTAACGAGAATTGTAATTGCTCGCCATGGAAAAACAATAGGCACCAGCATTTCTAAAAACCAAAAGATCCCCTTCGGTAAGCTCTGCAATTTTACGGTTGTTACCAAAAGTATCCGTCTCACAAATGTAACCCACGACAGAGTAAAAGCGCTCTTTTCCATTGGGATTGGTGAGGTTTTCTATGTCGTGGTGCGATCCGTAAAGCATTGGACGAATGAGGTGATTGAAGCCGCTGTCCACTTGCGCGAAGACCGTAGAGGTGGTTTGTTTTACGACATTCACTTGCGTCACAAAATGTCCTGCACGGCTGACTAAAAACTTTCCAGGTTCAAAAATTAATTGCAAATCACGACCATATTCTGCACAAAAATCGACAAATCTTTCTGTCAATTGCTCTCCTAAATCCTCTATATTTGTGTCAATGTCATTGGCGTGGTAAGGAACTTTAAAACCACTTCCGAAATCCAAAAATTCCAAATCTTTAAAGTTTTTAGCAGTATCAAATAATATCTCAGCAGCATGTAAGAAAACTCCTATGTCCAGAATGTCACTCCCAGTGTGCATGTGAATTCCGTTAATATTCATTGCTGTGTTTTCAACAATACGCAAAAGATGTGGAATTTGATGAATGGAAATCCCAAATTTTGAATCGATGTGTCCCACAGAAATATTACTGTTTCCCCCTGCCATCACATGCGGATTGATTCTTATACAAACAGGGATTTTTGGATGTCTCGCTCCAAATTGTTCCAACAACGAAAGGTTGTCAATGTTAATTTGAACCCCCATTTTTGTAACGTCCTCTATTTCCTTTAAAGAAACACCATTGGGCGTATAGAGGATCGCCTCGGGTGAGAAACCAGCAGCCAGTCCCAATTTAACTTCTTGTATGGAAACCGTATCCAATCCAGATCCCAGTTCCTTCATAAATTTCAGAATCGAAATGTTTGACAATGCCTTGGTGGCATAATTGATTCTCAAATTCTTTACTTTTGAAAAAGCTGCAGTCAAGCGGTGGTATTGTTCCGCAATTTTTTCCGAGTCATAAACATACACGGGCTTTCCAAATTCTGATGCGATATCGATTAAGTTGCTATTGTTCACTTTGTTAATTCTTTAATTGAATTCAAATTTAGCTGCTCTCACAGGATAATTACTCCAAAAGACTGATTTATTATAAATATTAAACAAAATGTTATAAATAAAACATTATCATTTTGATTTAGTGCTTTAGTTTCAAGCATCTTTTATTATTTTTGGGACTTAAAATTTCGATATAAATGAATTTACACGAATATCAAGGAAAAGACATACTGGCAAGCTTCGGTGTAGCCATTCAACGTGGAATAGTTGCGAGTACAGCCGATGAGGCAGTAGCCGCAGCAAAAACTTTAACCGAAGATACTGGCACTTCATGGCACGTCATCAAAGCGCAAATTCATGCAGGAGGACGCGGAAAAGGAGGCGGTGTTAAGGTGGCCAAGAGCCTTGAAGAGTTAAGAACAGTTGCAAATCAAATTATCGGAATGCAGTTGATCACCCCCCAAACCCCACCTGAAGGGAAAAAGGTCAACAAAGTATTGATCGCTGAGGATGTTTATTATCCTGGAGAATCTGAATTGAAGGAATTCTATGTATCGGTTTTATTAAACAGAAATTCTGGCAAAAACATGATCATGTATTCTACCGAAGGTGGAATGGACATTGAGACGGTTGCCGAAAACACACCCCATTTAATTTTTACGGAGGAAATTGATCCTGCTTTTGGATTGTTACCTTTTCAGGCTCGAAATATTGCTTTTAACCTTGGGTTGAATGGCGCTGCGTTTAAAGGAATGACGAAATTTATTACTTCATTATACAAAGCTTATGTTGGTGCCGATGCTTCTCTTTTTGAGATCAACCCAGTTTTGAAAACATCTGATGACAAAATCATTGCGGTGGATGCCAAAGTAACTTTGGACGAAAACGCACTGTTTAGACATAAAGACTACGAAATATTGCGTGATTTGGCTGAGGAAAATCCTGTGGAGGTAGAAGCCCGCGAAGTGGGATTAAATTATGTTGATTTGGATGGAAATGTTGGCTGTATGGTTAATGGAGCTGGTTTGGCAATGGCCACCATGGACTTGATCAAGCAATCGGGAGGTTCTCCTGCCAATTTCCTAGATGTTGGTGGTACAGCAGACGCCGCTCGTGTTGAAGCTGCTTTTCGTTTGATATTAAAAGACCCTGCTGTTGAGGCTATTCTGGTTAATATTTTTGGTGGAATCGTTCGTTGTGACCGTGTGGCACAAGGAATCGTTGATGCATACAAAAATATGGGAGACACCATCAAAGTGCCCATTATTGTTAGACTTCAAGGAACCAATGCGGACATTGCCAAAAAACTTATCGACGATTCAGGGCTAAATGTACTTTCTGCAATTGCTTTTGAAGAAGCGGCAAGAATGGTACAAGAAGTGATTTAAGACAACTTGTCAGCATTTTTCCAATAAAAAGAGACATATTGTCACCTATATGCGATTGGTATTGAATTTGAATTGAACTATTTGAAAATTTTGTTTAATTAAAAATTTATATTATGCATTTATTAAAAACACAAAGACCCATATTTTCATCAATATTTGATGATTTAGTATTAAATAATAGGAGCGGATACACCTCCCATTCCAACCCTGTTGATACCCCATCCGTTAATGTAATTGAATCGGATATCGATTATAGATTACAGCTTGTCGCACCGGGAAAAAACAAAGAGGATTTTACAATCGAACTGGACGAAGGAGTAATGTCGATTGCCACCGAAAATGAAACTCCTGAAAACAATAAAGAAGAAAATTACACCCTTCGTGAGTTTGTTTTTAGCAACTTTAAACGTGCGTTTAAATTGCCAGACACCGTTGCGATTGATAAAATTAAAGCGGAGTATAAAAGTGGGATTTTAACAGTGACATTACCCAAAGTGAAAGAGTCATTGCCTCAGCCCAAAAAGTTGATTGCGATTAAATAATTGTTTTGTTTAAGAAAGCGGCTTCTTAGGAAGCCGCTTTTTAAAGTTCCTTAAAAAAATGATGCCCAATGATTTTAAAACCATGGTTGAAATAAAACTTATGCGACTTTGAATTTCTAACGTAACTGTTTAATTCAATGGTTTCATAATTCCCTTGTTTACACCAGTTTTCAAGATATTTTATAAATAAATCACCATAACCTCGGGATCTTTTTTCTTCATCGATCACCAAATTATCAATTTCCAATTGTTTTCCGCAGTAGAAGCGGTTGGTGGTCCAGCCATTAGAAATACCAATCAATTTTGAATCTTCGAACAATCCAAAACAGTGATAATTTTCCATCTCAATCATTTGATGAAATCTTCTTATAAGGACTTTTTCTTCAATTTTATAATTAAGCTGTTTACTGAGTTTTATGATTCGGTTTTCAAATTCGATTCCAATGATTTTGAGAGCGATAAGTTGGTTTTCCATTGCACTTACGTTTAATTATAGACTTTCCTGTAGTATTTTTATCTCATCCCTCAATTGAGCCGCCTGTAGGAAATCGAGCTCTATTGCGGCAGCTTCCATGGCTTTTCTTGTCAGCCTGATTTTCTTTTCAATTTCTTCTTTACTCAAATAACGATTCTTGGCTTCGGCAGCTTTTCTATCGATTAATTCCTGCGCATAGGTGGCAACAGAGTTTTTTGATAAAGCGTTATTCAAGGACTTATTTAGGGCTTCTGGCTTTAAGTTATTTTCAACATTGTAGGCATGTTGCTTGTTTCTTCTGTAGTCAGTTTCGTCCATCGTCTTTTGCATGCTTTTGGTAATAACATCAGCATACAGAATGGCCCTACCGTTGAGATTTCTCGCAGCCCTGCCCACAGTTTGTGTCAGGGAGCGGTGACTTCTAAGGAATCCTTCTTTGTCTGCATCTAGAATGGCAACCAAAGATACCTCGGGCAAATCTAAACCTTCTCTCAATAAGTTCACCCCTACCAATACGTCAAAAACCCCCTTTCGTAAATCTTGCATGATCTCAACACGCTCTAAAGTATCGACATCACTGTGAATGTAGCGACAACGAATGTTGACCCGACTTAAATATTTTGTAAGTTCTTCCGCCATTCTTTTGGTCAATGTGGTGACCAAAGTACGTTCGTTTTTTTCAACACGGATTTGTATTTCTTCGATTAAATCATCAATTTGATTGAGACTTGGGCGCACTTCGATGATGGGATCAAGTAAACCCGTTGGGCGAATGATTTGTTCAACAAAAACACCTTCCGTTTTTTTAAGTTCATAATCAGAAGGAGTTGCACTGACATAGAGCACTTGGTTGACAATTCCCTCAAACTCTTCAAATTTTAATGGCCGATTGTCCATGGCTGCGGGAAGTCTAAAACCATAATTAACTAGGTTTTCTTTACGACTTCTGTCCCCACCATACATTGCATGAACCTGAGATAGGGTAACATGGCTTTCGTCAACCACCATTAAAAAGTCTTCTGGAAAATAATCAAGTAAACAGAAAGGACGTGATCCCGGGGCGCGGCCATCCAAATAACGAGAATAGTTTTCAATCCCTGAACAATAGCCCAATTCACGAATCATTTCCAAGTCAAATTCTGTTCTTTCTTGCAGCCTTTTGGCTTCTAAAAAACTCCCCATTTCCGTAAAATAATCAACTTGTTTTACCAAGTCTTCTTGAATGGAATGGATGGCATTTTGTAGAATGTCAGGAGAGGTGACAAACATGTTTGCTGGGAAGAAATTCACTTTATCGAATTTTTCGAGTATTGTGTTTTCGATGGGATCAAAGGATTCTATTTCCTCGATCTCATCACCAAAGAAATGTAGTTTGTAAGCGATGTCAGCATAACCAGGAAAAACATCAATAATGTCTCCGTTTACCCTGAAATTACCACGTCCAAATTCAGCAGTTGTTCTGGAATAAAGACTCTGCACCAAACTATGTAGCAATTGCGTTCTTGAAATCACCTGATTTTTTTCAACTTCAATCACATTCTTTTGAAACTCAACGGGATTCCCAATACCATACAAACAGGAAACCGAAGCAATCACCAAAACATCTCTTCTTCCAGAGAGGAGGGAGGAGGTTGTGCTCAATCTGAGTTTTTCTATTTCTTCATTGATGGAAAGATCCTTTTCGATGTAAAGCCCACTGGATGGGATGTAAGCCTCAGGCTGATAATAATCATAATAGGAAACAAAATATTCCACGGCATTATCAGGAAAAAATTGCTTGAACTCTGAATATAATTGTGCTGCAAGAGTTTTGTTGTGCGCCAAAACCAAGGTAGGGCGCTGCAATTCCTGAATGGCATTAGCCACCGTGAAAGTTTTTCCCGATCCCGTAACCCCTTGAAGTGTAATAAAAGAGTCACCTGCAGCAAAACCATCCGTAATTTGTTTTATGGCTTTGGGTTGATCTCCTGTCGGAACGAAATCGGATTGTATCTTAAAATCCATCCCACGAAATTAAAGTTAAAATCTGCTACACGCAATTTAAAAGGCATGTTTTGGTAGGTTTTATTTAAGTAGGTTCTAGCTATAAAAATAAGATTTGTTTTAAAAAAGATAGTATTTTTGGTAAAAGCAACAATATGGAGGAAAAATTAATTTCTAAAAAGAAACCATTTTATCCGATCTCCGATAACCTCAAACATTTTCTTAAAAAGTACGACCGTTGGATGGAGTCAAACATAGGATATGATGACTTGCTTCGCTTCACTGGTTCTGTTACGGTTTTTGACAAAAATGACAAAGATAGCTTGTGGGTAAGTGTTTATTATTCCGACACTGAAAGAAAGGAAATAGATTCATTTTTAAAAACCTTATACACTTTGCTCCACTCTGATGGGAATTCTTCTTCGATTCCCGATTTGAATATAGATGCCATTGATTATTGTACGTTTGGGAATTCGAAACCTTTTCGAATTAAAATTCGTAACATACTCAATGATAATTTCACATATTTCTATGTGAAAAAAGCCGATGCTTCTCGGGTCTATGGTCTTGAATTTGAGCATATGCTTTCCCCATACAATATAAATTTTTTAACCAACAATACCACTTTGATTGAAGAGCATATTGCGGGAATTCCTGGAGATGTGTTTATCAAAGAATTTTTACCCAAATGTACGGCTGCTGAAAAAGCTCAAATCGCAAAAGAATATGTGAAGTTTATTGAACGCTGTATGATTCGATTGTTGGGTGATATGCGTGCCTATAATTATGTCGTGATTCCAATTCATGATTTTGATCATGTCATCTATAAAATCCGAGCAATTGATTTTGACCAACAATCCTTTGAAGGGAGATTTTCAGTCTATCGACCTCAGTTTTTTAAAGAGAACTTCCCCTTGATGACCGTCATCAGGGAAAAGCTGAGCCATGACTCCATATGTCAATACAAAATTGAAGAGCGTTCTACGGTCTCCCGAAGATTGATTAATTCAGGAAATCGTATTGAATATTTAATAGAAATCATGAAAGGTGATGTGCTTTCTTTGGAAGAGAATTTAGAAAGGTTAAAAAACGAAATCTATATTTTCACCAAGGATGCTGCCTTTAAAGAAAGTAAATCTATGGGAGATTTAATGCAAGCCGCATTTGATTATACAAGAAGAAATTATGAGAATGTCAGTTTGAGAGACCTGCTTTAATAAAAACTATCAGGATCAATTTCATCTTCTAAATCATCTTCTAAATCATCGTCTAAACCTTCTTCTGAATTAAATTCTTTTATTGGTGGGGCTTCAGGGACTTCTCCATGTGAGAAAATCATAGCAGGATAGTCTTTGTTGCTTTCGTTTTCAGAGTTTTCAATCACTTCAACAAAAAATGTCCAAAGGTTTAAAAAATCATATACATAAATTAAATGTTGAGTTCCTTCAATGAATATTTCGGATAGAAGAGTGTTATTCATTGGAAGATCACCAATGCCCATGTCCATCAAAGGAAGTTCTTCTCCTTGCTCCCAATTGGCATCGGATTTATAAAAAGATGCCATTTCATCGCCGATGAATCCAAATGATTGAGAGATGGTATCGTGTAGCTGTTCCAGCGTTGCTTTCTCTTCGATTTCGATGTCTCGAATTACATCATCTTCAACATCTAGAATAATTCTCATTCTATAAATCATCGGGTCGTTTTTTTTGAATTTAGTTGTAAAATAAAAAATGATTGCGCACCAAATAATAGTGTAGCAATAATTAAGTGAAGGGGTTGAGAACTAAAAGGAAAGTCGAAATAATACATCAAAATACCAGTTATGATTTCAAGACCAATTAGAAATAGGATGGTTTTGAAAACACCAAGATTAATTTTTAATTGCCTTAATTTAAATAAAAGATAAAGGTGTATTCCAACAACCAAAAGAGACAAACTCCTGTGAGCATAGAATTTAATTGGGGCCTGATCAAGCCATCCGCTTGACGAGAGATGCATTTTTAAGTCAATATATTGCCTGACCTGAGTTCCCAATCCGATTTGGAACAAAGTCAGTAATACGGCACCTAAAGAAACGTATTTTAAAAAGGGTCTTATTTCAATTGTGTTATTTTTTCGAGAAGTTATAAATAGTAGAATTACTAATCCCAGAACAATAAGCAAAGCCATGCCCATGTGTACTGTGATTTTATGGGGCATCAAATTTGAATCTACAACAACCTTGCCCAACCAAGCCTGAAATCCCATCCCTAAAACAATTGCAAAAGAAATGAGTGTGATGGTTTTGTTTTTTTTCCAACTCCACAACGATGCAGCGGCTAGCAATAAAGTGGCTAAACCAGCAAGTGCACCAAACAGTCTGTTGATGTACTCAATCCAGGTGTGGTAGGGGTTAAAAAGTGCATAATCGTGTTGGGTATATAGCTCCCAATGGTTGGGGTTGAATTGACCTGAAGAGGTAAAATCTTGTTTGGCTACTCTTAAGCTTTCATCAACGATAATAATCTTTTCCTTTTCGTAGAAATGATCTGCTTTCCAATCTAGTTGGGCTCTTTCAGTTGGAGGAATCCAATAACCAAAACATTTTGGCCAATCTGGACAGCCCATTCCGCTTCCAGTCATTCTGACAATGGCACCCGCAGCAATGACGAGGTAGACGAGTATCAATGATATTTTAATTAATGTTATAAGGTTATTTTTCATTTGGTTTGAGTCCTATTTCGTTTCCTTTTTCAAGCATTAAATTAAATGCCGCTTCGTATTCGTTGGGAATTTCACCCTCCAAGATGGCTTCTTTAATGGTTTCTTTAATAATCCCAATTTCTTTACAGGGGTTTAAATTGAAATGTCCCATGATAATTTCACCCGTAATTGGCGGTTGAAAATTCCTTACTCGATCACGTTCCTCTACTTCAACAATCTTTTTTCTAACGACTTTAAAATTATCGTGATACCGTTGAAAACGTATGGGGTTTTTAGTCGTAATGTCTGCTTCGCAAAGTGTGATGAGGTCTTCGAGAATCGTTCCTGCATCAAAGATAAGCCTGCGAATGGCTGCATCAGTGACGATATCCTCTGAAATAATAATAGGACGCGAACTCATGAGAACCAACCTTTGAACGTATTTCATTTTCTCATTCAATGGCATTTTAAGTCTTTTGAACAAACGGTAAACCATTTTTGAACCCACAAATTCATGTGAATGAAAAGTCCATCCTACTTTTTTGCTAAATTTCTTTGTTGGAGCTTTCCCGATGTCATGAAGCAATGCAGCCCACCTTAACCAAAGATTATCTGTTTTTGGACAGATGTTATCCACAACCTCTAGGGTGTGGTAAAAGTTATCTTTATGTCTTTGGCCTTCTACTTCCTCTATTCCTTTAAGTTCGGTCAATTCGGGTAGGATATTTTCCAACAAACCATTTTCTTCTAACAATAGAAAACCCTTAGAAGGCACCGATGTTAATAATATTTTATTTAATTCTTCAACGATGCGCTCGTTGGTAATGATGTCAATACGTTCGGCATTTTCCTTAATTGCATTCAAGGATCTGCTTTCGATTTTAAAATTTAATTGAGAAGCAAAACGAATGGCACGAAGCATTCGAAGTGGATCATCGGAATATGTAATTGAAGGATCAAGCGGTGTTTTAATGATGCCGTTTTTTAAATCTTCTGCACCATTAAAAGGGTCTAATAATTCTCCAGTATTGTTCTCGTTTAAGCTTATCGCGAGTGCGTTAATCGTAAAATCTCTTCGGTTTTGATCGTCTTCTAAAGAACCAGAAGTTACTTCTGGATTTCTGCTTTCCTCATTGTAAGATTCTTTTCGGGCACCTACAAACTCCAACGTGATGTCGTTCCACTGAACCATTGCGGTGCCATAGGATTTAAAAACTTGAACAGGTCGTGCTCCAGGAAGTTTTCTCTGTACGGCTTTAGCAAGGTCAATTCCAGATCCAACCGAAACGATATCGATGTCCGATCCAAATTTTCTTCCCAACAAATGGTCTCTCACAAAACCACCAACAACATAGCTTTCTATTTTTGTTTCTGCGACACAAGCAATGAGTACCTGAAAAATCGCTTGTTCTAATATTTGGCTAAAATCTTTGTTTAGCATATTATTCCCTTAGTGTGATTAGTGCTCCCGAGGGAGTGATTTTTATAATTCTCGATGGATTATTGCTGATTAGGTTTTTATCTAAATCGATTATCAAATCAACACCCTTAATTATTTCATCGCAGATTTCATCGAATTTTTTTGGATGTGCCTGACCACTAATATTAGCAGATGTAGAAACTACTGGCTTTCCAAATGCAGCAATTAATGAAGTACAAAAATAATGGTTTACGATTCTAATTGCTACAGTATTGTCTGAAGAAATTACATTTTTTGCAATTCCTTTTGGATTAGGATAAATAATGGTAGTTGCTCTTTTATCATTTATAAGTTCCTCAGGAATCTCTATTTTTTTTTCAAGAAACTGATCCAGCATATTGAGATCTGACACCATGCAAACCATCGATTTAGTCTCCGATCTATTTTTTAATTGATAAACTTTTTCGACTGCTTTTTCAGAGGTAGCATCACACATGATGCCCCAGATGGTATCCGTTGCAGAAAGAATTAGTTTACCCTCCTTTAAATAATTGACAGCCTGATCTGTATCCATATATCCTACAAAAGTAAAAATTTATGATTCTTCGAACCCATTTCTCGATAGATCAACAGGTCTTTAATTTATATATTATTCACCTCTAAAAGGAATATATAGCTTTTTTTAAACTGCAACATTGTGCTCTCGAAGCGCGTTATTTAAAGATGTTTTCTTATCAGTACTTTCTTTTCTTTTACCAATGATAAGCGCACAAGGCACTTGATAATCGCCTGCAGGGAAAGTTTTGGTATAGGTTCCAGGAATAACGACAGAACGATCAGGTACTTCACCTTTATATTCTATTGGACTAGCACCTGATACATCAATTATCTTTGTAGAAGCAGTAAGTACAACATTGGCACCTAATACAGCTTCTTTTCCTACTCTAACTCCTTCGACTACGATACAGCGAGAACCCACAAATGCGTTGTCTTCGATTATAACTGGAGCCGCTTGAAGGGGTTCGAGCACGCCTCCGATACCCACACCACCACTGAGGTGAACATTTTTTCCAATTTGAGCGCAACTCCCCACCGTTGCCCAAGTATCCACCATAGATCCTTCATCAACATAAGCACCGATGTTTACATAACTTGGCATTAGAATTACCCCCCTTGAAATGTAAGCACCATGTCGTGCCACCGCATGGGGGACAACACGAATTCCTTTTTCTTTATAACCGCTTTTTAAAGGCATCTTGTCATGAAACTCCATAGGACCAGCTTCGAAAGTTTCCATCTTTTGAATAGGAAAATAAAGCACGACTGCTTTTTTTATCCATTCATTGACTTGCCATCCTCCTTCAATTGGGCTCGCAACTCTTAGGATTCCCGCATCTAATTGATTAACAACCTCTCTAATGGTGTCTTGTGTAGCTTTGTTCTCTAGGAGGGAACGATCTTCCCATGCTGATTCTATAATATTTTGCATTCTTATTTTTTTTCAAAAATACTGAATTCAATAGTTTTGAGCGACAAAACCGTATTCAAAATATTATTTTGTTTATGTCTAATTGTGGATTGATTTCTTTTGATTCTTTGTTCTATTTCTATTTTTATGAATGTCTTTACAAATAAATTATATTTGTGAAAAAATAATGGGCATTTTGATAGGGATAGATTTTGGTCAAAAGAGAACGGGGATAGCCATCACAGATCCAGGAAAGATCATTGCCAGTGGCTTAACCACTGTTCCGACAAAAGATGTAATGACTTTTCTTGAGGAATATGTTCTAAAACAGCCTGTTGACAAGTTTGTTGTTGGTGAACCCAAACAAAAAGATGGTTCGGTTTCTGAGGTTGAACAAAGTGTTCTCAAGTTTATAAAAAAGCTAAAGAATAAATTTGCTGATATTTCCATTGAGCGATATGACGAACGTTATACCTCCAAAATTGCCATTAATACACTTCTGGAAAGTGGAGTTGGAAAGAAAAAAAGACAAAATAAAAGTTTAGTGGATCAAATTAGCGCGACCCTTATCTTGCAATCTTATTTAGAGTCACAATCAAATAAATTAATATGATATTACCCATTGTTGCTTACGGCTATCCAGTCCTAAAGAAAAAAGCAATTCCTATTGCTGAGGATTTCGCAGAATTAGAAACCTTAGTTGAGAACATGTGGGAAACCATGTATGCTGCTAGTGGAGTAGGGCTTGCCGCTCCTCAAATTGGAAAATCTATTCGTTTGTTTGTTGTAGATGCTTCTCCTTTTTCTGAGGATGAAGAATTGGATGCTAACCAAGCTGCTGAATTGGCCGACTTTAAACAAGTATTTATTAACCCCACAATAATAGAAGAAACTGGAGACTCATGGTACTTTAAAGAGGGTTGCCTCAGTATCCCCGAAATTAGAGAAGAGGTATTGCGAAAAGAACATGTCAAAATTAATTTTTTTGATGAAAATTTAAAAGAACACACCCAGGAATACAGTGGTTTGGTGGCGCGAATCATACAGCACGAATACGATCACATAGAAGGGGTTTTGTTTACAGACAAACTGAGTCCATTTAAAAGAAAATTAATCAAAGGAAAATTAAGTGATATCTCCAAAGGAAAAATATCGCCTGAATATCACATGCGTTTTCCCGATACAAAAAAAAGAAGATGAGTGAAAATATGTTAGAAAAAATAATTGTCATTTCTGGCAAACCAGGATTATTTAGAATGTTATCTCAAACCAGAACAGGTGTAATTGCAACTTCGCTAATTGATGGTAAAAAAACAGTCACCAACCCAAGAGAACAAATCAACGTTCTAACTGAAATTCAGATTTATGGAATTAAAGGTGAAGTGTCATTAGAAGAGGTGTTTCATAAGATTTTTGTTTATGAAAAAGGAGAAAGTACAAGAATTATTCCAAAAGCAAAGAAGGATGAACTGGAGGCTTATTTCTTTGAAGTTTTTCAAGATTATGATGAAGATCGTGTTTATGCGAGTGATATTAAAAAAATTATCCAATGGTACAACCTATTACTTTCCGAAGGAATATTAAAGTTTGAAGCTGAGGTTAGTGCTGAAAATTCAGCGAAAGAACTTCCCAAAGAATCTGTTTAACATGAAACGTTCCCAACAATTATCTGCTTTTGAGCGTTTGCTCGATATCATGGACGAACTTAGGGAACAATGCCCTTGGGACAACAAACAAACCTTCGAGTCACTGCGACACTTGACCATCGAAGAAACCTACGAACTCGGTGATGCGATTTTAGATAATGATTTACAAGAGATTAAGAAAGAGTTGGGCGATCTATTGCTCCATATCGTTTTCTACGCTAAGATTGGAAGCGAACAAAATACTTTTGATATTGGAGACGTAGCCAACGAGATTTGTGATAAGCTAATTAATAGACATCCCCATATTTATGGGGACACCAAAGTTGATGGAGTCGATCAGGTAATTAAAAACTGGGAATCAATAAAGATCAAAGAAGGGAGAAACAGTGTCTTGGAAGGAGTTCCCAAGAGCCTTCCTGCTTTGGTCAAAGCTTTTAGAATACAAGAAAAAGCCGCTGGAGTCGGATTCGAGTGGGATAATGCAGAGGATGTTTTAGATAAAGTAAAAGAAGAAATAACCGAATTCAATCAAGAAATTGAGAATAAAAATAATGACAAAATGGAGGATGAATTTGGTGATGTTATTTTCTCTTTAATTAATTATGCCAGATATCTTAAGATTAACCCAGAATCAGCGCTAGAAAGAACCAATAAAAAATTCATCAAGCGTTTTAAATACATCGAAGAATCAGCCAAAAACGAAGGAAAAGTAATCAATGAATTGACACTTGATCAGATGGAAGTTTTCTGGAATAAAGCAAAAGACATAGCTTAGTTATTCTGTTCTTTCCGATTGATTTTCCTTAGTAGCTTCTTCCTCTGGTTTTGCCTTTAACTTTCTTTTGATTTGTCGTGTGCTAATAAGACGATTTTCCCAAAATTCATTTCTGTTTTTAAGTTGTGCTATTTTCGAAGAGACTTCTTTGAACAAAGGGTTGTCACTACTTTTATTTGAGAAAAATTCTAAATTATTTTCAAGCTGACGTATTTCAGCATTGATCTCATCAGTCTTTCTTCTAATGTTTTGAATTTCTTGATTCAATTCATCTTCATTGTTTTCAATTAGAAGTAATTTAACATAAGTCTTGCTCTCCTCTCTATCGCTTTCCTCTAATTTTGAATTTTCAATTAAAGAAGCAAAAACGTTACTTAAATCTGCCAATAATTTTTTCTCTGCACTTCCTGATAAAGCTCCTAAATCGTTGAACTGTTTCCAGTGCCCACTGTAAAATATTTTAACCGCTTCAATTTCAGTGGGTAAACTCAATTTTTTAAGATTTTCTATAAACTCATTTTTCTTATTATATACAGCAGCTTCGGCCTCATTTATTTTCTGATAGCCTGACTTGATCCGATCGAAATAAAGATTACAAACGGCTTTAAACTCTTCCCACAAAACGTTCGAGAATTTCCGAGGAACAAATCCAATGTCTCTCCAGTCCTTTTGAATGCTTTTCATCCGGTCATTGAAGTCTTTCCAGTTTTCTTTCTCTAGAATATCTTTGACCTCTTTGATTAAATTTTTCTTAAGATCAATGTTGTTTTTTTGCTCAGCTTTTTGAGATTTATAAAAAATATTTTTTTGATGATTTATTTCTCGACTAACCGTTCGGAATTTATTCCAAGAGGACTTGCTGTCAGCTTTAGGGACTTGTCCAATGTCTTGAAATTCTTGCCTGATTTTATTGAATAAATTGATTGTATTGCGCCACTCATTATGGTTTTTAGGCAAGTTGTCTCTGATGCCTTCCATTTTTTCAAGAATAGCCTTTTTCTTTTTTAGATTGTCCTCTAGTATATTGTCATATTCTTTGTCAAACTCTTGCCTTCTAGTGTGGATAATATGGCTTGCTTCCTGAAATCGCTTCCAAAGTTCGTCTCCATGCTCTTTACCCACAGGGCCTAAGTCGTTTTTCCAAAGACGGTGGAGCGTATTTAGATCCCTAGAAGCTTTTAAAACATCACCTATTTTGGAGAGTGATTCAGCTTCTTCAATTATTTTAATTTTTTCTTGGTAGTTGTGTTTAAAATCAAGTTCTCTAAGTTCACGATTGAGATGAAGAAAGTCGTAGAAGATCTCCGTGTGGTGCTTGTAAGTCTGCCAGAGATTGTTGCTCTGTGCTCTTGGAACGGGACCTGCCTTGTGCCAGCTTTCTTGTAACTCTTTAAACCTTTTGTAGGTTGTGTTTATGTTTTCATCGACATTAATAAGCTCTTTGAGGCTTTCTATTATTTCCAGCTTCCGATCAAGATTTAGCTTTTGCGACTGTTCTCTTTCTTGAAAAAACTTGCGTTTATTTTGTTTGTATTCTTTGACGATAACATCAAAATCTACTTTGTGTTTTGGGCGGTAATAAAAATCAATTTCATTACCTCCTTCTTTTATGAATTCGTCTTTTTTCTTCTGAAGTTCAGTTTTAAACTTCAATTCAAACTGATGGATTACTTCTTGAATCTTTTTGTTCTGTGAATTCCAATTTTCAGCTTTACACGATTTTTCTAACTCAGCGAGAAGTTTTGGAATTTCATACGTTCTATAATCAATTTCCTCTTTTACTTCGTGGGAAATGTCTTCAGAATCTTTGCTAGCCTCCTCCGTTTTATCGGACTTTTTTTCCTCAGTAATTGTTTTAGTTTCATCAACTACTTTCGAATCACCTTCTAAAGGAAGAGCAGCTCCGAGAACCTCCTCTTTTTTTTCCTCATGAGGATCGTTGGCTTTACTATTTATTTTGGCCATTTTTCTTTTTTTAATTAAAATTTGTGGTTAAAATTTACAAAAAAAAATAGGATCGAACCTATTCATTCCATATTTCCCATGATTTTTCTGCTTGAAACTCAAGCATTTTTAGTCCATTAGAAACTTTACAGCCCATTTCTTTACCTTTTCTCAAGAACAAGGTCTCAAGCGGATTATAGATAAGGTCAAAAAGAGTATGGGATGCGTTTAACTCATTGTAAGGAATAGAAGGACATTTATCTGTGTTGGGAAAAGTTCCAACAGGAGAGGTGTTTATGATGAGTTGATTGTACTTTAAAATTTCAGCGTCAACAGCCTCATAGGAAAGTTGGCCTTGTTTTGGATTTCTCGAAACAAAATTGAATTGGACCTTTAGAGTTTCAAGTGCAAAGGCAATTGCTGCTGAGGCACCTCCTGTTCCCAAAATCAGTGCAGATACAGGGAGTTTTTCTGTAATTTCTAACAATGATTTTTGAAATCCATACGCATCAGTATTATGTCCCGTTGTTTCACCATTTTCATTAAATGAAATGGTGTTTACTGCTCCTATTTTTTTAGATTGTGGTGAGAGTTTATCCAAAAAAGGAATTACTTCTTTTTTGTAAGGAATGGTTACGTTGAGTCCATTGAGGCCATGAGTTTTGAAAACACTTTTGATTCCCTTGATTTCTTGTATATCAAAGTTTTCATAGCTGCAATCGAGTAATCCATTTTTTTTAAACTTATCCGCAAAATATCCCCTAGAGAAAGAATAATCTATATTCTTTCCGACCAATCCAAATTTTTTCATTTCATTTTTTTGAGCCGCCATATCTTTCTAGAAGTGTGACTGTAATTCCACCTAAAATTATGAAGATTAAAACGATCCAGAAGCTACTTTCTCTAAAATTAGGTAAGAAATAATCATAATATGCAATAATTGGATTGCCAACCGCATTGTAAAGTATTTCATTAAAAGAATCAATTTTATAAATCTTGTTTTTCCATGGCCATATCACGCCTAATGATCCAGCAATAAAACCAATGATGGTTGCTGTTGTATTCTCTTTATACTTTTTAAGTACCCAACTCAATGCATTAGAAAAAACAATAAGACCCGTAATAGATCCTAAAGTAAAGATCAATACTAAAATTAAAAGGCGAACTCTTTCCGGATCATTTACAAACTTAAGATTAAACTGCAATAGCTCAGCAATGGTAAAATAGAGTGCATTTACAGCATCTACCAATAGCAGTGAATAATTACCCAACAAAAGAAGTAAAAAGGAACCTGAAAGCCCTGGCAATGTCATTCCGGAAACGCCTATGAAACCACAGAAGAATACAAAAGGAAGGTAGTCGTTTTCGGTCGTGGGTTTGGTGAACATTATCAACAAACCACAGCCAAGACCTATTAAAAAAAAACCAATGGTTTTGTAATTCCATTTTTTAACATCGTGATAAATGAAATATAGGGAAGAGAGAATCATTCCAAAAAAAAGTCCAAAAACTTCAGTTTCAAAGTTATTTATAAGGAAGTCAAGCAACAGTGAGACGCTAAAATAACTGATGGCAACACCTAAGAATAGAAGACCTAAAAATCTACCATTGATATACTGAACAAAGGGTTTCCAGCCGCGATTAACCAAAATGGTAAATGCTTTTAAATTTATTTTTTGGAGAGAATAAATGAGTTCTTCGTAAAAGCCAGCGACAAATGCTACCACCCCTCCAGAAACCCCTGGAACTTTATTTGCAGCTCCCATTGCGATTCCCTTAAACACCAATAAAATGTTTTTTTTAATGGTGGATGAAAATAAATTCATGAATTGATTTTTCGGTTTTTATTTCTTTCAAGCATTAAGATAGAAAAACCGCCAACAATAAATAATAAAATTGCAATGAAAATTTGAGGATCGCTACCATAATTCTGAGGCATTATGGCTTGGGTTAAAGTTTTTGTTTTTTCACTCAAAGTAATCATTTTTGTTTGTTGCCACGGCCATATTTTGTGAAGAGCTCCGATCATTAACCCGATTAATAGGGCCATTGTTTTGTCATTGTGCTTTGAAAGCATCCATTTTAATACTGTAGCAAAAGATCGCAAACCAATGATTGCTCCCATGCAAAAAACCAGCAGTTTGGTATATGTAGTGATGAAAGCATCAAATTGAAAGTTAGACCAAATCCTAATGGCATCCTGAAGAATGGTGAGTACAGTTGTATAGGCGCCAAGAATCAAGAGAAGGTAGGCACCAGAAATCCCTGGAAGAATCATTGCTATGACTCCAATCATCCCACAGATAAAGAGATAGAATAAACTTATTTCTTGGGTATTAGGGGAAAACTGAGTCAGCGAAAAAGAGAGAATTATCCCAACGAAAAGCAATAGAAATCTATTTGTGTTCCAGTGTAAAACTTCTTTTTTTAATATAAAAATACTGGCTGTCAATAGTCCAAAGAAAAACGACCAAATCGCAATCGGTTGATTTTCAATCAGCCATTTGATGAAAAAAGAAAGAAATATTATGCTGCTTAAAATTCCTGAAAAAACAGTAGCTAAAAATTTTCCGTTGATGTTTACCCAAAACTGTTTTGGATTGTTATTTAATAATAACTTTAAATTTTCAACATTAAATTTGGCGATAGATTGAATCAATTCCTCGTATATCCCAGCAATTAGAGCAATGGTTCCACCAGAGACCCCTGGAACCAGGTCCGCCAATCCCATGGCCATACCTTTTAAAAACAGGACAGTATTTTTTGATTTTTTTGTGCCCAAAAATATGTTGATTTACGGAATTAGATATTTTTAAATTCAGGAAAAAGAGAATTTATTTTTGAAGGCAAAGGAAGATTTTGTTTTGCTTTTTCAAAAAGCTTTAAGCCCTCTTTTTTCATCCCAATTCGTATTTTACATCCTGCCAATCTGTAAAGAAAAGAAGCTTTGTTGTTATGATGCTCTAATGCTTTTTCGCCAACTTCTATGGCTTGATCCCATTCTTTAAGATGAATAAGAGAATCCATCCAAATGACCCAAGTTTTTAAGTCGTGTTGATCAAGATTTACTTGATTTTCACATGCCAAAGCAGCTTCTTCATAGAAATTCATTTCAAAGTGTATTTCTCCACTTTTTCGCCATAAGTCTGCACTGTCTCCGTTTGCTAATATTGATTTCCGCACATAATATTGTGCTTTTAGGTATTCTTTTTTCTTTATAAAGAAATCAACTAAAGAAATCCAGCTTTTTTCATGATTTGGTTCGAGCTTAATCGATTTTTTAAAAAACTGAACTGCTAGATCATCATTGCCAAGTTTTAAATGCGACTTGCCAATCCGATGATTTACATAAGCATTGGGGTCGTTGAGTTGTAATGATATCTCATAGTTGTCAATGGCTTCATTGATCCGCCCCATCTTTTCTAGAAGCTTCCCTTTTTCTATGTAAGCTCCAGTGAAAGAGTCATCACTGATTATGGCAAATTCAAAAGCAGATAAGGCCTCTTCATGTTTTTCGATATTAACATACAATTTACCCAACTGATGCCAAGCAATTTCACTGTAAGGGTTTGTTTCAAGGATATTATTTAAGGTAACAATGGCTTCAATATCTTCTTCAAGTTGCTCGTAACAATACAATAGGTTGTATAAAGATTGATAGTCGTAAGGGTTTTCCTCTACGCATTTAAGAAAATAGTTTTTAGCTCTAAAGTAATCTTCTAAAAAAAGGTATTCCATTCCTATTAAATTCCAAACTTCAACTTCGTCATCCGTCAGGTCAAGGGCTTTTTCTAACAATTCAATGGCCAAGGTGTGGTTTTTTTTCTTGGAAAAAATACTTGCCCGCTGTAAGAAAACCTCTTCGTGGTAAGGCGACAGTTGCTCAATTTCAAGCAATAATGATTCCGCTTCATCAAAAGAACCATCGAAAAGTAAAAGTTCGCTTTCCAAGAGCATCAACTCTACGTTTTTTGGATGTTGCGCCATTGCCATTTTAAGAGCCTTTCGAGCCAGCTTAAATTGAGAAAAATCAATATAGTGGTGAATGATACTTTCAAACTCAAGTGCATCAAAAAACAGTACTTGGTTGGTCTTGAGCATTTGCTCAAACTTGGTTATTGAGGGGTTGTTATCTTCCGAAAATTGATCGAACATAAAATACTAATAATACATTAATAAAAATAGATAAGTTAGGGGCACTGATATGGTATAGCAATTTATTGTTGTCAACAATATATTAACATTTTTAGAGTTCATCGAGTGTTTGACAAATTAATTCACATCCTGTGATGATTTCTTGTTCAGAAATATTGAGTGGAGGTGATATTCTGATGGCATTTTTCTCCCACAAAAGCCAGAAAAGTAACAGCCCTTTTTTTAAACAACGATGGACCAATTGAGTTGGAATTTCTTCCTCTTCAAATATTGGCGCAAGCATTAGTCCAGTTCCGTTGATTTGCTTGATTTTAGGATGTTGTAGGTGTTCTCTAAAAAGTTCTTCCTTGCTTTTTATGTCATCAATAAGTTGTGAATTGATGATTTCTTCAACATTCGCAAGTGCTGCAGCGGCAATTACTGGGTTTCCTCCAAAAGTAGTGATGTGGCCCAATTTCGGGTTTTCTTCAAGTACTTTCATTAAAGCAGAAGCTGCTGAAAAAGCGCCAATTGGCATACCGCCTCCCAAGGCTTTCCCTAGGACGACGATGTCTGGGGAGATCCCAAAGTGTTCAAAACCAAACATTTTACCAGTTCTTCCAAACCCAGGCTGAATTTCATCAAGAATTAAAAGCGCTCCTTTTTCTTCACATCTTTTTTTGACCTTTTTTAGATAATTATTTTCAGGCAAAATAAATCCAGCTCCACCTTGAATGGTTTCAAGAACAACAGCAGCAGTTGATTCATTGATTTTTTCTAAATCCTTTTCATTATTAAAAACAATAAAATCTATTCCAGGTAACAAAGGACGGTAGGCCATTTTTTGATTTTCGTCTCCTAATAGACTTAAAGCACCATGGGTACTGCCATGGTAAGAGTTTTTTGCGCCAATGAGTCCTGATCTTCCCGTCACTCGCTTCGCCAATTTCATAGCCCCTTCGATTGCTTCCGTTCCCGAATTTGTTAAATAAACAACCTCATGGTTTTGAGGGAGTAAATCAATGATCAGTTTACAAAGTTTAACAGCAGGTTCTTGAGCAAATTCGCCATAAACCATTACGTGCATGTATTTCGACACTTGCTTTTTAACGGCTTCAATAATCTTAGGGTGAGAATGTCCCAGTGCACAAGCCGAAACTCCTGCAATAAAATCTAAATATTTTTTCCCCTGGGTATCATAAATATACGAACCTTTTGCACTTTCTATTTCTAAACCCAGTGGGTAAGGAGTCGTTTTCGCTTGATATTTTAAAAAATCATTAAGCAAGGCTATGGTTTTAAAATTTCAGGTAAAAAATCTTCAGGAGTTTCTATTGTATTGATTTCTCGAGGTACATAAAGATTGTCTTCCTCGCTGAATAAATCATCAATTTCATTGGGGCGTTCCTCTTCTCTCCAAATAAATCCTTCTAAAATTCGTTCGTTTTGGAGTAGGTCTTTTTCTGGAAATAAGTCTCCATCAGGACTCACGTAAAAGGCAATGTCTACAATTTGATTGTTTTCCGTTACCATCGTCAATCTACTACATGTTGTTTGATTAATGCCAATCAGTTCAGATTTATCATCAGAGTACATATAATAAATCACTTCTGTATTCTTAATGATTTCAATGTCTTTTAACTTTCCGTCGGTAAAGCTTCCGTTCAGAATCCCCCCTTTTATTTGATTGAAGCCTTCGTCGCTAATGGAGTCTTTTTCTATAATCCAGCTGTTTCCAATAATTTTTAAGGAGTCTAGTTTTTTCGTATTAATATTAGAAGTTAGGAATATTTCATTTCCTGACATTTGACTTCTTCCAAACCATAAAATAGGGTTTCTCCCGTTTTTTTGACTGATGTTAAAGGTTCTTTTTTCTATTTTAGAAAGTGGTATTTTGAGTAATTTAATTAAACCTGTTTTTTGATTCAGGTGTAAGGAATCCGACTTCCCACGTAAGTCAGATTTAAAAATTTTCACACCGTAATAAGCCCTCAAAATTCTTTCCTCGTCTGGGCCGGTTGCAATTAGAGTATCAGCATGAATGAACAGAGGGTCGTTCTCAATCATCTTTCTTGCGATAGCTTTTCGGGTAATGATTGCAGAGTCTTTGGCTTTAAAAATCTCTCCGTAATGTCCATTAATCACCGACTTATTTAGGGTGTCAATGATACTTACATTGTTTGTCCCTGCGGCATAATTCTTTTCGTTTTCAAAATAAAGACTGTCTCCTCTAATTTCTTTATTATTGTATAATATTATTGCATTTTTTTGAAAATTCCCTTTTTGAATTTTAGTTTCATAGGCGCCTTTTTCGCAATAAATATCATAATCCTTACCAATTATGGTGGTCGGTCCATAAAAATATGCCTTGTTGAGCTCCGTGAAATAATCTAGTTGTTGGGATTTTAAGTCATATTCAGGATTTTCGATTTTCACATTAGAAATGAATCGATATTTTTTCTGATCCATGAAATAAATTCCACGATTACTGGTGAGCTTGCTTTTTTCATCTAAAATTACTCCTTGCGTATTGTAATAGGCTTTTGAATTTAGGCGGTCCAAGTACAATGTGTCTGTCTTTAGGTTCATGTCGGGTCTTTCGAGAAAAACCTCACCCCAAGCAGTCGCTAATTTTAAATTACCATCATATTCTAAATAATCACAAGTCATCTTAAGGGTATCTCCTTGTGTGAAAACTACACTTCCTTTTGCTTTAAAAAAGTTTTTTTTGGGATAGAAATAAGACAGATCCGATTTAATCAATGCTCCTTCGTGTAACAGGTGAACTCTTACATCCTTTCTTTTCACCAATATGTTAGCCCCTGGGAATTTTGCCTGATCTTGGGTAGATCCACCGGCTTGAATGATTTCAATTATTTTAGGTGCTTCCTGGCCAAATGAGGATGTAAAAGTCATTGCACTTATCAGTGTCAGTACAGTATACTTTTTAATTGATTTCAAAATAAAAATATTGATGGAGCGGTGTTAGAAAACTATCTGAAAATAGTCTGTTTTCTATCGGGCCCCAAGGATACAATTTTAATAGGTGTTTGAAGTTCTTTTTCAAGAAATTCGATATAATCAGAAAATGATTTTGGAAACTGGTTTTCTGAGGTCATTTGTGTTAAATCCTCCTTCCACCCTTCCATTTCAATGTACTCTGGAGTGACTAATTCTGGAGAAATATCATAAGGAAAAAAGTCTATTGACCCTTCTGCGGTTTTGTAGCTGTTACAGATTTTAATTTTTTTAAAGCCTGAAAGCACATCACCTTTCATCATCATTAATTGGGTAACACCATTAACCTTAATGGCATATTTTAAAGCGACCAAATCAATCCAGCCACATCTTCTTGGTCTTCCAGTAGTCGACCCAAATTCATTACCTAGTTTGGCCATTCTTTTTCCGTCATGATCAAATAATTCAGTCGGAAAAGGTCCGCTTCCTACACGGGTAGCATAAGCCTTGAAAATTCCATAGACTTCTTTTATTTTATTAGGTGCAATCCCCAATCCTGTGCATGCTCCTGCCGCTGTTGTTGTTGAGGAGGTTACAAAAGGATAGGTACCAAAGTCAATATCTAAAAGGGATCCTTGGGCTCCTTCTGCTAGAATATTTTTTCCAGCCTCCTGTGCTTTTTGAAGATAGTTTTCGCTATCCACAAACTGACATTCTTTAAGAACCTTAATTCCTTCGAAAAATTCTTCTTCGAGTAAAGGAAGGTCATATTCGATATTACTATCGTAAAAGTCTAACATTTTTAAGTGCTTGTCGACCAATGACTTGTATTTTTCTTTCCAGACTTTAGAAACAATATCACCTACTCTAATACCGTTTCTTCCTGTCTTATCCATATAGGTTGGTCCGATACCTTTAAGCGTAGAGCCAATTTTTGCTTTTCCTTTAGAGGCTTCAGAAGCGGCATCCAAAAGTCTGTGGGTAGGTAAAATTAGATGCGCTTTCTTTGAGATTAACAATTTCTCGGAGTAATTGATTTTGTATGGAGCAAGGTTGTCCAATTCCCGTTTAAAGACAACTGGATCAATCACAACTCCATTCCCAATAAGATTCACTGCCTTCGGATGAAAAATTCCAGAAGGAATGGTATGTAGAACGTGTTTTATTCCTTCAAATTCGAGTGTATGTCCTGCATTAGGTCCTCCCTGGAATCGCGCAATTATATCATAGGATTTTGTTAATACATCAACTATTTTTCCTTTCCCTTCGTCGCCCCATTGGAGGCCTAGCAATAAATCTACTGGCATATTATATTATAGTTTACTATTTTTTTTTGTGCCGTAAAAGTATAAAGAATGATTGTGAATATCAATATCAAAAATCTCTTCTATGGTCTTTTTTATGTTTTGGATTCGGGGATCACAGAATTCCTTAACTTCTCCGGAATCCGTAAAGATTATGTGGTCGTGTTGACGATCAAAATAAGACTTTTCGTATTGTGCTTGTGTTTTTCCAAATTGATGTTTTCGGACCAAGCCACATTCGAGTAATAACTCTATCGTATTGTATAAAGTCGCTCGACTCACACGATAGTTTTTGTTTTTCATCGTAATGTATAGCGTCTCGATATCAAAGTGTTCCTTGTTATTGTAAATCTCATAAAGAATCGCAAAACGTTCGGGGGTTTTGCGATGCGAATGCTTACTTAGGAAATTAATAAAAACTTCTTTTACTATTTCCTGATTTGATTTAATCGATTCCATACGATGCAAAGATAAGCGTAAAATTAATCTCTCATAACTTTATCGATTCCTTTAATCTTCAAAAGATTTCCCAATAGTCGATTTATTATTGTTTTGTTCTTAACACTTACGCAAATAACACCCGTAAATATTCCATCATCACTATCAAAACTTAATTTCATAATATTCACATTCATTTGATTTGAAATCAGCCGGGTTACATCGCTTACGATACCCATATTGTCAATTCCAGAAAGCTTGAGGTTTACTGTAAATTCATCAGAAGAAGAATCCACCCATTTGGCTGCAATGATTCGATAGGCGTAGTTAGACTGAAGAGAAAGGGCGTTAGGACATTCTTTTTTGTGAACTTTAACTCCTTCATTGATCGTGATAAATCCAAATACTTCATCCCCAGCAATTGGATTACAACAAGGGGATAAAGAATGTTTTAAATTCTCTCTTTCTTTTCCAAACACTAGGGTATCAAATTTTTGTGTGATTTCCTTGCTGTCTTTCTTAAGCAAAGTGTTTTTCTTTCTAATTCTCTTTTTAAAGAAGTTTAAAAAGCTGTTGTTGTATTCCGAATAAAAGTCTTTTAATTGTTTGTTGTCAATGGTACCCAATCCCACACGATAAAAAAGATCTAAACTGCTGTTGAGCTTGAAAAAACGAAGCATATAGCTAGTTGTCTTTTCGTTTAGAGATATTTTAAGCTGCTTTAGTTTTCTTCTTAAGAGTTCTCTTCCGTCCTCGGCAATTCTTTTCTTTTCTTCATTTAAGGAAGACTTTATTTTTGATTTGGCCCTAGAAGTTATCACAAAATCAAACCAGTTAGCAGTTGGCTTGATGCTCTCAGAAGTCATGATTTCAACAAGTTCACCACTTTTTAAAACCCTGCTAAGTGGAACTAACTTTCCGTTAACCCTGGCGCCACGTGTTTTCATTCCTATTTCAGTATGAATACTAAAGGCAAAGTCGAGAGCGGTAGCTCCTTTAGGAAGTGATTTTAATTCTCCATTAGGGGTGAAAACAAAAATTTCTTTTGCATAAAGATTTAGTTTAAAGCTCTCTACAAAATCAACTGCATTTTCAGTGTTATTTTCAAGAACTTCTTGCAGTTTATCTAGCCAACCTTCTATACCGATGTCTTTCTGTTCTCCATGTTTGTATTTGTAATGCGCTGCGTACCCCTTTTCGGCGATCTCATGCATACGTTCAGAACGGATTTGAATTTCTATCCACTTGTTTTCAGGCCCCATAACAGTTACGTGAAGTGCTTCGTATCCATTCGATTTTGGTCCAGTAATCCAATCTCTCAGTCGGGTAGGGTTAGGAACAAAATGATCTGTAATGATAGAATAAATCTTCCATGCCAAAAACTTTTCGTTTCTATGGGTAGCTTTATAGATTATTCGGATGGCAAATTTGTCAAAAACTTCTTCAAAAGTTATGTTTTGACTCAGCATTTTTCGGTGAATTGAAAAAATCGATTTACTTCTTCCTTTAACTTGGTACTTCAATCGTTCTTTATCGAGTGCCATTTCGATAATTCCAGAAAATGACTTTATATATTGATCCTGTACTTCTTTACTTTCTTCTATCTTATTTCGGATAGATTCAAAGCGGTTGGGTTCAATATATTTAAAACTTAAATCTTCAAGCTCTGTTTTGATGTTGTAAAGCCCAATGCGATGTGCAATCGGAGCATAAATGTAGAGCGTTTCTGAGGCGATTTTCAATTGCTTATGTTCGGCCATTCCGTCTAGTGTCTGCATGTTGTGCAAACGATCGGCAATCTTGATGATAATCACACGGATATCATCATTCAGAGTCAGTAACATTTTTCTGAAATTCTCCGCTTGTAGGGAGATGTCTTTGTCCTTTTTAAGATTGGATATTTTTGTAAGACCATCAACAATTTTAGAAACGTTTGACCCAAAAAGTCTTTCGATGTCTTCCAGACCGTATTCTGAATCTTCAACTACGTCGTGAAGCAAAGCGGAGGCAATGGAAGTCGCATCCATCCCAATTTGGTGTGCAACTATTTTTGCAACGCTAATGGGATGAAAAACATAGGCTTCTCCTGTTTTTCTTCGTTGGGTTTTATGCGCGTCAACTGCTGTGTCAAAAGCAGCCCGGATCATTTTCTTATCCTCTTTGGTTAGCGTTTGATAACTGATTCGCAAAAGCTCTTTGTATTGCTTTGCAATTTCTTTATTCTCTATTTCGTCGCTAACAATCATCTTTATCTAAAGTACTTGAAAATTTTTGTTTATTCAAAATTAATCCTCGATAACATGATACATCAAAATCCCTGCCGAAACGGACAAATTCAATGAATCTATTGGAGGTTTTACTGGGATTTTAACAATGACATCTGCTTGTTCTAACCAAATCGAACTCAAGCCCATGTCTTCGGTTCCAAAAACCAAAGCTGTTGGTCGGGTATAACTTATTTTTTTATAGTCTTGTGCTTTTTCACTTAAAGCAGCCGCTATGATGTTTAAACTATTTTCTTTGAGATAATTGATCACATTCTCAGAGCTATCAAGGGCAATCGGGAGGGCAAAAACACCACCCAAGCTGTTTCTGACAACTGTCGGATGATATAGGTCTGTCCTTGGATTTGAAATAATTACCGCATCCATTCCTGCAGCTGAAGCCGTCCGGAGTAGCGCCCCAATGTTCCCTGGTTTTTCGGGGGCTTCGACGACTAAAACAAGGCTGTTTTTATTTAATTTTAATTGGTCTAAATCATGTGATTTAGACTTGACAATTGCAATTATTTTTTCTGAACCTGATCGAATGCTAATGCTGTTAAAAAGTGATTCATTTAATTCAAAAAAGGGTGTTTTGGTTTTAAGCTGAAAATCTTTTAAATATTTTTCTTTAACAAAGATACTTTCCAATTGATAGCCTTTTTCCATTGCACGGAGCAATTCGCGTTCGCCTTCAATTACGAAACAGCCTTGCCTTTTTCTTTCCCTAGACTTAACTAATAAAAGCTTTAATCTTTTAATAGCGGGATTTTGGCTACTTGTTATTTTTATTGTAAAATCCATAGCTCAAAGATACATTTCCCTGATCTAAAATAATGGATTACTCCTTAATGGATTTTTTATGATGATTAATGACCAATCCAACCATTTCATTGTAACTAACAATTCCACTTTTTTGACCGTTGGCTTTTAGGTATCCATCATATGTTTTTTTAAAAACAGGTCTCAATGGATTTTTATAGTCCATCCAAAACCGGTTGATAGCCCTGATGTTTTTCACGATACCCAGGTTCAGGTTTCCTATCATTTCAATTGCTTTTTCGCGATCGGCTATCAACAAATC
>Ga0129324_10000517_pt1 | contig 27960 bp, 24 predicted proteins | sample CPBDNA_7_FD_96879 | JGI IMG/M metagenome (GOLD analysis project Ga0129324, IMG submission 96879) | Freshwater to marine salinity gradient microbial communities from Chesapeake Bay, USA - CPBay_Spr_15_0.2_DNA | ecosystem: Environmental > Aquatic > Marine > Coastal | place: USA: Chesapeake Bay...
ATAACTTGGGTAACCCGGTTGGCGAGCGGACCGTAAACAATGTAGGAATGACCGGTCACCCAACCAATGTCGGCGGTGCACCAGTAAACGTCAGTGTCAGGTTTTAGATCAAAAACCTCCCGATGCGTGTAAGCAACCTGTGTCAGGTAGCCACCGGTTGTGTGCAGGATTCCTTTTGGCTTACCTGTTGTACCGGATGTGTACAGAATAAATAACGGGTGCTCGGAATCAAATGCAACGGGGGCATGTTCTGGTGATTGACTCGCGACGAATTCATGCCACCACACGTCCTTGGGACCCCAGGTGATTTCATTTCCGCAACGCTGAACAACGAGAACATGATTTACCGATGGACTAGCTGCTACCGCTTCATCGACTGCGGGCTTGAGAGACATCACGCTGCCCCGTCGATTTTGACCGTCGGCGGTGATCACCAGTTTCGCCTGAGCATCGTCAATTCTGCTGCGCAAGGCTTCAGAGCTAAAACCGGCAAAAACAACAGAGTGAACTGCTCCAACCCGGGCACATGCCAGCATGGCGACAACCGCCTCAGGGATCATTGGCATGTAGATCGCAACTCGATCGCCATCGCTTATACCGAGTTCGGTCAAAGCATTGGCTGCCTTACATACCTGATCCATGAGTTCCCGGTAAGTGATGTTGAGCTGATCACCGGGCTCACCTTCGAATTGCAGTGCAACTTGGTCACCGTGTCCGGCATGGACATGCCGGTCAACACAGTTGTAGGCGACATTGAGTTTTCCACCAACGAACCATTTGGCGAAGGGCGCATTAGACCAGTCAAGAACTTCGGTGAAATCGCTGTCCCAGTCCAATTCGTGGGCCTGCTTCGCCCAAAATCCTAAACGGTCCGTTGCGGCTTCCTCGTATATATCGGGTTTAGCGTTGGCGTTAGCAGCGAATTCGGGACTCGGCAAAAAGGTGCGATTTTCATGCATCAGATTGTTAAGGGTTTCGTGCGTTTGACTCATAACCTTTGGCACTCCTTCAATTCACGTGGCCCTAACTTACCGAAATTTTGTGATTAGTTGGGGGCAGATGGACAAACTTAGGTCTTTTGATCGGTCCACACCAACAATATGTACCGTTGCGTCATGGCGACTCCACCCCTTGACGTAATCGCAGGGTGGGAACAGGTTCAACAATTTACCAACGCCGCGAGGGCTGACATCGACGAGTTGCTATGGCGACGCGATATCCGAGCAGCCTCAACGGAGGTGGCTCAGAGTTCAATTGCACGAGGTGGCGCGGATTCAGCGGCACTTGAAGGTGCCGACCTTGTTGGAGTTGAAGAGTCGCCAATGGGAAAAGTCTTCGCTGCAAGTGTGGCCATCACTGCTGAGGCTCCCAAATTGAATGAGATCTGGATGCGGGCACCGTTACAGGTGATCACCGGGCTTCATACTCTGGTTGCGAAAGAGTTTGTTGACGAAGACAGGTTGGCCCGCCCTCGGGTGAACCAAGAAGCCGATGACCCCTTGCACATCGGGTTCCTGCCAGACCATCAGGAAATTCCCGGCGCATTAATGCGACTGTCTCAACAGTGCTCAACGACAAAAGTTTCTGCGGTAATTGAAGCCGGCTACGTCCATGGTGAAATCATGCGACTGCGCCCATTTACTTGGGGATCAGGGCTCGTTGCTCGGGCTGTCGTGCGCACTGTTCTTAGTGCCAGAAGCCTTGATCCTTCTAACTTTTCCATCCCTGAAAACGGAATGTTCGAATCCAATCGAAGTGCCTATGTTGCAGCAATCAGAGACTTTGCGACCGGAACTCAAGAAGGAATTGAGAGTTACTACGCATGGTTCTCCGCCAGCCTTGGACTTGGGGCAAGAGCGGCTGGTTAATCCCCACAATTGGTTAGGCTCAACGCATGACCAAGTTGCGGCACCCGCTGGCTGCCCTCGTGGTCTCGATCATTGCGTTGCTGTGGACGATTCCCACGTTTGGATTGCTGGTAACTTCTTTTCGTCCACCTTGGGCGGACTTCAGTTCCGGATGGTGGACGGTGTTTACCCAGCCCAATCTGACTCTGAACAATTACCAGGCTGTGCTCACCGGTGGCGACTACTTACCCGGCGGCATAACGCCGTACTTTTTCAATTCAATCGCAGTTGCAATTCCGGCGACAATTTTTCCCATCGCTTTGGCAGCGATGGCAGCCTATGCTTTGAACTGGATGCGTGTTCGCGGCGCAATATTTATTCTGCTGGCGATCGTGGCCCTGCAGGTCGTACCCATTCAAATGGCCCTATTACCGCTGCTGGACATGTTCAACACTGGCTGGTCACTGGGTCCCATTCCCATTGTGCCGACATTTGAAAATCCGGAAACAGGACGTTCCCTCCTCGCCGGAAATTTCGTCACGCTCTGGATAGCGCACACGATTTTTGCGCTCCCTTTTGCTATCTATTTACTCTTCGTTTTTGGATCTAAGGTTCCAAAGGAACTCATTGAGGCTGCTCGCGTCGATGGTGCCAGCCATCAATACATTTTCCGCAAAATATTCATACCACTCACCATTCCTGCACTGGCTTCCGTTGCCATATTCCAATTCATTTGGGTGTGGAACGACTTACTTATTGCAATTTCTTTTGTCGGTGGTGGCCCTCAAGTTGCTCCCATAACCGCCTATCTGTCCTATCTCAATGGAGGTTTTGGTCAGAACCAGCACCTGCTCACCGCGGCCGCATTTATCGCTATCGCGCTTCCCCTTGTGGTCTTCTTCGCTCTGCAACGTTATTTCGTGCGCGGACTCACAACGGGTGCCATAAATTCATAGATTTATGAACGGAAACTTCTCCGCTTTGCATACCAGGTGAGACCTACTGCGACGGCACCGATGGCTACACCAGCACTCGCGGCAATTGCTTGACGTTTTTCGACCTTGGCCTTCATTGACACTGGTTTCGCAAAATCAAGTACTTCCCAGCCACGTGCCACGGCGATCGCACGAAGCTCGCTATCTGGGTTAACGGCCCGTGGATTACCAACCGCCTCGAGCATGGGTAAATCTGTTTGAGAGTCGGAGTAAGCGAAACATTCGACGAGATTGAAGCCATGGTCGATTGCCAGAGAGTGCACTGCTTCGGCTTTGCCTTCACCGTATGCATAAAAAATAATTTCACCGGTGTATTTACCGTCAACGATTGCAACTTGAGTACCGATCGCCAAGTCAGCACCAAGGCGCGCAGCAATTGGCTCAACCATTTCATTTCCTGAGGTTGAAATGACTATGACCGTGTGGCCTTGCTCCTTGTGAAAGTTGATCAGGTCAATAGCTTCTTGGTAGACGAGTGGATCAATGAGCGTGTCGAGGGTCTCGGTAACAATCGCTTGGACTCTTGCTGCATCCCATCCGGTGACAAGTTGGGACATGTATTCCCGCATTGTTTCCATTTGATCGTGATCGGCGCCGGAAGTGAGGAACATGAATTGTGCATAAGCGCTGCGCACGACGTCGGTTCGACCGATGAGACCCTCTTTGTAGAACGGCTTGGCAAACACGAAGGAACTTGATTTAGCCAAGATTGTCTTGTCTAGATCAAAGAACGCGGCCACAGGCATAGCACTACGGTAACGCATTCCGTGAGTTGTCCACAGTCGTGAAATTCACTATTAACAAATGCGTTATTTGGGCGTTGAGTTCAGTCATGTCGCATTCAACTCACGTGTTGCTCCTCGTCACCGCAGATTCACGGATCATTAATATTGTCCAATCAATTGTTGATCCACTGGGAATTGTCGTTCAGGTGGTCACGTCACCACTTATTTCCCGAGAGACCTGGGAGAGTTCTGAGTTTGTTCTGGTTGGGTCAGACCTAGCTGGTGAATGTGTGGAGAATTTAGTTGCACGTCGGGCCCACCTGATCGTGGTTCACATTAAAGAATTCACTTCGACGGGGTTGCCAACCGAACCGAACTCCGAGCGTGACATTTGGCGCCATGCTGTGGCACTCGGTGCCGAAAATGTCTTGGAATTACCTACAGCCAACTTTTGGTTAGTCGATGCACTCTCACCATTTGCCGCCCCTGATCCGGTTGAGGCATTCCCGGGGGGAAACATGATTTCAATAATCGGAGGGAGTGGTGGTGCTGGCGCGTCCACTTTTGCTGCAAATCTAGCCGCAATTGCTCTTAATGAAGGAATGAGTTCGGTCGTGATCGATCTTGATCAATTCGGTGGCGGCATCGATCTGCTCCTTGGGGCCGAAGAAATCTCGGGTACCCGTTGGCCCGACATAGATCCCGGTTCGGGAAGGATCGCTGGTGAAACCCTGACCGCGGCGCTACCAAAAGTGAATGGAGTTTCATTTCTTTCACAGAGTAGAACCGCATTAAATGAGGCGTCACCTGAAGTGGTCGCCGCAGTTATTGACGCAGCCCGCCGAGCATTTGATTTAGTTGTGCTTGATCTGCCACGCGAACAGAGTGAGTGCAATGGCGTTGTGATCGGGCAGAGTTTGGTTACATGTGTCATCACGCGCAACCATGTTCGCCAAATTGCGGCAAGTATCTCGCTATCTCATTGGGTTAAAAAACTGGGTAGCCAAAATCGTTTTGTTCTGATTAGCGACTCAAAGGGGTTGGGGCTCCCAGATGTTTGCGGAGCCCTTGGAGATCAGGGACTCACGGAAATTGCCTTCATGCCCGCAATGACGACACGAGCAGACGAAGGTGAGCCACCGGGTATGAATTCCGGCTACCGGGAAGTTTGCCATGCGCTACTCGGAGAAGTCCGCAACCAACATTCGAAAAGTGCAGCATGAACCAAGCCCTTGCTACCAAGGTACGTAACCGACTTATCGCATCAAATGTCATGTCCTCGCGCACCCACGTTTTGCAAGCGTTGCGGGAGGAAGGGGTTGTCCTCAGCGAGGAATCGGCTGAGGAACTCGCCCTAGTTCTCGAGCGTGAGTTCAATGGCGCTGGAGTTTTGCAACCTTTGCTGGAGGAACGCGGTGTCACCGACGTTTTGGTTAACGGACCCAATGCAGTCTGGTGTGATCGGGGCCTTGGTCTTGAACTCACGGATATTGAGTTCAGCTCTGACAATGAGGTGCGGCGCCTTGCTCAGCGGCTTGCTTCAACAGCAGGTCGAAGACTCGATGACTCGGCACCCATGGTCGACGCCCAATTGCGTGACGGAACTCGACTGCATTGTGTACTCTCGCCGATCTCAACAGGTGGAACAACGATTTCACTTCGAATACCCAGTGCAAAAACGTTCACGGTGGAATCGCTGATCGCCACCGGATCAATCAATCAGGAGATTGCCGATCTGCTTATTTCCATGATTGGTGGCCGCTTAGCATTTCTCATCAGTGGCGGAACAGGCACTGGAAAAACTACAGTTTTATCGGCGTTACTTGCCCACGTGAATCCCGCGCACCGCATTGTGATTGTGGAGGATTCCTCCGAGCTTTCTCCCACGCACCCACATGTTGTTCGAATGCAGAGCCGACTCCCTAACGTTGAAGGGCAGGGATCCATCACTTTACGCGACCTTGTGCGCACATCACTGCGGATGCGACCTGATCGAATAGTCGTCGGTGAGGTTCGCGGCCCCGAGGTCGTTGAACTACTTACGGCTCTCAACACAGGGCACGAGGGTGGGTGTGGAACAGTTCACGCGAATAGCCCCCAAGCAGTACCAGCCCGACTGGCCGCTTTGGGGTTGACAGCCGGTATTGAGCGCGAAGCACTCCATGCGCTCATCGGTTCCGGGCTTGATGCCGTGATTCACTTGGCCCGGGTTGGTGGCCGCAGGTTCCTCGACGGAATTCACGTCCTTGATTTCGATCAACGGGGTCTCGTAACCACGCGAGCTGCACTCACCCGGCAAGGCGATTCGTGGGTTAAGGAAACTGCATGGTCTGAACTTGCCAGCCGCTGTGAACGTGGACAGGCATGATCTTTTTTGCTGCATTAGCTGTAGCGATCAGCACTTGGCTATTCATTCCCGATCGGGCACGAGGGCGCCTGGGATTTATCAATGAACATGAATCTGAAACCGTTAAATCAGTTGGTCGATACTTTTCATTAACTTCGCTGACTGACAGCTTGGGAAGTCGCAAACGCAAGGTCGCTAACAAACAGAGAGACCAAACCCTAAGTGCCATCTCCGCGCTTGCCTCTGAGCTCACCGCGGGTCATTCCCCGGAAACGTCATTGATCAATGTTGGGTCACATGTTTGGCCACTCGCATTTGCCGCTTCCGAAAGAGGAAGCGACACTACCTTGGCATTGACCCTCGATGCTCGTGCTCGACCAGAGTTACGTTCATTGGCGGCATGTTGGCAAGTTGGGCTAAACAGTGGCGCGGGACTGGGTGCAAGTATTTCCCAGTTGTGTATCGCATTACGTGCCCAACAGGAAGTACGAGCACACCTTGAAGCGGAACTGGCTGGGCCACGTGCAACTGCCGTGACTCTCGGATTTTTGCCCGTCATTGGCATTGGGCTCGGTTACATCTTGGGTGCTGAACCCTTAGCGTGGTTCGTCTCAGGTCTATTCGGTGTGGGAACTTTCCTGATCGGTGTTGGATTGACGCTGTTGGGACTTTGGTGGACATCGCGGATTGCAGGCCGCGTTGAGGCAAACCTGTGATCGTATTTGCGGCGATTTTGTCAGCCGTCAGTGTCTATTTTTTTCTTCAGCCACTTCCGGCAAAACGCAGACCACGGAACAGACTGTCACGGGTGCTGAGTAGTGAGGCTAGTAATAAGAATGACACAGCACAAAAAACTTTGGCCTCACCCGCATTTTTGAGGTTCATGGGAATAGCTGCTGGTGCGCTGCTCGGTTGGACTTTCGGCGGAATCGTCGGGCTTGTGGCTGGTGCTGGTGCGGGTTATTACCTTTTGCGAGCACTCAACAGGCGAGAGAACGCGCCAAGCACAATCGAGTTGGCAGCGGTGGCCCGAGACACCCCGGTCCTCATCGATCTCTTGGCGGCCACACTGGCCTCGGGGGCAACTATGCGGAGCGCTCTGTCAGCGGCGGTGAATGCCATGCAGGACAGTCCGCTTCAGAATCGACTTGCGCCCGTCTTGGCGGCAATTGAGCTCGGCGCGGACCCACGTGATGCTTGGAGCACCTTGATTGATGAACCTGTTTTGGGTCAACTTGCTGTGAGCGTCATGCGCTCCTACGACACGGGTGCAGGACTTGAACCGGTCCTCGTTGGCATTGCTGGTGAAATGCGACGTGAACACCGTTCAAACATCGAGGTTGCGGCACGCACCGCAGGCGTGAAAGCGGTTATTCCACTCGCGGTGTGTTTTCTGCCAGCATTCTTTGCACTGGGTGTTGTGCCGATTGTTGCCTCACTTGCTGAATCCACAGGGATGCTTACAGGCTGACCAACAATTCACAGTAGGTGCTTTGCATCTGTTTGCTTGTGCTTGCATGTTTCAAACTCACTCTGTAACCGAAACTCGGTTTACAGAGAGGTACTAATGGAAACACAACCCGCGAAAATCATGTCAGCATTGAAAGACGACACTGGACTTACCACCACTGAATACGCGGTGGGAACAGTTGCAGTTGCCGGCCTGAGTGGGCTACTGCTCAAGCTCCTGACGAGCGACAGCCTTCGAGACCTTATTTGGTCGGTCATCAGTAATGCATTCTCACGGTTCTTCGGTTAATAGTGAAAACTTGGATTGCAGTTTCCTTGGACTGGTTATCCAGTCCAAGGAAGCATTCCCGACCTCGTAGTGGGGTCCGACTGCGTAATGGGACCCGGTTTGGCAATGAAAAAGGAATGGCAACACTTGAAACGGCACTCATGGTCCCAGTTTTGTTTCTCATCACCTTTCTTTTTCTTTCCGGAATTGCCCTTGGCGTGCAGACCTTGGCCCTGAGTGATGCAACCCGAACCGCAGCCCGCGAACTAGCCCGCGGGGCCAGTGAGGAGTCGGTTCGAGAGGGCTTTTATCGCAGTGAGCCAACGGCCCAATTACAGATCGCTTGGGACGTTGACACGGTTTCAGTAACGACAATCAAGCCCGGTGAATTCGGGGTGAGTTTTTTGGGTCTCACCTCATTAAATTTAACCCAAAAACATGTCGCTCCACGGGAGTGGATCAATGCGCAATGATGAGGGAAGCGCAACCGTTCTTACCCTTGCACTTGGGTTTGTTGTTTGCTGCATGGGAGTGTTGGCCCTGCTATTTGTCCAACTGACGTTGGCCCGCGCGACTCTGGGAAGCTACGCGGATCTAGCTGCAATCGCAGCAGCGCAAACTAGCGGAGAGCCATGTGCAGCCGCTGCCTTGGTCAGTGCCCGCAACGGTGTTGAACTTTTCGCATGTGAAATTAACGGTGATCAATCTATTGTCAGAGTGCGAATGCCCGCACCGACTTTGCTCGGTCGATTTTCCAACATCAAATCTCTTTCGGTTACTGCTCGAGCTGGCTACTCAGTAAATTCAGAATCTTGATCGCTCCTGATTTACTCAGAGGTTCATTTCCATTCCCACACTTGGGTGACTGAATGCAACCGGGACAACCGAAGTCACAGGGGCAGGCCATCACGGCTTCACGTGTTGCACTCACCCACTGCAAAGCGTTGTCATAACCGAATTCGGAAATTCCAGCCCCACCTGGCAGCCCATCGTAAATAAATATTGTGATTTCGCCGGTATCCGGGTGCATGGGAGTGGACACCCCACCGATATCCCAACGGTCGCAACTTGCAAACAGTGGAAGCATGCCGATACTGGCATGTTCGGCTCCGTGAATTGCTCCGGCAATGTCGGTGTCTTCGACATTAGTGTCAATCAGCGGGAAGGTCCACCACACGGCTTTTGTAGTTAAGGATCGAACGGGTAGGTCAAGTAGGACCGTTCCCAGATTCTCTCCGGTAAAATGCCTGCGCGCGAATGAAACAGTTTGAGAGGTGACTTCGACTTCACCAAAATGAATGCGCAGACTGGACGTGATTTCCTCAGATTTTTCTTCATTTATGACATGAATATTGCTAATGTCCCGCGCGAAAGTTGTGTAGTCCACCGGGGTTGCTTCAACTAAGGCAACAGCTGCTTCAAGGTCAAGTTCGTGAACAACAAATGTTTCACCCTGGTGGGTGTAGACCGCTCCCTCGTGAACGCTTCGGTGTGAAGCCGCATGGTCCACGTAACCGCATAACCTTCCCGTGCCGATCTCAACAACGCGAACGGTTTCCCCACCCGTGCCTCGAAGATCCGCGAGTGCGCTTGCTGCTTGAGTTTGTGTCCAGAACCAACCGGTTGGTCGTTTTCGAAGGAGCCCCTGATCCACGAGTGTCTCTAAAACGTCGGGGGCATTCTCTGGGAAAAACCGTGAAAGATCCTCAGCGGTTAAAGGGAGCTCCTGGGCAGCTGCGCAAAGGTGTGGCGCCATAACGTATTCATTTGAAGGATGTGAAATTGCAACCTCAACATCAGAGTCAAAAAAGGATTCGGGGTGGTGAAGTACATAGGTATCTAGCGGATCTTCGCGCGCGATGAAAATTGCGAGTGCTTCTTCGCCACTGCGACCAGCGCGACCGACCTGTTGCCACAAAGACGCCTTGGTACCGGGCCAACCCGCTGTGATCACAATGTCCAGTCCGGTGATATCAATCCCAAGTTCCAAAGCATTCGTTGCAGCCATCGCACGAATTTCTCCTGAGCGAAGGTCTCGCTCAAGTTCACGGCGCTCGTGGGCGAGATAACCGCCACGATAGGCACGAACCATATGTTCGATCTCAGCCGAATCGAAGTCTGCAAGCAGTAGTTCCTTGGTCTCCGCCGATACGTATTCAACCCCGCGTCGTGAACGAGCGAATGCGACAGCCTGACTCCCACTGGGGACAATTCGAGCGAGCAGTCGTGCACTTTCGTCGAGCACACCCCGCCTAGTCTCGGTGTTAAGGATTGTGGGGGGTTGCCAAAAAACGAAAGTGCGTTGCGGGACCGCAGCGGTGTTCTCCCGAAACGAAGTTGCCGCTCGCCCCGTGAGCATCTCCAAGCTAAGAGTGGGGTTCCCCGAAGTTGCTGACGCCGCCAAAACAGTAGGTGAAGCACCGTACTTGTTTGCGATTCGGAGCAATCGCCGAATGATCATCGAGACATGCGCACCGAAGACACCTTTATATGTGTGTGCTTCATCGATAATCACGAACTGTAAGTGTCGAAAAAAATGTGACCAATATTTATGTCCTGGCAAAATCGAAAAATGAAGCATGTCTGGGTTTGTGAGTAAATAGTTTGCGTGCTTGCGCAACCACTGCCGATCCTCATGGGAAGTGTCACCGTCGTACACCCCGGCCCGAATACCCGGAACCGCCCACGAATTCAAGGTCTCAAGTTGATCGGCGGCAAGGGCTTTGGTTGGGGAAAGGTAAAGCACCGTTCCACCGGCCAATGCCGAGGTGAGAGCAGGCGTATTAAAAGCGATGGTCTTGCCCGTTGCTGTCCCCGTCGCAAGAATTGAATCGGTGCCACCATGCGCGCTTTGCGCAAAATCAACCTGGTGCTTCCACAGAGCTGTAATACCCTCGCGCTCCAGTGAGGAGCGAAATTCGGGGGGAATCCATTCTGGCCAAGGACTCATGGTGCCGGGGTTCTCGGGGATCACCCGCAGATGCACGATTTCCTCACCCGTGTCCATGAGGGAGTGGGGATCGGGGAGCATAGGGACATCTTGCCTTGGGCAGACGACATTGCCTTCTTGTGCCAAGGTGGGGGAGTGGAATTCGTGTTGGGTACCGGGGCCGGCGAGTCAGGGGTTGACGTAAACGTCGTTTACTGCGCCGGAAGTCTTGACCTAGAAACGGTCGACGAGTTCAAACACAGGGTCCTTCCCTTGCTCGTTGCCGGGGCTCCATCATTGGTAATTGACCTCGGTGGAGTCGGTTTTATGGACTCAACTGGGTTGGGCGGCCTGATAGCAGCCTTAAAACATGCCCGGGAAGCCGAAATTGGGCTGGATTTGGTGGTCAGCACAGAACGGGTTTCGCAACTTCTCGCTCTCACAGGGGTTGACGTCCTATTACCAATATACGAATCCCAACAACTGGCCTTGGCATCGAATTAGTCACATTTTTTCGACCCTCCCGGTAATTTCGGGCGTCAATCGGTAGGCTCGCCCCGAACGTTTAGGGGAATTACTGGTGCGTGCACGAGTTATTTGACCGAAACAAAAGTGTGAAATGCGACGGTAATGAACCGCGCTAATCAATGAGGAGACCAATGATCAAGTTAGCAGATGTCACGTTGGAGGGGAGCAACCAAAGCATTGTCATCGCTGTTGCTGTCATTGCCATCGCAGCACTGTTTGTTGCAGCTGTTCTCGTGCGCCAAGTACTCAGCGCCGACCAGGGAACTGAGCGCATGCAGGAAATCGCCGGGGCAATTCAGGAGGGCGCATCTGCGTTTCTGAGCCGTCAATTCAAGACGCTGGCAATTTTCGCCGTCGTTGTTTTCTTCGTCCTATTCATTCTTCCCGCTGACACAACCAGTGAGCGGATTGGTCGAAGTATCTTCTTCCTTGTTGGCGCCGTGTTCTCCGGCGTGACCGGCTACATGGGTATGTGGCTCGCGGTCCGCGGAAATGTTCGAGTTGCCGCTGCAGCGAAAGACGGTACCGAACAGCAGGCCATGAAAATTGCATTCCGTACGGGTGGAGTTGCCGGCATGTTCACCGTTGGCCTTGGCCTCTTCGGCGCTGCACTTGTAGTTCTCGTCTATAAAGGTGAAGCCCCCAAGGTTCTAGAAGGCTTCGGTTTCGGAGCAGCATTGCTCGCAATGTTCATGCGGGTTGGTGGCGGAATCTTCACTAAAGCCGCTGACGTCGGCGCCGACCTTGTCGGCAAAGTTGAACAAGGCATCCCAGAAGATGACCCCCGTAACGCGGCAACAATTGCTGACAACGTGGGTGACAACGTAGGTGACTGCGCAGGTATGGCGGCCGACCTCTTCGAGTCCTATGCCGTGACACTGGTTGCAGCGCTCATCCTGGGTAAAACAGCATTCGGGGAACTTGGCCTGGTCATTCCGTTGGTGATTCCTGCTATCGGTGTTCTGACCGCTGTTGTCGGCATCTTTGCGGTCTCGCCACGTGCGTCCGACCGATCCGGTATGTCCTCGATCAACCGTGGATTCTTTATCTCGGCTCTCATTTCGGCGGTGCTGGTAATCGCTGCTGTCTTTACGTGGGTTCCTGAATCATGGGATGAAATTGAAAGCATTGGTGGAATTGCAGCAATTGAAGCTGCCGACACGATCAGCCCACGCTGGTACGTCATTGGAGCAGTGTTCATTGGAATTATCCTCGCCGCGCTGATCCAGCAACTGACCGCTTACTTCACCGAAACGAATCGTCGACCAGTCGATGACGTGGCAAAGACCTCACTCACCGGTCCAGCAACGGTCATTCTCTCGGGTATTTCCCTTGGGCTTGAGTCAGCGGTTTACTCGGCCCTACTCATTGGTGCGGCTGTTTATGGCGCATTCCTTATCGGTGGCGGCTCGGTTCTGCTTTCACTGTTCGCGATCGCACTCGCCGGTACGGGACTTTTGACCACGGTCGGCGTGATTGTTTCCATGGACACATTCGGACCCGTTTCAGACAATGCTCAAGGTATTGCTGAAATGTCCGGTGACGTCCACGGTGACGGTGCGGCAATCCTTACCCGCCTTGACGCTGTTGGTAACTCCACCAAGGCGATCACGAAGGGAATTGCAATTGCAACCGCGGTGCTCGCTGCTACAGCACTCTTCGGTGCGTTCCGGGACGCAATCATCGGTGCGACGCTGACGGCCAAGGACGCGGTTGCGGGCTTGAGCCCAGCAGATGCGCTCCAGTACGGCGGAATCCTCGACGTTGCATCCCCAGCCAACCTGGTTGGATTGATCATCGGTGCAGCCGTAGTCTTCATGTTCTCAGGTCTTGCAATTGACGCGGTCTCGCGTGCTGCTGGCGCTGTGATCTACGAAGTGCGACGTCAATTCCGCGATCACCCCGGGATCATGGCGGGAACCGAGAAGCCCGAATACGGCAAGGTTGTTGACATCGTTACCCGTGACTCACTTCGCGAACTGGTCACGCCAGGAATCCTGGCCGTGTTCACCCCGATTGCGGTTGGTTTCGGTTTGGGCGTGGGCGCACTTGGTGCCTATCTCGCCGGAACAATTGCTTCGGGTGTTCTCATGGCAGTGTTCCTCTCCAACAGTGGTGGCGCATGGGATAACGCCAAGAAGTTCGTCGAAGACGGTAACTACGGGGGCAAGGGCTCCTCTGCCCACGAAGCAACCGTGATCGGTGACACCGTTGGTGACCCATTCAAAGACACCGCTGGCCCTGCAATCAACCCGCTAATCAAGGTAATGAACCTGGTCGCACTGTTGATCGCCCCAGCGATTGTCGGCGTCAGTGTCGGAGCGGATGCAAATGATGCAATCCGATACGCGGTAGCAGCATTCGCCGTAATCGTGATTGTTATCGCAGTCATAATCTCCAAGCGTCGCCCGATTGCGGTCGGCGATTCTCAGGAGATCGAGATCGCGCAATAATTTCCGTACATAAACAAGCGGGAGGGTCGGGCCAAGTGCCCGGCCCTCTTTCGCTTTCCGGTGCCTATTTCGGGCCTTCGCAGCAGCGCTGCCCCACAAAATATGGGAGTGAGATGCCTCAATTTAGGGGGCGGTGCGATACCTATATATAGGTGTGTCCTACCGTCGGCTTTCGATCGAAGGGGATTTTTGGCCCCGGACCCGAGAGGACTACATGGCTAGCAAGACACTGGTGATTGTTGAATCACCGGCCAAGGCGAAGAAGATTGCCGGCTATCTTGGACCGGAATACGAGGTGCTTGCATCAGTTGGCCATATTCGCGACCTTGTTGCTAAAAAGTCTGACCTTCCCCTTGAGGAGCGCAAGAAGCCGTGGGCCAAGCTGGCCGTTGACGTTGATGACGGCTACAAGGCTTTCTACATAGTCCACGAATCTAAAAAAGCGACGATCAAAGCGCTCAAGGCTGCCCTGAAGAATTCTGATGAACTCCTGTTGGCAACGGACGAGGACCGCGAGGGTGAAGCAATCTCCTGGCACCTCATGGAAGTCCTTCAGCCCAAGGTGCCCGTCAAGCGCATGGTCTTCAACGAGATCACCAAAGAAGCAATCCAAGATGCGGTAGCCAATACCCGCGACGTGGACATGGATCTGGTGGAAGCTCAGGAGACCCGCAGAATTGTGGACCGCCTTTACGGCTATCCCGTCTCTGAAGTGCTCTGGAAGAAAATCGGCCGTGAAGCTCGTTCTGCCGGGCGCGTTCAATCGGTTGCGGTGCGACTTGTTGTTGAGCGCGAGCGGGTGCGCATGGCCTTCAACTCAGCAGGCTATTGGGATGTTAAAGGCAAGTTCACTCCAGGAGACTTTGAGGCCAAACTTGCATCAATTGACGGCAAGCGAATTGCCTCCGGCGGTGATTTCAATCAGTTGGGTGAATTGGTTAAGACCGATGTGGTGCTCCTGAATGAAACCGAATCAAAAGCATTCGTTGCATCCCTCGCCGGTGTGGAATACACGGTTCGTTCCGTTGAACAAAAGCCAGGACAACGCAAGCCAAAGGCTCCCTTCACGACCTCCACAATTCAGCAAGAGGCTTCAGGCCGATTCCGTTGGGGTTCTCAGCGCACAATGCGAGTTGCGCAGGGACTCTATGAAAACGGCTACATCACCTACATGCGGACCGATTCGGTTAACCTCTCGGCGCAAGCATTAAACGCGGCACGCAAACAGGCTACTGAGTTGTACGGCCCCGAGTACGTTGAGACAACTCCACGCGTGTGGGCCAACAAATCAAAAAATGCCCAAGAGGCCCATGAAGCAATTCGCCCTGCGGGTGACACATTCCGCACCCCCGGTGAAGTGAGCAAGGAACTAACAGGCGACGAATTTTTACTCTATGAACTGATTTGGAAGCGCACGGTGGCGAGCCAAATGGTGAATGCTCAGGTTGCGACAACCACAATCAAGTTCGGTGCTCAGGCGGCAGACGGTAAAGACGCTGAATTCAGTGCCAGTGGAACAGTTGTAATTTTTGCGGGATTCAAGGCCGCCCTTGACGAGCTTGTCTCCGAGGATGACAAAGAAGAAGACCGTCAACTCCCGGCATTGAGTGAAGGGCAAAAACTTAATGCGAATGAAATCACACCAGAGGGTCACACGACTAAGCCGCCTGCCCGATTCACTGAAGCAACATTGGTGGGCAAGCTCGAAGAACTGGGAATCGGCCGCCCATCAACGTATGCATCCATCATGTCAACAATTGTTGATCGTGGATATGTTTGGAAAAAGGGATCAGCGCTAGTCCCCAGTTTCACAGCCCTCGCGGTGGTTCGACTCCTTGAAGAACACTTCGGTGAATTGGTCGACTACAAGTTCACCGCGAATATGGAGGAAGCACTCGACGAAATCGCGATGGGCAAATCAAATCGGGTTAAGCAACTTGATGCATTTTGGCGTGGTGGCGAAATGTCGACGGGTCATTTCCATGGTGTGAAGGCACTGACCGAAGACCTTGGCGCAATTGACGCTCGCGGAATTGCGACTATGCCGATTAAGGGAACTGACGCAATGCTGCGAGTGGGTCGCTACGGAGCCTATGTCGAGCGCGGTGAAGAACGCGCAAATATCCCGATGAGCACCGCACCGGATGAACTCACCGCCGAGTTGGCTGAGCATTTACTTCTTGAACCCTCAGGTGACCGCGAACTGGGTCTTCACCCTGATACCGGACTCATGATTGTTGCTAAATCTGGCCGTTACGGTCCCTATGTAACAGAGAACCTTCCCGAGGGCTCACCCAAGTCAGCCAAGCCACGCACCGCATCTCTGTTTAGTTACATGAAACCGAGTGATGTGTCATTGAAGCAGGCAATTTCACTTTTAAGCCTGCCACGGGTGGTTGGGATTGACCCAGAATCAGCGGAGGAAATTACCGCTCAAAATGGTCGTTACGGTCCCTACCTCATGAAGGGTAAAGACTCACGATCATTAGACAACGAAGATCGAATCTTTGAAGTAACCCTTGCCGAGGCGCTCCAGTTGTATTCCCAGCCGAAGGTGCGACGCGGTAAAGGTCAAGCTGCTGGACCACTACGCGAGATTGGCATTGACCCCTCCAGCGGAAAGTTGATTGTTGTCAAAGAGGGGCGCTTTGGCGCATACGTCACCGACGGTGAAATCAACGCAACCCTTCGCGTTGCCGATGACCCCATGAGTGTTGGCCTTGATCGGGCAAGTGATCTGATTGCTGAGCGTCGGGCAAAAGGACCAGCACCCAAAAAAGTTGCCAAGCGAGCACCTGCCAAGAAAGCCGCAAAGAAAACCGCAAAGAAAACTGCAAAGAAAGCGGTCAAAAAAGCCGTAAAAAAGACGGTAGCGAAAAAAGCTGAGCCAACAGCGGCTGACGCCATGTCTGGCCAAGAAGTCACAATCTAGGAACACCACATGACCGGATATTTCATTGCATTCGAGGGTGGCGAAGGTGTTGGCAAGTCCACGCAGGAAGCACTCCTGGCAGACTTTTTAACCGAGATCGGAAAGACGGTTATTCGCACACGCGAGCCAGGTGGCACTCCCGCAGCCGAACAAATTCGTGACACGGTTCTCAGCCGTGAACATGAGGGCATGAATCCCCAAAGTGAGGCTCTTCTTTTTGCAGCTGCACGTGGTGATCATGTTGCGCGGGTGATCCGCCCGGCCATCGCACGTGGTGATGTAGTTATTTGTGATCGTTTTATCGACTCATCAATTGCTTACCAAGGCTACGCGCGTGCATTAGGCCCTGATCGAGTCAGAGATTTGAGCATGTGGGCAACAGGGGGGCTTCTCCCCAACCTCACCATCGTGTTAACCCTTGACCCTGAAGTGAGCATGAAGCGGGTGATTAATCCTGATCGCATGGAAGCCGAACCAATGCAGTACCACCGTGATGTCGCTGATGCATTCATTGAAATTGCTGCATTGGATCCGGGTCGTTACCTAGTCGTTGATGCAACCGGATCAAAAGAGGAAATCGCTGAGGTTATTCGCCAACGGGTGATGCAGGAATTGAACTAGAAGTGCAACCGATATGGAATGCACTGGTTGGTCAGACTGATGTTGTTGAAAAACTGAGTCGTGCGGTCAATGACGCCGAGAAAATCCGAGTTGGTGAATCGGGTCCGGCCATGACGCACGCGTGGTTAATCACCGGGCCACCCGGCTCGGGAAGGTCGACCGCTGCAACGACTTTTGCTGCCGCACTTATTTGCCCGTTGAATGGTTGCGGCACCTGTCAGATCTGTCGAATGGCTCCCGTTGGTGGTCACGCTGACGTTGAAATCATTACACCCAGTGGCTTGTCCTACGGTGTTGACGAGGCCCGTGAACTTGTTCGTCTTTCATCCCTTGCCCCCATTGACAGTCCTTGGCGAGTGATTGTGATGGAAGACGCCGACCGTCTCACAGACCAAGCTTTTGACTCACTCCTAAAAAGTCTTGAAGAACCAACCCCACATACCGTGTGGATTTTGTGTGCTCCCAGTGTCGAGGACGTGCTACCAACAATCGTGTCGAGAACGAGACATGTTTCGTTACGCACACCGACAACGAAGGACGTAACCGAACTCTTGATAGACACCTACAAGGTCGATCCAGCGATGGCAGCCTTTGCTGCGCGCGCATCACAGGGTCATATTGGTCGGGCGCGTGGATTGGCTACTGAGGAAGCGAGTCGAACGAGAAGGCAATCTGATTTGCGTGCAGCAATCAGTCTTCGTGACATTCCCTCCTGCATTTATGCGGCACGCGACATGGTCACCGATGCAACAACGGCTGCTAACACCCGAGCGGACGAACTCGACAGCAAAGAAGATGCACTGCTTCGGGCGGCATTTGGTATTGAAGAGGGAAGTCGGGTCACAGGTTCCTCTAAGCGCAGTGTTGATTCTGCGAAGAAGCAACTTGTTACCCATCAAAAAACAAGGCGTAAGCGCATGATCCGTGACGAAGTGGACAGGTCCCTCGTTGATCTGCTCGGACTATTCCGAGACATTCTGATTGTTCAACTCGATAGCAACCTAGAACTTATCAATCAGGAAATGCGGCCTGCAATTGAATCATTCGCGGCTCGCGGTAATCCTGCGGACACCACCCGAACACTTGAAGCCATTGAACGTGCTCGGGCATCAATTAAGGCAAATACTCCACCGCAACTTGCGCTTGAGGCATTAATGGTTTCGATCAAAGATCCGAGGCTCGCATCAGTCCATACGAATATGCAATGAGTGAGTTGGCGGCTGGCTGCAGGTTTACCGCGCCACCAATGTCGGGTGAGGCTAGAAGTTCAGCCGCTGCCGAAAGTAAATTGTCGTAACTGTCGCAACCTAGTTCAAGTCGTGAAGCGACGACCGTCGCAGCACTATTTGCGCTGTTAGCAGCAGCAGTTCCTGGAAGCGAGGAACTGAGCTGATGCAATACCATGAGTCGATCACACAGGGCATTGAGTGCAACGGCAGCCTCCGCGTCAGCATTGAGCATTTCGCGGCCTGCATCACCGTGTAAAAGTGAAACACTCGCGCTCATGTTCACCACTTGCGTGCGAACGGCTAGGTAGCGCTTAACACAATCACGGCCAATTGCCCCGCGAGGCAATGGTGTTGCGGGTGGAACCAAGTTCCTCATTACCGGCCCACTCCCCATTTTTCGCCAACGTCGGATACTGACCAAGGAGAGGAGCGCTCCGCCAGCACTGAGAAGCCACAGGCTCGGGGCGGTGTTAACGACCGCCAGAGTGCCGGTAGTGAGGGCAACCCCACCGCCAGCAATTGCACCGAAGCGAAGTGAATCCAAACGGGCCTTATATCTGCGATGAGCTTTTTTCTCGGTCGCGAGTTCCGTTTTGTAGGCTCGATTTAACGTTTTATTGCCGGTGGCAGCGGTAAATGCATCAATTACATTCAGTCCTTTGGCAATCCCGGCTTCGACCATGGCTGAGATCTCTGCCGGTGTCGGTCGTTGTCGGCTCACCGATATACCGTAAGGCGCATGACCCGCTCATTGCCAATCGGCATGCGTGCAATAGCACTTGGAGTGGTGACGGCCGCACTAGTGGCTGGTTGCGCCAGCACGAACGCGACGGCTCCAAGCGCCCCAGATACCCAATCCACTCGATCAGCGGTCGCTGGTCTTGAGGTCTACTACAGCCAAGAGATCCAGTGGCGGGACTGCGGTGACGCTGACTGCACCACCTTTGAGGTACCTCTGGACTACCAAAATCCCCAAGGGGAGCGGGTTGAACTCGCCATGACCAAAGTGCGGGCCCGGGGTGAATCAATCGGCTCGCTCTTTGTCAATCCTGGTGGCCCAGGTGGCAGTGCATTCAATTACGCCAAGGCCGCTGACTTCATTGTCAGCGATCACATCCGCGACTCATTTGATGTGGTGGGTGTAGATCCGCGCGGGGTTGGTCAAAGTGACACGATTCGCTGCTTAACCGATGAACAGATTGATGTGCAAATATCAGCTGATGGATCTCCTGACACTGACTTGGAAGAAAGTCGACTGATTCTTGACGCTGGGTTTATTGGTCAAGCCTGCAAAAACAAAGACAATCCATTAATTGCCCATATGTCCACCGTTGAAGTTGCTAAAGATATGGACATTGCACGAGCACTCGTTGGCGACCCGGTAATGAACTTGCTGGGGAAGAGTTACGGGACTGCAATTGGAACCACCTACATGTCGCTGTTCCCCGATCGGGTTGGTCGAATGGTCCTCGATGGAGTCCTACCCACTTATTTGAGTCAATTGGATTTAACCCAAGCGCAAGCCCAAGAATTTGAAGTTCTGTTGCGCTACTTTGTCAGTGACTGTCTCGAGCAGAATGACTGCCCGCTAACGGGAAGTGTTGACCAAGGAGTTCAACAAATCCAACAGTTCCTTGCGGGACTTGACTCTGAACCGCTCGCGGGGGAGAACCAGCGCGACCTCACGCAGAGTTTGGCCACCTATGCGATTGTGAGTTACCTGTATTTCCCTGAACAAGATTTTCCGGACTTACGCGCTGGGTTAAATGCAGCAATCACCCGAGGTGAGCCAGACACCTTGTTAAACCTCCTTGACCAGCGGATCAGTCGGGCACCCGATGGACGTTATACCGATAATTCAAGTGATGCGTTCTACGCGGTTTCCTGTCTTGATTACCCGGTCACTCAAAGCATTGAGCAAGTGCGTGACTTTGCAAACCAACTAGCGATCAGTGCACCAACTTTTGGGGCGAATCTGGGCTGGGGCGTTCTGGCATGTAAAGACTGGCCGTACACGGTCCAGCAACAAACCGACATAGTTGCGAACACCTCGACGCCCATAATGTTGATTGGCACCGAAAATGACCCAGCGACTCCCATCCAATGGGCCGAAGAAGTTGCAGCGAAATTGGGTAACGCGGAACTCATTGTTTGGAAAGGCGGTTACAACCACACCGCCTACCGAGAAGGCAGCGAGTGTGTCACCGATCGTGTTGACGCCTACCTGCTTGAAGGGACAATTTCCCCTGGAACCACAACGACCTGTCAATAGCTATACCCCTAAGGGGTATAGTAATGACATGAGTCATGGATATTCCGCAGACAAAGAAGCGGTTCTTAAGCGCCTCAAACGCATTGAAGGACAAGTACGCGGTATTGAACGCATGGTCGAAGAAGATACCTACTGCATTGACGTTCTTACCCAAGTTTCTGCAGCGACAAAAGCGCTGCAATCAGTTGCTCTGGTTTTGGTGGGGGATCACCTCAACCACTGTGTCGCAGACGCCATTGTTCAAGGTGGCACCCAAGCTCAAGAGAAGATTCAAGAAGCACAAGACGCCATCGCCCGACTCGTGAGGAGTTAATCACCATGTCAGAGAAAAACATCAAAGTTGAAGGTATGACCTGTGGTCACTGTGTCAACGCGGTGACCGAGGAACTCAGCAAGATCAGTGGTGTGACAGTTGTGAATATTGAACTGAACACCGATGCACCAACACCGGTCAACATTGTTGCAGACATCGACATAAGGGATGCAGAAATCGCGGCAGCCGTGGAAGAAGCCGGTTACACAATCGCAGTTGCCTAATTATGTCCACTCAAACGAGAAACCCTCAACCTGCGGTGGAACTCACCGTTGGTGGCATGACCTGCGCTTCATGTGCGGCGCGAGTGGAAAAGAAACTCAATAAACTCCCCGGCGTTGTTGCGACCGTCAATTACTCGACGGAGAAAGCAACTATTCAACTGCCGGAAAATCTGACGCTCACTGATGCAATCGCCACCATTGAAGCAACGGGCTACACCGCCGCACCCGTAACTCAAGAAATGGATGATCCTGCTGACGGGCGTTCGCTCAAGATCCGCCTGATTGTCTCAACTGTCCTCACAGTCCCCGTTGTTCTTCTGGCCATGGTTGCGCCGCTGCAGTTCGACTACTGGCAATGGGTTTCCTTGGTGCTCACTACTCCGGTTGTTTTGTGGGGCGCGTGGCCATTTCATCGGGCGACATTGCTCAACCTTCGCCACGGAAACACCACCATGGACACACTCATTTCGCTGGGCGTCTCAGCGGCCTACCTCTGGAGTGTGTACGCACTGATTTTCGGTTCGGCAGGTGAACCGGGAATGCGAATGGAATTCAGCCTGCTGCCCAGTCACACCGCCGGCGCTAGTGAAATTTACTTCGAAGTCGCAGCTGCGGTCACTGTTTTCCTTCTCTTCGGTCGCTACCTCGAAGAACGAGCAAAAACAAAAAGCAGTCAAGCGCTCTCAGCGCTGCTATCCCTTGGCGCCAAGGAAGTAACCCTTCTGGAAAACAATGAGGAGCGCACAATTCCAATTGAATTCCTCAAGGTTGGTAATCACTTTGTGGTGCGTCCGGGGGAGCGCATTGCAACCGACGGTGTTGTCGTCGAAGGAAACTCGGCAGTTGACGCCAGCATGATCACGGGCGAGTCCATTCCCGTTGAAGTGGAACTGGGATCAGTTGTTGTCGGTTCCACCATCAATGAAAACGGACGACTTGTAATTAAGGCAACCGCAGTGGGCGCTGACACAGCACTCGCTCGCATCACAAGCATGGTGGAGCAAGCGCAAGCGGGCAAGGCACCAGTGCAGCGCTTGGCTGACCGAGTCTCAACAATCTTCGTACCCGTCGTTCTTGTTCTCTCGCTTCTCACCCTTACCGGGTGGTTGATCTTTGGTTCAAATGTGACCTTCGCATTCACTGCAGCAGTCGCGGTCTTAATCATCGCGTGTCCCTGTGCATTGGGTCTGGCAACACCCACTGCGCTCATGGTGGGAACTGGCAGAGGCGCGCAGTTGGGCATTCTGATTCGCGGTCCACAAATACTTGAATCCACCCACAAAATCAACACAATCGTTCTTGATAAAACCGGAACGGTCACCACCGGACGCATGTCAGTTCACGCCATTCACGCAATGACAGGAGTCCTTGAATCTGAACTACTGCGTGTTGCCGGAGCAATCGAGGCGGCATCTGAACACCCAATCGCGAACGCGATCGTGGCCAAATCCAAAGAACACAGTGAAATCCCGGCTGTCACAGACTTCCTCGCGATTCGTGGTGGCGGTGTCCGTGGATTAGTCGAGACAAAGTCAACACTTGCGGGCAGCCCAACGTGGGTTTCCCAAGAACTCAACACCGACATCAATGACCCATGGATTGATCGGTATCAAAGCCAGGGCATGACCGTCATTGCTGTTGCCCAAAGTGGTGAACTGCTCGGGTTCATCGCTGTTGCCGACACAATCAAGCCCGATTCCCAACACGCGATCACTCAATTTAAGGAGTTAGGTCTAACTCCCATTCTTCTCACCGGTGACAACAATCTCGCCGCCGAATTTATTGCCCAACAAGTGGGAATCACGCGGGTTTATTCCGACGTAATGCCTGAAGACAAAGTTGCTGCAATTACCCAACTTCAAGCAGAGGGCAAAATCGTCGCCATGGTTGGTGACGGCGTCAATGACGCCGCAGCACTTGTCCAAGCAGACCTTGGCATGTCCATGGGCTCAGGAACCGACGTCGCAATCGAAGCTAGTGACATCACGTTGGTCAACAGCAATCTGACCAGTGCCGCCACCGGAATTGAGCTTGCGCGTAAAACCTTGTCAACAATTAAAGGTAACTTATTTTGGGCTTTCGCCTACAACGTCGCTGCAATCCCGCTTGCCATGGCCGGTCTACTCAACCCAATGATTGCAGGCGCCGCAATGGCTTTCTCCAGTGTCTTTGTCGTGACTAATAGTCTGCGGCTGCGCAGATTCCATGAGTAGTGCAGATGAATCACAGGGGGTGATAGCTCGAACAAGCCGGGTGATGCCCATCAGAGATCACCGCAAGAGCCTCGCCTCTACCCTCGAGTAGATGGCGCACTGGCACTAGTAGTCTTGGCAGGCTCAAGTAATGAGAGCGCCGCCTTAGCTCAGGGGTAGAGCAACGCACTCGTAATGCGTAGGTCCGGGGTTCAAATCCCCGAGGCGGCTCCATGTGATGTCTCGGGACATGCTTATCGGATGTTTCGAGACATCCTTATTTTTTGAACTTGTATCCCTTGGGCATTCCGCCTTGTCGGGGTGTTCCTTTTTTTGGTCCTGGTTTGATTCCGCGGGGATGGTGTTTTCTGGTGGGGTCGAGTCATTCAATTGCGCAATGGCCAGACCCATCAACTCAAACACGAAAACCGAGACCAAAAACGATAACTTGGATTTGACAGATTGTGTGGATCCAGAAGCAGCGGCTGGCTAGGCTCGCCAACGTGGCGCCGAAAAGTACGCACAAGGGACGACAGCGTACTGGGTCACATGTTGTGACCTTAGAGAAAAAATCTGAAATGAACCGTATAGTGGGAGCTAAGATCTTGCGCTCACATCGCTTCAGGTCCGTGAGCATGCGGTTGATGTCTGGCGCGGTAACGATTAGTTTCTCGTCCTTGCAGAGGGAAGTCTTCATGAATTATTCAGATGGTCTTTTCTCTCTGCTCCAGAGATGTAATCCTTGGTCACATCAGTTGTGCGCCATTGCCCACCGCCTCATTTGGAAGGTTGATTCATGAACGATGTTGTCCTGCAAATGTCTTTAACGCACGCCTCTACTCTCGGCGTGGCTGCACGAGCGGTCGCCGACACAGCGGGGGCGCTGGGACTGGGACCAGTGGAGCGGACCCACCTCGAAGCAGTCATGAGTGAGGCTTTGACCGCGGTTATAGCTGACTCATTCGACGACTCCGACTTGATTGACGTGGATGTCAGTCTCAGCCATGAGCCGGGCAAGGTGGATATCGTGCTGAAACAGCGCGGCGCGCCGTCGACCTATGTCAGCGGCGAATTGCCTGTACGTCTGGAGACCCTTCTCAGTCTTGGTTATGCCGACTCCATGACGTTTGTCAGTGATGGGTTGAAGGGGAGTGAACTTCGGATCAGCCGGGCGATAAATATGAGCACTCTCATGGACGATTCTGCGTTTGTTGAAGATTCAGCCAAGGATGAAGCAGTTGACACCGCAGTTGCCATGAGTGAAATTGTCATTCGTCCGATCACCGTTGATGACGTCATCGAGGTCGCCCGACTTTACTTCCGCACGTACGGTTACACAAAGATCGGTACCAGCTGGCTCTATGAGCCGGAGGTTTTCCGACACAAGATCGAAAAGGGGCTCCATGAGGGCATGGTGGCTGCGCTGCCCTCTGGTCGCATTGTGGGTCACACCGGCCTCGTTCGTCCGTCTGCAGACTCGTCGTCGGCCTCGGGAGGACCGGCGGCTGTGGACCCTGCCTTCAGGGAGCGCGGAATCCTCACACTCCTTGATCAGGCTTTCATGCCTCGAATTCTTTCCTTAGGCCTCCGCGGGATTTATGTTGAGGGAGTCACGGCGCACCCGGCGAGCCAAGCCGGTGCACTCAGAGTCGGGCTGCGCGAGACTGGACTTGTGCTTGGCCGGCAGCCGGCCGATGTGGAATTCGCAGGGTTCGAAGGACCCAGGGGATTTCGACGCGCGGTTGTGGTTCTTTACCTGTCGACCACCATTCCTCTTGAGGAGTCGGTGTACGTACCGGCTCGCTACTTCGACATGATCGAGCGCATCTACGACGTCACCAGCCTTCCTCGGGTTGTTCATTCCGATACCGGTCGCCCACCAACTGACTTGCCGATGGTGTCTCAGTTCGCCACCGAGTTGTTGGCGGCCACCAAACATGCTCAGATTCGTGTTGTCGACTTCGGGCAGGACTTTGTCGAGGCCCTGCAGCGACTTATTCTCCGGTTCGAGGGTGAGCGCTTCGAGGTTATTACTGTCCATCTCCCGCTGTCGAACTCACTCACCGGATATTTCGGTTCGGGTCTGGAGGAGCTGGGACTGTCGTTCAATGCCGTCTTCCCAGAGCAAGATGCGGGGGATGAACTTGTTCTGGGAGTCAACCTGACCGAGCAGGATCAGGCAACAATCCAAGTAGCCTCTGAATTCGGCCAAGAATTGTGTGATTACGTAATCGCTGACCGTGATCGCGTCATGTCCAACCTGCGGTCGCGGGCTCGGTCACGTGCTTCCATGTCGCGCATCCTCGACGCTCTGTGATGTGAGACCGACTGCAAGGGCCAGACCCGCCATGATGACACACGCCAGCATCATGGTCGATTGGTATCCGGTGAGGTAGGCGTCGCGTGCGGTCTCGATCAAGGTATCCGCGTCAGGCAGTTTGGCGGCTACGCCGATCGCCTCGGCTAGACCGCCCTGCACTGCCTCCGACTGTTCGGCGGTGAGTGATTGGGTCGAAGTTCCTAGATTCCTGACATAGACCACGCTTAACAGGGCACCGAAAAGGGCGATCCCGATGGAGAACCCGAACCGTGCCGCTGCCCCATTGGTAGCTGAGCCGACCGCACGACGCTCGGGGGCGTAACTGTCGACGGCTGCATGCGTCATAAGGGCAGGGCCGACAGCCATCAGTCCGGTCAGGATCAGGCCCACGAGGAGCAGCCCGATGGCGGGCGAGTTTCCTTGGGATGCGGCTAGAGCCAGGAGAGCCAGCCCGCCTGAGGACAGAGTGAGGCCCGAGATAACCGACCAACGCACGCCGAAACGGGCGGCCATTGTGCCGGCGGCAACCGAGGCGAGCACCCAGCCTGCCAGTGCAGGAGTGAGCATGAAGCCTGCTTCGAGGGGTGAATACCCAAGGACCAGTTGGAGGTACTGCGTCAGGAGGAACAGGAATCCTCCCAAGACCACTTGGGATCCGAACACGACCAGCGTCGCCACCTGGAAGCGCTTTTGGTGCATGACCGCAGCATCGAAGAATGGATGGCGTGCGCGGCGCTCCCAACGAATGAGGGTGATGATGGCGATTACCGCGACGAGAATCGCCACTAGACCTGTCAGGGGTGCGCGTGAAGAGATGGATGTTGCAGCGAAGACTGCTGCCACACTGGCAATCGAAGTGAGGGTCACGCCACGGGAGTCCATCGGGGTCACCGACACCCCGGTCGATCCTTTTGGCAACCGACTTGCACCGATCAAAGCGATGACAATGAATGGAACTACCGTGAGGAAAGCGGCAGGCCACGCCCATAGAGTCATCGCGCTGCCGGCCAACACTGGTCCGATCAGCGAGCCTCCAGCCTGCGTCGCGCCTATTAGGCCAACTGCTGTGCGACGGCTCAACTCGGGCACCACGTCAAAGGTCAGGGCAAGCGCGGCAGGCAAGGCAAGGGAGGATCCAATTCCGGTGACAGCGCGCAGGGCGATCAGGGCTGTAACGTCACGAGCCAGAGCCGAGAGAATCGCACTTGCTAGGAAGATAGAGAGTCCGATGACCAGTATCCGGCGGCGGCCGAAGCGGTCACCCCAAGCCCCGGCGAACAGCATCACACTGATACTTACCAAGGGTGTAATGGCGAAGATCCACGACAATTGATCGGTGGAGGCGCCGAGATCCTCACCGATAGAGGGAAGTGCGATGCTGGTGATGCTCAGATTCACCGAAACGGCTAAGTAGGCGAGACACAGGCCGAGGAAGGTGAAGGGCAATCGCCCTGCTCGCGTCATGTCGTGCCTGAAGGGAGGAATTGAGCAAGGGGATCCAAGAGTGAACGTGCTCGAGCTGCTCGAGGTTCGATGTCACCGCTACCGGCATCAAACAACAAAGCTCGCATCGACATGTAGTTCTTATCTAGACCATTGCCAATCAACGCATCCGCATCAAGGCCGGTGAACTCAGCTATCGTTCCGAGCGTTTCGGTAGGCGCGGCGACAATACGCTCATAGGTTGTAATGATTGCCCGGCCCTCTTGGATGAGTGGAATGCCGTGGTCGATGACGGGATTGACGGCGGACTCCCACTGCTGGGCGGCCACCTCGGCAAGCGAAGCGTTAACCAGCTTTTCCCAGCCCGGAAACAAGTTGAAGTTCCACCAGCGCCTTGCCCACGGCGCCAAAGTGCTGTACTCGGATATGTTCAGTTCAACCTCCATGCGGTAGGTGAAGAACCAAGTCGGATGCCGCCAACCGGCCATGAGGCTGCGGATGGCTTCCTCCGGCTCGCGCACCACGAAGACGAACTGCGCGTCGGGGAACGTGTCTGCCAATTCAGGTAGCCGCCAGCAGTGGCCTGTGTCTTTGTCCACGATGCGCACTGGGCCGTCTGTGTCTGTGGCCCACACGGCACCGAGAGGTGGCAGAGTGAAGGGCGCGGTCTCAGTCTGGACGGAATCGGCGAAGGGGCCAATTTCTTGGGTTGACAGTTCCTGGGCGAGATCGTGTGGAAGGTCAAGGTACTGCGCGGGTGTGCCTTGGCTTGCGCAGCGTTGGGCCCAGCGAAACTGTTCTTGCATGGTCCAAGCGCGCTCTCCACGATAGACCTGAGAGAGAAAGGTCGAT
>Ga0129324_10000518_pt1 | contig 27919 bp, 26 predicted proteins | sample CPBDNA_7_FD_96879 | JGI IMG/M metagenome (GOLD analysis project Ga0129324, IMG submission 96879) | Freshwater to marine salinity gradient microbial communities from Chesapeake Bay, USA - CPBay_Spr_15_0.2_DNA | ecosystem: Environmental > Aquatic > Marine > Coastal | place: USA: Chesapeake Bay...
TATTTTCAATAACATTGCCAAAAAAAATTTTTTAAATTTGTAATAATTTTTTATTGCTAGTGGTAAATTTTTAATTAAATTTATTTTTTTTAAATTTTTTTCTCCTATAATTATTTTATTTAAATTTATATTAGAGTAATTAAGCATTAATAAAAAATTGTAATGAGAGATCAATTTTTTTTTTAGATTTTTATTAAACTTTTCATCCGTCAAAATTTTTCTTAGTACCTTGAATAAATCACTTTCTTTGGTATTTTCTTTTCTAAGATTTTCACTTAGGCTACTCTTTGATATCCGATAGTTTAGAAGTCTTTTTTGCAGAAAGCCTATTGCGCTATATTTGCTGAGTGTGTAAAAAAAATGAACATCGGCTGCCCATCCGAAATTTTTATAATTAAATTTTACTTTATTGTTTTTAAAAAAAAGAGTTCTGTACATAAAGCTGGGTGTCATTAAAAAAAATCCGTAATTGAATAATAGCTCAGCAAAATTTGAATTTTTTATTTTTGAGATGTTCAATAATTCTTTGGGAATATTTACTCGTCTGATAAATTTATTTTTGTCATCTATTAAGTTAGCATTTGTGCCTGTAGCAACTATTTTGCTATTATTATCCATAAACTTGACCTGTTCTTTTAAAATATCCGTTTGGTAGACATCATCAGAATGAAATATGGTAAAATACTCTCCGAACAGCAGATGAGATTTTAAAATATTGTTAAAATTTGTTTGGTTTTCAGGGGTGTTAGTTTTTATTAATCTGATTTTTTTATTTTTTTTAATAAAGTTTTTTATTATTTTTAGAGTTTGGTCAGTTGATCCGTCATCAAATATTATAATATTAAAATTTTTATAGGATTGATTCAAAATAGAACGTATACAGCTTTCTATATAAGATCCATGATTGTAACTTTGTATACAAACTGTAACCTTTTTTTTCATTTTTTTAAAAATTGATAATGTTTATTCATTAATATAAATATTCTATTAATATATTCATTTTAAGCATTTATATAAAAAAAATAGTTAATGACAATTTTAGTAACTGGTTCAGCAGGTTTTATTGGTTTTCACGTCGCTCAAAAATTGCTCAAACTTAATCACAAAGTAATCGGGATAGATAACCTAAATAGCTACTATAGCAAAAAACTAAAAGAAAGTCGTCTTGGCTTCTTAAAGAAAAATAAAAATTACAAGCACTTTAATTGCAACATAAAAAATGCGACCCATGTTGACAAAATTTTTAACAAATATCAGCCAGCTTATATAATTCATCTGGCTGCACAGGCTGGGGTTAGATACTCGCTAGAAAATCCAGCAATTTATATAGATAGTAATATTAAAGGTTTTTTAAATATATTGGAGGCTAGTAGAAAATCCAAAGTTAAACATTTAATTTACGCAAGCTCTTCAAGCGTCTATGGTGCAAATACCAAAATGCCTTATTCGGTAAAAGATTCGACAAATCATCCTATAAGTTTATACGCCGCAACCAAAAAAAGTAATGAATTGATGGCTCATGCTTATAGTTCGATATACGGCTTACCCACTACAGGACTTCGTTTTTTTACAGTTTACGGACCATGGGGAAGACCTGACATGGCTTTATTTAAATTCACATCAAATATTTTAAAAAAAAAACCTATTGATATTTTTAATTATGGGAATCATTTAAGGGATTTTACATATATAGAAGATGTAGTAGATGGAGTTTTAAAAGTAGTTAAAAAAATTCCCATAAAAAATAAAAATTGGTATAAAGAAAATTTAAGCAAAAATACAAGCCCAGCACCTTGGAAAATTTACAACATCGGCAATAATAAGCCCGTTAAGCTGATGAAATATATCCAAGAATTGGAAAAAAATTTAAATTTAAAAGCGCAAAAAAATTTTTTACCCTTACAAAAGGGGGATGTTCTAAAAACTTTTGCCGACATAAAGACTTCAAAAAAAGATTTTAGATATGCTCCCAAAACAAATTATAAAAAAGGAATTAATTATTTTGTAAAGTGGTTTCTTGGATATTATAAAAGCTAGATGGTTTTTTCATCAAAATGATCAAATCTAATAAAATTGCTTTTTACACATGTCTTTTTGGTAAATATGACTATATTAACGCAATAGACCAAAGATTAAAAAAAAAATTTGATTTTTTTTTAATTACAGATGAGACCATCAAAAAGCCAAAATATTGGAAAGTAATAAAAATAAAAAAAAAAAATAAATCTCTCTTTTTATCGAGCAGATTTTTTAAAATATTTCCTAATCAAATCGCTGTTTTAAAAAATTATACATATTCAATTTATTTTGATGCAAATATTGAGATAAAATATCCAATAGTAAAGTTAGTAAATCAATTTATTCAATCTAAATGCTGCTTAGGTTTATTTAAGCACCCTGAGAGAGACGATATTTACCAAGAGGGTGAAAAAAACATATCTTTAAAAAATATAAAAAAAATAGATTTTCAAAAACAGCTAAATTTTTATGATAAGCAAAAATATAGATCAAAAAATGACCTAACTGAAAATTGTATTATTTTTAGAAAACATAATGATAAAAAATTACTAAATACCATGAAAATTTGGTGGAATATTACGAGCAAATTTTGCAAAAGAGACCAGCTTTCACTGCCATACGCAAGATGGAAAGCCAAAATTAAAGTTTTGATATTTTCAGCAAATTTAAGAAAAAAAAATCTATATGCAAATATCTACCCCCACAGTAACAATTCCATTTTAAGGATTTGTAAAATTATTTTTTTAAAAAAAGAAAAAAACAATTTTTTTCTGCAGAAGCTGCTAAAAATATATATTTATTTTAAATATTTATTTTTGCAGGGTGCAAATTCAAAATGAATATATTTTGCATCGTAACAACATATAAGAATAGATATAACTTTTTAAAAAAAGTTATAAATCGTCTTGTAGCAGAAAAAATATATAGAATTTTAATAATTGATAACAATGCATCACCAGACTTTAAGAAAAAATTAAAAATCTTAAAAAGAAAAAACCCAGAAATTGAACTTTTAATTTTCGATAATAACCAAGGTACTGCCAAGGCAATAAGTGATGGATTGGAAATGGCAATGAATTCGAAAAAAGTAGATTATATTTGGATTTTAGACGACGATAATCTCCCCTCAGAAAATTCTGCAAAATTTTTAATAAAAAAATTTACAACTCTCAAGGGAGGTAGGAAAAAAGTATTAACACCTATTAGATATAAGCTAAAACAATATCAAGAGTACTTAGAGGGTTATTATGATTTTAAATTTTATGAAAATAATTTTATAAAATTTAATTTTATAAACAATTTAATAAGAACTTTTCATAAAAAAAAATATTTTGTTAAGGATGTGGCCACCATTCAGATGGCTCCTTACGGGGGACTTTTTTTTCACAAGAGTTTAGTAAAAAATGTTGGACTCCCAAATCAAAAATTTCATACATATGGAGATGATTATGAGTACACCCTGAGAATGACAAAAAAAAGATACCAAATACTTTTATGCAAAGATTATCTAATCAAAGATATTGATAAAACTTTCGGTGTTAGTAGGTATTTCGAAAAAGACACTGATGAAAAAAAAATGTATCTGCAGATAAGAAATCACACTTTTCTTAGCAGAAGCTTTATTAAAAATTTATTTTTTTACAAGACCAATATGTATATATTTATTATATATATGGTATTAAAAAATATTCTTAGAGTGACCGATCCTATCTTTTTTTACAAAAGAGTAGTTTTAATTCTGGAAGCAATAAAACATGGTGATAAAAAAAAATTAAAACAATGTTAAAATATTTTAGCGAGAATAAAAAAAAATATTTTAAGAAAAAAAATAATTTCTTAACGGACGGTAAAAATAATTATCCTATAATTAATTCCATACCTAGATTTAATAAAAGTATTATCAATTACGCCTCCATGTGGGGTGAGCAATGGGGTCACTACCAACTCACACAATTTGATAGTTATACCAAAACAAATCTAACTAGGGATAGACTGGAGTTTATCTTGGGTGCAAAAGTACAAGTCTTAAAAAACAAGAATATATTAGAAGTTGGTTCTGGGGCTGGAAGATTTACAGAAGTTTTATTAAAGGCAGGAGCCAATGTGCACACAATTGATGCGAGTAAGGCTGTTGATTATAACTATAAAAATAATCGGAATAAAAGTAAAAAATTTAAAATTTGTCAGTCTGATCTGTATAATATTCCGTATGAGGATAATAAATTTGATTACGTGATATGTATTGGAGTGCTACAGCACACCCCAGATACGCTTAAAAGCTTAAAATGCTTGTGGAAAAAAGTTAAGCTAGACGGTTACCTACTGGTAGATCACTATGAATTTACCATAGGTTACTACTTTGGTTTATTGTGGCTATTTAGATTATTTTTAAAAAATATCCCAAATTGGTTATCGATTAAAATTTGTAAATTTATTGTAAAATTATTTTTTCCAATACTTTGGCCTGCAAGAAATTATTATTATTTTTTTAGGATCTTGAGGAAAATATTTCCACTAGGATTTAACTATCATGACAGAAGGTCTTTAAGTAAAAAACAGCATTATCAATGGACTGAGTTAGATACTCATGACGCAATGACCGATCCATATAAAAGACTATTAACGAAAGCTAAATTTAATAAGATGCTTCAAAACCTAAATGGTAAAATCGATTTATTGAGCTCATTGCGACCTGGAGGGAATGGGTTAGAGGCAAGAATAAAAAAAATTAAAAAAAGGTAATTACGTAAATGTGTGGCATTAGTGGCTTTGTAGCTTTTAAAGACTCTTCAAAAAAAATTTTAATTCAAATGACCGATTCATTAATACATCGCGGTCCAGATTCTTCAGGTTATTTTTATGAACAAAATCAAAATAATCAAATTGGCCTCGGTCATCGTAGACTAAGTATTTTAGATTTGTCAAAAAACGGAAATCAACCAATAAAATTTGAAGATTTGATAATAGTTTATAATGGCGAGATATATAATTTTGTAGAACTTAAAAAAGAGCTAGAAAAACTTGGATACAAATTTAATTCAAACACAGACACAGAGGTTATTCTTAAATCGTACCACAAATGGGGTCTTGATGCAGTTAGTAAATTCAATGGAATGTTTTCGATTGTTATCTATGATAAAAAAGTAAATAAAATTTTCTTGATAAGAGACAGGGCTGGAGTGAAACCACTGTTTTACTATTATCATGATGGTCTTTTTATGTTTTCAAGTGAGCTAAAAGCTTTTCACAAACATCCCTCATTTAAAAAAATCCTAGACAAAAAAGCTTTGAGTTTATTTTTTCAACATGGTTATATTCTAGAGCCATATACAATTTTTACGTATGCAAAAAAATTAAGAAGTGGCCATTATTTAGAATTCGAAATAAATAATTTCTCAGTTGTAGAAAAAAAATATTGGGATGTTATCGATTGCTTTAAAAAAAAAACAATAAATATAGAATTTAGCGAGGTGGCAAACCACGCGGAAAAATTATTAAAATCTTCATTTAAGTATAGAATGGTTTCTGATGTTCCTGTTGGTATTTTTCTAAGCGGTGGATATGATAGTAGTTTAGTTACTACATTGTTACAAAGCGAAACCTCAAAAAAAATTAAAACTTTTACAATTGGCTTTGAAGAAACTGATTTTGACGAATCAATATTTGCTAAAAATATTTCAGATTATTTAGGTACAGATCATCATCAAAAGTATTGTACATCATCTGATGCAATAAATATTTTTAAAGAATTGCCATTTATATACGACGAACCATTTGGCGATCCATCATCTATTCCAACGGTGCTTTTGAGCAAGTTTACTAGAGAGCATGTTAAAGCAAGCCTGAGTGCAGATGGAGGTGATGAAATATTTGGCGGTTACAACAAATATCAATCTGTCATTAAATTGTTATATTTCAGCAAATTTTGTCCAAGCATTTTAAAAAGTTTTTTGCCAGATATTGATGTCGCAAATTTTACTAAAAATATTAACCTAAAATATTATTTTTTTCAAAATTGTTTTGTAAAAGACTCATCAATTTCTATGATGAAAGCACTAACAAGTGTATTTACTCCATCCGAAATTAATAATTTGGTCATAAGTAATGATAAGAATAAAATATTATCTAATTTTGATGTGACTAGCGACCTTAGTCAAATACAAGAAAATAGAAACAAATTATTGGCTGCAGATTTCAAAACATACTTAACTGATAATATACTAGTAAAGGTTGATAGAGCCACAATGAGCGCTGGTTTGGAAGGAAGAGATCCTATGTTAGATCATAACATAATAGAATTTATGGCACAAATCCCATCAAGCTTTAAATTTGATAAAAACAATTCCAAAAGAATTATAAAAAAAATTGTAAATAAATACTTACCTGATGACTTGTTAGAAAGGCCAAAAATGGGGTTTTCACCACCACTGTATAAATGGCTGCGGATAGATTTTTTACCAATCACAAATTATTATTTTAGCGAAAGCAAATTGAAGAGGCAAAAAATATTAGATGTTAATTATGTTACTAAATTATACAAAGATTTTCTAAGTGGAAGAAAAGATTGCTATTTTAAACTATGGCTTGTTTTAATTTTTCTATCTTGGCATGAACAATGGGTAGAATCACCAAATTAAATTGTAAAGCTTGGGCATTTTTTCAAAAATTCCAAACTGAAATTTAGGTTGGCAGCAAACAGGCATACTCCATGTTGTTGAATAAATAAATATAAACAAAATAAATAAAAAAACTTTTCCAAATTTTTGCTCACCATCGCTTTTTTCGCTTTTAGTAGGCAAGAATCTTATGCAGATTAAAAAAATTAACATTAAGTTAATATGTATCCATCTTCCCCAATCATAGGCAAGCATGAATAGTGGAAATGATCCAATAAAGTTAAAACAAAGCAAAAAGTAAATTTGATTAGTTTTGAAAGTATTTTTTGGTAAATTCTTGAAAAAAAAAAGTATAGAAATAAAGCAAAGAGTAGCTAAAATAAAATAGTTTATTAAGTATTTTTCATTTTGAACCCGAAGCAATGTGCTTCTTACTGTTGCGAGGATATTCATATTGTTCGAACTAGCCAACATATCATTGCAAGTATTAGCTGGACCACCAATCGAAACTATTTTTTCACAAATTATATTTAAATCTGCAAATTGCTGAAAATGTAATATTAATAAAATAGTAGCCAAACAAAATAGAAAATTTACGAAAAATTTTAAATAAATGATACTTTTCTTATCTTTTTTATTAAAAATAATCTCTGCAGTTAGAAAGTATGAAAAATAAAAAACTAGAGATTCATGTGTAAGAATTAGCAAGCTGAATATTAATGGATGAAAGTATGAAAAAATTATGGATACTTTTTCTTTTTGGCATAATGAAATATAAATAAACAAATAAATAAATAAATATATTTCCTGTCTTCCTATATAAAAAATGTCGTAAAAATAAGCCAAAAACAATCCAGGACAAAAATAAAATAATAAAAAAGTATTAGAAATTTTTCTTGTATTTAGGTAATTAGAGACCAAATATATGAAAAAACTAAAAGAAAATAATTGTAAAACTTTTAAAATATCAAGAACATTTAAATGAAAAAAATCTGAAAAGTAAAATAAAATTTGCCCCACAAGACCTCTTCGTGAAAATCCAGATTCGTAATTAAATAACCACCAAGAAGTTGCATGATGTGTTGATGCGTCGTAAAGCTGATTGAGTCGAAAAGAATATGTTATTACCAAAATAAATGAAAAAGAGATTAGGATATTTTTTTTTATGTCAAAGTATTGCATGCTTCTCATATAAAATTTATATTATGTTTATGAATAATATAATTAATTAGTTTTTTACATAATAATTAGCATGGTTCTCCATAAAAAACTTTTTGATAATGTTTTCTTAGTCAAAAATCACTTATTTTTTGACAACAGAGGAAGTTTGGTAAAATTTTATAATTCTACCGAAAAAAAAAATTTATATTTTAAGCAATTTTTTGTTACTAAAAATAAAAAAAAGGGAACAATACGAGCTTTTCATTTTCAAAAACATCCATTTTACGAAACTAAATTAGTCAGTGTGATTAAGGGAAGAATATTAGATATCGTTATCGATATTAGAAAAAACTCTAAAACTAAATATCAAAAAAAAAGCACAATACTCTCTGAAAAAAGTCCATATTCTTTACTAATTGGAAAAGGTTTTGCGCATGGCTACCAAACTTTGGAACCAGATACCATTGTTTCTTATTTGGTCGCAGCTAAATATAAGCCGAAGTATCAATCAGGAATTATTTATAATGATCCATTTTTAAATATTAAATGGCCTATTAAAAAAATAATGATATCAAAAAAAGATCTGAGTTTTAAAAAAATCTAAATGAAAATATTAATCACAGGCTTTTCTGGATATTTAGGAAATTCTTTTTTGGAGGTTTTAAAAAAAAAAATTGGAAAAAATGACCAGGTATTTTGCATTTCTAGTAAAGTAATAAAAAAAAAAAATAAACTTTTTAAGTATAAAACTTTAAACCTAAACAATTATAAAAAAACCAATCAGTTTATTATGGATTTTAGACCGGATATCTTATTTCACTTTGCGTGGTATGTAGAGCACAAAGATTATCTTTGTAGTCAAAAAAATTTTTCAAGTTTAAATTTTAGTAATAATCTTTACGAAATATTTTGCAAACTTGGCGGGAAGAAAGCTTTTTTTTTTGGTACAAATTTGGAATTCGACCCCAATAGCAGAACTTATTCTGAAAGGGAAGTTACTAGGAAAAATCACTGCAATTATTCATTGTCAAAATTTAAATTTTATAAAAGTGTTTTGAAAATTAGCAAAAAATATAAAAGTGAATTTGCATGGATACGAGTTTTTTTCTCATATGGTTCAAAAAAAGAAAATCGTCTTCGTTTAGTGCCTCAGCTGATTGAGCATTATTTTTCTAAAAAAGATTATACTATCAGACACCCGGAAAAAATTGTCAATATCATGCATGTCAAAGATATGGCTCGAGCTATCTATTTAATTTATAGTAAAAATATTGTAGGAATTGTTAATTTAGCCTCTTACAATTCAGTAAAAATATCTCAAATTAAAGATCTAGTATATGAAAAAATTTCTAGAGTTTTTTATGTAAAATCTAGTAAAAACACCTCAAGAATAGAGTTAAATAAATTAAAAAAAATAAATTTTCGTGAAAAAATAACTCTTTCTAGAGGCATTAAAGAAATGAAAGAAAATTATAAATAAATGAAACTTCTTACAATTATCTGCCCAGTATTTAATGAAGAAAAAAATATAATAAATTTTTTAGAGAATGTTAAAATTATCAGCAATAATCCTGTAATAAAAAATAAATACTTTCTTAATGTTGTTTTTTCGAATAATAGATCTACCGATAAAACGCTTGAGACTATTAAGGAAGAGGCAAAAAAAGAAGATTATATATATTTTATAACTTTAAGTAAAAATTTTGGATACCAACATTCCATCGATTTCGCCCTAAGAAACACCATTGGCGATCTTTTTGTAATAATAGATGTTGATGGAGAAGATCCGGTCGAGCTAATCTTGGAATTTATAAAGGAGCATGAAAAAGGTTTCGATATTGTCTACGGTGAAAGACTTGATCGGCCTGAGAATGTAATCAAAAAAAAATTACGATGGTTATTTTATAGAGTTTTGCATTTAGTTTCTGACCATAAAATATTTTTAGATGCCTCAGAGTTTTCTTTGTTTACAAATGAAGTAAAGGAAAATATTTTGAAAGAGAATAATTCTTTTCCATTCTTAAGAACTTCTTTAAGTAGAGTTGGTTTTTTATATTCAAAAATACCATATGTAAGAAAATCAAGACATTACGGGTTAAGTAATTTTAATATAATGCAAAATATAAAATTTGCTGTTGCGGGAATACTTTCGTCAACAACTTTTCCCTTAAGAGTTCCCATGTATTTGTTCCCATTGTGGTGCTTGCTTAGTACGTGTTTATTTATTTTGAATCTTGTTTTTCAAAAAACAATATTTTTAAAAATTCTAATACTGATTTTTGTTTTGTATAGTTCTTTTATTTTAGTTTTTATTTCTATTTACGTGGCAAGAATTTATCAAAATAGTTCTAGTCGCCCCAATGCCTATTTGATGGAAAAAAATTCGAGATTACAAACCAGAGTAAAAAATGATTAAAATAATTAAGCTATTGTGGCAAGTCCTAGATAAAAAACAAAAAAAAAATTTTTATAAAATTCAGTTTTTAATCATATTGATGTCCCTAGCCGAGGTTCTTTCTATTGCTTCAATTATTCCATTGGCAACTCTGCTTTTAGATCCAAATGCTTTTGATCAACTTTTATTTTTTAATAAAATCACTCTTCTTTTTCCAATGACAGAAAAAAAACAAATAATTGTTTTTTTGTCTTTTTTTTGTCTTATAGTATTTGTTTCAAGTTTAGTATTTTCTGCGTTTGTCACTTATAAATCAATCTTATATGGAAAAAAAATAGCTGCAGATTTAGGAATAGATTTGTACAGAAATTATTTAAACAAGAATATCGAATTTCATCAAAAAAATTCTGGAGTATCTTTAACAAAAAAACTTGCCTACGATGTTGATCGTATAGCGCAAGGAATTATAGATCCTGTTTTGTTAGCAAATTCAAAAGTTGCTATAGTTTTTTTTATTTCAGTATCCGTTTTTATTTACAATCCTCAGATAGCAATTTCAGTTGTGTTAATATTTTCCATCGCTTATGCACTTATGTATTTTGCCGTTAGTAAAAAAATAAAAAAAACTGGAGAGCTGCTAACTTCCCAATCAACTTCTGTATACAAGTTATTAAGAGAAAGTTTTGCTCTTATTCAAGAGGCAACACTCTTCAAGAAAAAAAAAGTTTTTTTTGAAAGCTATGTAGAGCAAAGAACTGCGCAAGTAACTAGCAATGGTAAGATCCTAATATTTTCTTTGCTACCGAGATATATAATTGAAATGATTGTTTTGGGTGGTTCCTTAGCCATTGTTATTTTTAGCTTAGTCACTTCAAGTGGTGGAATCAACGATTATGGTGCCACCTTTGCTGTTTTTGCTTTCGCGGGGTTAAAATTAATGCCTGCCATTCAACAGGTGTATTTTTTTATAAGCACAGCTAAAGGAAATATTAATGCACTAGAATTTTTACATGCAGATCTGATTGAGAGTATGGAATTAAAAAAAAATTTACCTAATGAAAGTTCGCAAAAAAAACTTTCTTTTAATCGTTCGATTAAATTACTTGATGTTTCTTTCAGTTTTGAATCAAATGAAAGCAAGATAATAGATGGGATAAATCTTGTAATACCAGCAAATAAAATAATTGCACTTGTTGGAAAAACAGGATCTGGGAAAACAACTATAGCAAATTTAATTCTTGGTTTTTTACATCCTACCAATGGTTCAATTTTCATTGACGATGAGCAATTAAATGAAAAAAATATTTCTGATTGGCAAAATAACTGCGCTTATGTACCTCAAGATATTTTTTTATCGGATTCTACAATTTCAGAGAACATTACATTAGGAGAAAAAAAAATTAATTTAGAAAAGCTAATGTCAGCGATTAAAATGTCATCATTGGACACGTATATAAACAGCCTGAAAGATGGAGTTGATACTATTGTTGGAGATAATGGGGCTAGAATTTCTGGTGGACAAAAACAAAGAATTGCAATGGCAAGAGCTTTTTATTTTAACTCTAAAGTTTTAGTTTTGGATGAAGCTACAAGCGCTTTAGACAGAGGAACTGAAAATAGCATTATTCAATCTATACAAGCTATAGCAGGAAAAATGACGGTCATAATTATTGCCCATACAATTAATATACTTAAATACACAGACAGAATTTACACCATTGAAGACGGAAAAATATTGCACGAGGGAAGTTATGAGGATCTAATAAAAAATAACGAAGATTTTAAAATTCTACCTATTGAATAATTATGAATAAAATCGCTGCAATAATAATTAAATATAGTAAAAACAAAAAATTTAATTTAAAAAAAATACATTCCATTCAACAACAAGTAGATAAAATTTTCATTATTGACAACTCACCAAAAGAAGCATGTTACCGAAAAAATAAAAAAATAGATTATTTTTTTTTGGGGGAAAATTACGGAATTGCATATGCACAAAATTTTGGAATTTTTCAGGCTTTAAAAAATTTTTACACGCACTGTATTTTGGTGGATCAAGATACGTCCTTTGAAAAAAACTATATTAAACAAGCCATCAAGATATACAAAACTAACAAAAATATTACCGCCATTGCCCCAAATTTATTTGATCAGAATAAAAAGATAGAACTTGGCCTAGTTAAAAGATTTTTTCTTTTTAAAAAGAATATAAATTCGCTCTATGAGAAGAAAAAAAATATTGTGAATATTCTGAAAAAAACCACTAGTATTACATACATTACGGAAACAATGTCCTCAGGAACAATAATAAAATTAAAAGACATTTCCACTGTAGGCTTTATGAATGATGACCTTTTTTTAGATTGGGTAGATTTTGAATGGTGCTGGAGGCTACGTAAGTATAAAAAATTTATTGTTGGACTTTCCGAAATATTTGCTTTTCACCATTTGGGATCGTCTAAAATAAAATTTTTATTCAAAATTTATCACACACATAGCTTACTAAGATATTGCTACATACTCAGAAACGGTATTGCTTTATCCTTGTATTCTTCTAGTGCGCCTATTTCTTGGAAAATAAATATTTTTGTTAATACTGTTAGATATTTTTTAGGCTCAATTATCTTAAACAAATTCAATCAAAACCAAGTAGTTATTTTATTAAAAGCACTTAAGGAAGGATTTCTTTGTAGGGGCGGGAAAATAAAAATTTAAAATAAACAGAAATATTAGACTATGAAAATTTTTTTAACAAATATTTCTAAAAAAATTAATTTTGCTCTATGCAACATTGTATTTTTTCTAATTTTATTATTAATTTATAGATTTGTTATACCTGGGACCGATGAGCCGGACTGGTTATTAAGAGTAACTAAAATTTTATTTTCTACTGATGATTATGGTAGCTATTTAAATAAAGCTATCAACATTTTTCCAGATCTGTCAGAAAAAAAGGATATTTTTTTACATACTTTCAAAAATTGCAAAGACTATCTTGAGAATATTAACCCTTTATCATGGTGGTATTCAATTAATTATTCTAATTGTACAGATAGTTTTGATATAATAGTCATTAAATACTCCGTCACATTATTTTTGTTTCTTCCATTTTTGATTCTTTTTCTTTTTAGAAATTTTCTCTATGAAAAAAACAAGATTCAAAAAAAAGATAAACTTTTTTATGAGAAAAATATTGAGCTAGTATCTTTGTGTCTTCTATTTCCCTCTGTAGTTTATACTTCCAATTTCACTTCCTATGAAAGTCTATGCCTATTTCTTGCTTTTTTATTATTCATTGTGAAGAAGAATGAAAGTTTTTCAATTTTGTTATTAACTATTATCTTTTGGATTGATGTTGGTTTTTTTTCTATAGTAGCTTTATTTTATATTTTTATAAAATTTTTTATGTATTTTTTTGAAAAAAAAAACATACAATCAGTGGTTCTACTATCAACCCTTGCTATCTTAACGGCCATAATCGGCAGAAATTTTATTGCTATCTTAGTTGAGTATGTCCCGCTTCTTGGACAAACTGCACATTCTATAAACGAATACTCCTTTCCTTCTTACACGGATAAATATTTTATTTTAGTTAGGCCGTTAATTTTATTTTCTAGCTTATTTTTTTTAACATCTTTTAAAATAAAGACAATATTTTTATATTTTTTTATAGTTTTTTTTCTTTATGATTTTTTTTTCAAGCTAATAAAAAAAAATTATCATGAGAATTTTCTATTAAAAAAAGATTTGTTGTATTTCATCGGATCCTTAACTTTTGTAACAGGTATTTCTATAGTTTTTCCAGTATTAAGCTTTGCGAAATACTACATTTTTATTTTCCCCTTTTTTCTAAAAATTTTTTTACACTTTTATACAGTTAAAAAGATTAGATATTTTTTGATGACGTCTAATTTTATTGTTATAATGCATTTTTTTATTTATTATATTTTTTAGAATGAAATCATTAAAAGGAATTATATTATCTGGTGGAAAGGGTACTAGATTATATCCTATAACCAAGGGTGTTTCTAAGCAACTGTTGCCAGTTTATAACAAACCAATGATTTATTACCCAATCTCAACAATGATGCTAGCAGGTATAAAAAATATTCTAATCATTACAACGGCAGAAGATTTGTCTAATTATAAAAGATTACTAGGAACTGGAAGTGAATTTGGATTGAGTTTAAAATATAAGATTCAAAAAAAACCTGCAGGTTTGGCCGAAGCTTTCATAATTGGTAAGAAATTTATTGGCAATGACCCCGTTTCCTTGATATTGGGAGATAATATATTTTTTGGTCCGGGGCTGTCAAAAAAATTGAAAGATGCATGCATAGACTGTTCTGAAAATAGTACAGCTACAGTTTTTGGCTATACGGTCTCAGATCCCAATAGATATGGAGTTGTTGAATTTAATAAAAAAGGACAAGCCAACAAAATAATTGAAAAGCCAAAAAAAACAAATTCTAACGTTGCTGTAACAGGGCTCTATTTTTATCCAAATAACGTTGTTAAAAAAGTTCTTAAAATCAAACCATCAAAAAGAGGCGAGCTGGAAATTACATCAATTAACGAATTGTATTTAAAAGAAAAAAAACTTTCTGTTATCAAGTTGGAGAGAGGCTTTGCTTGGTTTGACATGGGGACCTTTGAAAGCTTAATCGATGCGTCAATTTTTGTCAGAACTGTAGAAGATAGACAGGGTTTGAGAATTGCAGATTTGAATGAAATTGCAATTAGAAATAAATTTATTAAAAATTAATTTGATGAATTTTAAAAGATTAAATTTTAAAGATGTTATTTTAATCAATCCCAATGTTTACAAAGACAATAGGGGTATTTTTTTTGAAAATATAAGAACTGATAAATTAAATAAATTTTTAAAAAAAAAAATTAATTTTATTCAAGAAAATATTTCCATCTCTAAAAAAAATGTTTTTAGAGGATTGCATTTTCAGAGCAAACCACACCAACAATCAAAAATGATCACAGTTTTAAATGGCTCTATATTAGATATTGTTGTTAACTTAAAAAAAAATAGTAAATTTTATAAAAAAAAAATTATTGTTAAATTAAATTCTTCTCAACATTGCTCTCTATTTATTCCAAGAGGTTATGCGCATGGATTTCTAGCGTTAGAAAATAACACAGTAGTTAAATATAGTGTTGATAATTATTATAACCAAAATAGTGAAAAATGTCTAAACTACAAAGACAAAGCTCTCAATTTGAAAAAGTTGATATCAAATAAAACAGTTATTTCAGACAAGGATAAAGTAGGTCAATTTTTCTCTGAACTAGAAATTGATTTGTAAAATTTGCATGGGCAATATAACCACAGCTGTTACAGTAATAATTCCTTATTATAATAGCTCTAAGACTTTCAAAAGAGCGTTGTATTCCATCTGCAACCAAACTTATCGTCCAAAATTTATTAAAATAGTAAATGACGCAAGTACAAAAGCTGAAGTCAAAAAGCTAATTAATATCTGCAAACAAGTTAAAAAGTATTGCAACAATAGATTGAAGCTAGATATTATTCATGTCCAAAAAAATTCTGGCCCTGGCTCTGCTAGAAACATTGGTTGGAATTTGGCAAAAACAAAATATATAGCCTTTCTTGATTCTGATGATAGTTGGCATGCCAGAAAAATAGAATTGCAATTGAAATTTATGCAAAAAAATAAAAATATAGACATTTGCGGTCATCGATCGACAGCAAATTTCTCATCTACATCTGGAAACTGGTCAAAAAATTTTAATCATATAAAGTATACTAAGATCCCTTGGTATTTTTTAATTTTTCATAATTTTTTTACTACACCAACAGTAATGATGAAAACTAAAATCAAAATAAGGTTTTTGGATCATAAATATTATACTGAAGATTACTTGCTTTGGCTTATGTGCTCATTAAGAAATCTTAAAATCTACCAATTAAACATTACACTCACTTATCTACACAAACCAAGCCTTGGATATTCAGGCTTGTCAGGTAATATTGAACGCATGACAACAGGCGAGAGGGAAACATTCAAATACCTGTTAGATAATAAATATATAAATTATTATATTTACTTTATATGGCGGATTGTTATTTTTGTAAAAGTAATGCGAAGATATTTGTTTTATCGAAATTCATGAAGATATTAGTCTTGGGGAGTGATGGACAGCTAGGTAGTGCGTTTAAAGATTTGTCTAAAAATTATAACAATATTAATTTTATTTTTTTATCACAAAAAAAAATTAATTATTTGAACTATTATATTTTAAGAAACTTTATCACAAAGGAAAAAAACGTCGATTTAATTATTAATTGTTGTGCATTTACAAATGTTAACGATGCAACTAAGCAGTATAAAAAGGCTCTTATAGTTAATTATTTGTTCGTAATAAAATTAAGTAAAATTTGCAAATATTACAAAATAGATTTAGTGCATTATAGTACCGATTATGTATTTGATGGGAAAAATAAAATACCATATAAAGAAAATTCAAAAACCAATCCATTAAATGTTTATGGACTAACTAAGTTAAAGGCTGATAATTTTTTGCTAAAACAGAAATTTAAAGCTTTAATTATCAGGACTAGTTGGGTTTTCTCATATTCCCCGCGAAGTTTTGTTGGTAAAATTATCAAAATATCAAAAATAAACAAATGTATAAATGTGGTAGATGATCAAGTAGGTTGCCCAACTTACGCAGCTGATCTTGCTTCAACTACTATTAAAATAATTTTACATAAAAAATTTATTTCTCTTAAAAAAACACTATTGGTTAATTTTTGCAACAAAGGATCTGTATCTTGGTATGATTTTGCAAAAAAAATATTAAATATTAAAAAAATTAATTGCTCAGTCATGAGCATCCAATCCAATACTTTGAAAAACTCTACTATAAGGCCAAATTATAGTGTATTAGAAACATCTAAAATCGAGAAATATTTTAAAATAAGAATTAGAACTACAAAAGTAGCTATTAAAGAATGCCTTCAAAACCAAAAGTAATAATTGTTACAGGTGGTGCCGGATTTATCGGCTCTCATTTTGTTAGATACTTAATAAATCATACTAAAAATAAAGTAATTAACCTAGATAAACTTACCTATTCAGGTAGCAAAAATAATATTAAAGATATTTATAGCAGCAAAAGACACCATTTTATAAAAGGAGATATTTCTAATGAAAAAACAATAAAGTTTATTTTAAATGAATTTAAACCAAATATTGTAGTTAACTTCGCTGCAGAAACGCATGTTGATAATTCAATTAAGAATTCGTACCCATTTATCAAAACTAATATCATCGGAACCTATAATTTATTGAATTTATCTAAAATTTATTGGGAAAGCCTAGAAATTAAAAAAAAAAAACAATTTAGATTTCTGCAGGTGTCCACGGACGAAGTTTTTGGTGATTTAAAACGCACAGACCAATCATTTACTGAAAATACAAAATACGATCCAAGCTCACCCTATTCCGCAAGCAAGGCTAGCGCAGACCATATTGTACGAGCTTTTCATCGAACATATAAATTTCCAATCAATATAACTAACTGTTCTAATAACTATGGTCCCAATCAACATAAAGAAAAATTAATTCCATTAATTATAAATAATATTCTGCACCATCAAAAACTTCCCGTTTATGGAAAGGGTTTGCAAATAAGAGATTGGCTCTATGTGGAGGATCATGTGGAGGCAATATGGAGAATAATTTTAAAAGGAAAAATTGGAGAAACTTATTTGATAGGCGGCAATAATGAAAAAAAAAATATTTTTATAGTTAATTTAATTTGTGATTTGCTTGACCAGGCATATCCAAGTAAGAAAAATAATATCACTAGCTACAAATCTTTAATTAAATTTGTTAAGGATAGGCCAGGGCACGATTTTAGATATGCCATAAATGCAAGAAAAATTTTTAAGGAAATAAAATGGAAACCACGTCATTCTTTTGAGGAAGGTATAAAAAAAACTGTTAACTGGTACCTAAAAGATTTTCTTAAAAAATAAATGAAAAAAAAACCAAGATATGCAGTGTTACTTGCTGCTAAAGAAGGTGAAAATTGGATAGAAGATCAGATTAAATCTATTTTATTTCAAAAAAATGTATTAGTTGATATTTATATTAGTATCGACAAGTCAAAAGACAAAACGGAACTTATATGCAGGACCCTTGCAAAAAAATATTCTAATTTAAAGTTAGTTAAAAAAAATAATCTTTCTAAAAGCAGCTCTTCTAAAAATTTTTTTTGGCTAATTGCAAATGTAAATTACTCAACATACGATTATGTGGCATTGGCTGATCAGGATGATATTTGGTTCGAGGATAAGTTAGTCCGCGCCAAGCATTGTTTGAAAAAGTATAACGTAGACGGCTATTCTAGTAATGTCACCTGTCTATATCCTGGTGGTGAAAAAAAAGAATTAACAAAATGTACAATCCAGTCTAAATATGATTTTTTATTTGAATCTGCTGGCGCAGGTTGCACCTATGTTTTTGTCGTTCAAAAATTCGAACTATTAAAATGTTTTATAAAAGAAAATTTTAGAACCGTAAGTAAGTTAAAAAACCACGATTGGTTTATCTATAGTTTTTTTAGATCAAGAGGATTTTCTTGGTTTATAGATAAAAAATCTACCATGTTATATCGTCAACATGGCTCTAATTTAATGGGAGCAAATAATAATTATAAAGCTGTAGCCAAAAGATTAACAATGATTTTTTCTGGGTGGTATAAAAATGAAGTAGAAAAAAACTACTCTATAATACGCATGGGAATTTGCAACAACAATACTTTTAATGTTCGTTCTAAATGGAAATGTATTTTATATTTTTACCAATTAAGAAGAGAATTTTTTCACAAATTTTTTTTACTATCTCTTATTTTATTTGGGATTTATTAGAATTGACATGAAAATAAATAATATCTTTTTGCGAGAAAACTTAAAAAAACTCTCTATTTCCGATTGTCTTTTTATTTTTCTTCCTGTGCTCCTAGTCAGTACTGGATCATTTTTATCAAATGTTGCAGTTTCCGCAATTTCAATTATTTTTTTAATAAAATTACTTTTTAAAAAAATCAATATTTGCTGTAAAAAATATTTTTTATTTAGCATGCTTTTTTTGTTGATCTTGATAACTAGCTCACTATTTTCAGATAATGTCTACCCTTCAATTGAAAAATCATTTTCCTATCTAAGGTTTTTAATTCTTCCCATAGCAGTATCTTATCTGATAAAAAAAAATCCCTTACTATCAAAATACTTTTACAAATCTTTATTGATAACTTTTATTATTTTGACTCTCGACGGAATCTTTCAGTTTTTTATCGGTGAGAATACACTGGGATTTATCTTGCACCATATTTTTAACGAAAAAAATCATGCCTATCGTTTATTGATGGATTATAAAGTGCAAGGAATGTTCGCGGATGAGGGAATTATTGGAAGTTATTTAAGTCGTTTATTGCCAGTTTTGATTGGTCTATCAATATTTTTTAACAAATATAATAATAAATTATTTTATTTTATTTATATCCTGTCAGCCATTGTAATTCTGCTTTCTGGCGAAAGGGCTGCTATGGTTTTGTTTTTAATTACTCATATACTACTAATCATTTTTGTTAAAAATATTAGACATATAATTATTAAACTTTCTTTTTTTGTTTTTTTGTTTTGCGGACTATTTGTTTTACTAAATACGAATATTTATAACAGATTTATATCTAAGACCATTGATGAGGTTACTGTTTCAAAAAATAAAAATATTAAATTTTTTATTTTATCGAAGTATCATGAACCTCTAATTCTAACCTCTATCAACATGTTTAAAAATAATTTATTTACAGGAATTGGCACAAGAAATTTTAGAAATGCATGCAAGCAAGATGAAAATTTTGTTTATGATAGTAACTTAAATTTATCGAAAGCACATTGCAATAACCATCCTCATAATTACTATTTCCAAATTTTATCAGAAACTGGAATTTTGGGATTTTCATTTTCCATTTTTTGCATTCTGTACTTTGTGATTACATTGTTAAAATTAAAAATTCAAATACCAGATTATATTAGATGTATGATTATTGCTTTATTTTTAAGCTTGTTTCCATTTATCAGCACAGGAAGTTTTTTTAATAGCTGGTTATCATGCATTCATTTTATACCAATAATTTTTATTCTAAATTTTTTTAACAAAATAAATAAAAAATGTATTTAGGAAAAAGAGCGTTAGACATATTTTTTTCGACAGGGCTAATTCTTGCATTTTTAATTCCTATGATTTTTATATATTTTTTAATTTTGCTGGTAGATAGAAATAGTCCAATTTATTATTCTAAAAGAATTGGACAAAAAAGTAGAATATTTGTTATGCCAAAGTTTCGAACAATGAGGATAAATTCCCCCCAGATTGCAAAAGACAAAATTAATCCCAGCAACATAACTATATTAGGAAAATTTTTAAGAACAACCAGCATGGATGAGCTGCCACAATTGTTTTGTGTGTTTTCTGGAAAAATGAGCTTAGTTGGTCCACGACCAGCCCTTTTTAACCAATACGATCTCATTAAAGAAAGAAAAAAATATAAAATAGATCAATTAAAAACCGGCATTACTGGCTACGCACAAATCAATGGAAGAGACGCGATTTCTTTAAAAAGAAAAATTAGCTTAGATAAACGCTATTTAAGAACAGCATCTTTTGTTTTAGATTTGAAAATTATTTTTTTTACCTGCTTTAAAGTAATTGGTATTAAGAATATTTTGCATTAAGTTACCATGATGACTTCATTTATTAATCGAATAATAAAATTTCCTAGAATTTTCAAACAAGTTACAATTATTTTTATAGAATTTTGTATATTTAATGCTTCTACATGGTTTGCCTTTTCTATTCGTATTGAAGAATTTCATCAAATAACTAAAAATAATATCTACCTTTATTTATCTACTAGTTTTTTATTATTGGTTTTGTTTTATTTTAAGAATCTTTATTCATCATTTTTTAGATATATAGATAGGTTTTCTGTTATCACAATTATAAAAATATTTTTAATATACTCCTTGTGTGGCAGTCTATTTCTTTTTTTATTTTTTAATAATCTTAAAATTCCCAGATCCATAATACTTTTACAGTCAGTGTTTGCCTGTTGCCTTATTTTATCTGAGAGAATCATGATTAGTAACTTAATTTTGTATGCTTCCGAAGATATTGACAAACTTAAAAGAAATCACAAAAATATACTAATCTATGGAATTAGTGATCTTAGTTTCAAAATAATTCAATTCTTAAATTCAAATAAGTCTTATCATATAGTAGGTGTGATTTCCGACCAACCCATGATTAAGAAATTTTCTTCTTATAAAATATTTCCAAAAAACAGTATTCAGATGCTTATAAAAAACAATAAAATTGACGAAATTTTTATTTTTGCTGAAAACTTAGAAAATAATAAAATTTTTTTAACAGAGATGCTCAATTATAATATTAAAATAAGAAAAATAAATAATCCTGAAAAACTTTTATCTTCCCCAGAAAATTTAGATATAGCAAATTTGGAAATTGAGGATTTGTTAGACAGATCAGAAATCCCATCTGCTCCAAGCTTAATGCAAAAAAATATCACAAACAAAGCCATTCTAGTTACTGGTGCGGCAGGAAGTATCGGAAGTGAGATATCAAGAAAAATACTACAATTAAAACCCAATAAAGTTTTTTTTTTAGATAATAACGAATATGAAATGTACCTATTCCAAAATAGTTTAAAATCTTTTTTAAATATCGATACTCAATATGTCCTAGCAGATATAACCGATAAAATTTTTATCAAATCTTTTTTTGAAAAAAATAAAATAGATACAGTTTTTCATGCAGCCGCATACAAGCATGTCCCACTATTGGAGGAAAATATTTATGCTAGTATTAAAAATAATATTATAGGTACTTTTAACGTATGTTTTTTTTCTCAATATGCACAAGTAAAAAATTTTGTATTAATAAGCACAGACAAAGCAATTAGACCCAGTAGCATAATGGGAGCAAGTAAAAAAGTTGCTGAACAAATAGTTTTAAATATTAAAAAAAATGTAAACTTTAACAATAGAGGATGCATTTTTTCTATTGTGAGATTTGGCAATGTATTGGGGTCGAGAGGATCAATATTACCCCTGTTTAAAAAACAAATTGAAGATGGTGGCCCCTTAACTATTACGGATTTTAACATGAAGAGATATTTTATGACAATTCCAGAAGCTGCAGAGCTTGTAATTCAATCGGGGTCTCTATCTCAAAATGACGATGTTTTTCTTCTAGACATGGGAAAAGAAATTAAAATTTTAGATTTGGCAAAAAAAATGGTCGCTCTTAGAGGTCTGTCAATTAGATCTGATTTAAATCCCTCAGGAGATATTGAAATTAAAGAAATTGGCATTAGACCGGGAGAAAAACTGTCAGAAGAGCTAAATTTAAGCGGTAAATTTAACAAAACACCACATCCTAAAATATTCAGATCTACCGAAGAAAATATTAAAATGGACGTAAGTGATGTGGTAGAAAATTTTGAGTCAATGCTATCTAAGCAAGATGTCCAGTTGGCAAAAAACTATTTAAAAGAACTGTCTTTTTTGCTGTCTTGATTTGCCATCAAGCTTACGGTTATGAGCAATAAACCAACGGGCAATACTATTCGATAAGCGCTGGTGCTTACATGCCAATCCATTGAATGCGGTGAAATCAAGTAAACAAAATATATAGTGAGAAGATAAACAAAAATCGACAAAAAACTAAATAAGTAGATTTTTTTATTTATTTTTTTTAATTTAATCCCAAAGTAATTTCCTTTCTCATTTAAATCTGTGTTTGTAAAAAAAATACAAAAGTATATTGCAAGCGGTAATATAATAGACTTATTGAGAAATATTCCATTAAAAATTAACCAGTGATTTCTTAAATTAAAAAAATTACGTTGGAAATTATTAAATAGGTCTTTGTTTATAAGATCACTGCCAATATTATTTTTAATACACATGTATTTCCAGAATAAAATAGGAAGAGTAGCCACGAGCAGTAGTAATATTTTTTTGATTGACACATCTAATTTTAATAAAAACAAACTTACACACAATGCAAAATATAAGCTTAAAAATAAAACAAGACCCTCATTTTTAAGGAGAGTTAAAATAATTATCAATAAAATAGATGTAAAAAGATATAATTTTTTTTCTAAATCGTTTTTTGTAAAAAAATATTTATAAATACACAAAAAAAGAGAGACAAAGTATAGGCCCAAAATATTGTCCACCGAACCAGAGAGTAAAACTTTCTCAGTTATAAACAGAAAAAAAATTACAAAAAACATTTTTTTGTAAAAACCTTTTAAAAAACTTATTATAAAAATTAAGGGAAATATAATAAACATCAAATTGGCTTGAGATGCTATACGTGCACTGAATATTTCTTTTGGATACAAAACAGCCTTGTCACTATAATTTAAATCAATAAAATATCTGTTAACAGACACTTGCAAGCTAGGCAAAATCGTTGGATAATCATTGTGCGCTGATGGAAAATAATTGTTCATTTGCTCAAAAAAATTTCCACTAACATAAATTCTTTTTGCATGAAAAAACCATATATTCAAAGCATCCCAGTCAAAAGTTTTTTCTGATAAAGAAATTATTATTAATAATGCTATTAAAAATTTAGTAGGCAATTCCTCATAATTTTTTATATTCAAAAAAAAAACGAAAGGTATTAAAATCAAGAAGATAAATACTATTAATTTTTGACCATTTTGAAAATCAATCATGACTAAAAAATAATTTAGAACAATGAGAAAACTACAGATCAAAAGAAAAATTAAATTTATACAACGACTCGTATTTTTCAAATGACTTATTTGCATATGTATATCTCGTAAATTATTAAATTTGGATTCGACTTAAAATCCAATTTATAATCGTTATCTAAATCATAGGACGTACTTTCTTCGAAAGTGCAACCATTCGTTAACAAAGATTTGCGTTTCGCCAGCGTATTTTCTGAGCTATAATTTATGAAATGCTCATAAGTCAATGCAACAATAATTTTTTTTTTTCCAACTCCTGCATATTGGGCATGATCTAATACTATGGGATATACATTAAAAGTAATAATTGCTTTTTCAATGGGTGTAAAATTCTGAAGCTCATAAAATATTTTTTTATCTTTTATATTCTTTATTATTACTGAAGTTTGCTCCACTTTAATTTTACTCTTGGGTGACAGTCTTGAATATTCCCTTGTAGTGGGAGTGGTTGCCTCAATATTCCTCGCAAAAAAACCGTGAGTGGTTACCTCAATATTCCTCCCAAAAAAATTGAAAATGCTTAAATTCAAATTGTTTCTTTTTATTAAAATTAAAGAATTGACTATAAATAAAAATATTAAAAATAATATAATACAATTTTTGTGAAATTTCATTCAATTCTGCTATAATTAAATTCTTTTAAAATGTTAAATAAATGTATAATTCTTTCAGGGGCAAGTAGCAAGACAGGTCTTTTTTTTTTAACAATTCTATCTAAGCGCAAATATAGAAGACGGGTATTTGTGATTGTAAGAAATAACAAAAGTAAGTCATTATTTAAAAATTTTAATCTCGATATTTCATTTGTAGAAAGTGATCTGAAAAAAATAAAAAGTAAAAAATATTTATTTCCTAAAAATTCTATTTTTCTTCATGTCGCTGGAATTCCATATTCACTCGCAGTTTTGGAATTTTGTATTTTTAATAAAATTAAAAAAATTATTTCCGTTCATACAAGTGGAATATTTAGCATGCACAAACCTGAAAGCAAAACTTATAAAATTATTGATAGTACTTTTAAAAAAAAATGCATAACCCACAAAATATTTTTTGCTACCTTGTATCCAACGCTCATATTTGGAACTGGCGATGACGGAAATATATCTAGATTAATAGTATCTTTAAAAAAATTTTTCTTTTTTCCAATTATTGGGGATGGATCTAATTTTTTTCAGCCTATTTATTACAAAGATTTGTCAAAAGCATTTTATCTTATTTTGGAGAATGAAGAAAAAACTATTAAAAATAAAAATTATATTTTATCTGGAAAATATCCAATTTCATATCTTGAGATGTTAAAATTTATTCAATTAAAAACATATTCTAAAAATTTTTTTTTTCATATACCAGTGAGACTTTCTGTTTGGCTGATTAATATCGCTATTTTTTTCTACAAAAGTTTTCCAATTAACAAATATCAGGCTCTAAGAATGCTTGAAAATAGATCGTTTAATCATTCAGCCGCATCTTTAGACTTTAAATTTAACCCAATAGGATTTAAGATTGGTGTTGCAAGGCAAATTAAAGAATTTTTTTAAAAAAAAAAATTAGTCAGAAAGCAGATCTGTTTATGAAGTTGGTTATTTTAGCTGGTGGTTTGGGTTCTAGAATTTCTGAGGAATCAATAATTAAACCAAAGCCATTAATAGAAATTGGTTCTAAACCTATTATTTGGCATGTGATGAAATACTACGCTTGTTTTGGGGTTAAGGAGTTTATTATTTGCTGCGGATACAAAGGTTATCTAATTAAAGAATATTTCGCTAATTATTTTTTGCACACATCCGATGTTACAATAAATTTTGCAACAAATAAAACCAAAGTGCTAAAAAAATCAAACGACAAATGGATTGTTACTTTAGTTGACACCGGAGAGAGAACTCAAACAGGAGGGAGAATAAAAAAAATAAAAAAATATATAGGAAAAGACGAAAATTTTTTTATGACTTACTCAGACGGACTTTCAAATATCAATATTTATGAGGAGCTAAAGTTTCATAAAAAAAACAATACAATTGCAACATTAGCTTCTGTGAGGCCTCCAGGAAGGTTTGGCTCTTTAGTGAAAAAAAATGGCACAGTTGAAAAATTTTCTGAAAAACCGCAAGGAGATGGTTCGTGGATTAATGCTGGTTTTTTTATCTTAAATAAAAAAATTTTTAATTATATTGATGGAGATGAAACAGTCTGGGAACAAGAACCGCTCAAATCATTAGTAAAAATAAACCAACTATCTGCTTTTGAACATAATGGATTTTGGCAACCAATGGATACTTTGAGAGAAAAAAATTTACTTGAGAAATTGTGGAGCGATGGAAATGCTCCATGGAAGATATGGAAAAGTGATTAAGCCTAGCTACAGAAAGAATTTTTGGAAAAATAAAAAAGTTTTTCTGACAGGTCACACAGGATTCAAAGGTAGTTGGTTAAGCCTGATTTTGAATATTTTGGGAGCAAAAGTTGTTGGGTATTCTTTAAAACCGAAGAATAGAAAAAATCTATTTACATTGGCAAGCTTAGATAAAATCTTTTATAAAAGCATATATGGTGACATTAGGGACTATAAAAAATTAAAAAAGTCAATTTCAAGTTTCGCTCCAGAAATTATTATTCATATGGCAGCTCAACCACTTGTCAGACAGTCTTATTTTGAACCGCAGTATACTTATGAGGTCAATACTTTAGGAACATTAAACGTTTTAAACATTTCCAATCAAATTAAATCAATCAAGGCAGGCCTAATTGTTACAACTGATAAAGTTTATGAAAACAATAATTTAAAAACATACTACAAGGAAGATGATAAATTAGGAGGTATTGACCCCTATAGCAGCTCCAAAGCATGTGCGGAATTAATATGCAGTACTTATATTAATTCTTTTCTAACTAGAGAAAAAAAATATTTTGCCACCGCAAGAGCAGGGAATGTAATAGGCGGCGGAGATTTTTCCCATGATAGAATAGTGCCAGATTATTTTAAATCTTTGAAAAAAGGAATAATTTTTCTTAGGTATCCCAATAGCATAAGGCCATGGCAGTATGTTATGGACCCCTTAATGGGATACCTGTCTTTGTTGGAAAATTTATTTAAGAATAAAAAAAAATATATTGGAGCATGGAATTTTGGTCCTAAAAAAAACACTGAAAAAAAAGTCATTGAAGTTATACAGTCTTTAAATAAAAATTTTAATAATTGCGTAAAAATAAGAATTAATCAAAAATCATTAAAAAATTATTATGAAAGCAAAAATTTGCATTTAGATTCTGCAAAAGCAAAAAAATTCCTTAAATGGGAGCCCAAATATAACGCTAAAAAATCAATTGAATTGACAGCAGAATGGCACAAAGGATTTGTTAAAGGTTGTGATATTTTTTTCTTAACTAGAAAGCAAATTTTAGAATATTTAAATTTATAAACAAAGGATATTAAGCATTAATTCCTTAAACCATTATATTTGCAAAAGTACTTTGGAGATTAATGATAAAGCCTTGTTTTCGATAAATAGCGCTTAAAATAAAAGCAATTAAACAATCCAATTGCTACATTTTGCTTTATGTAAAAAATTACTTTCAAGTTTTGATGTCACTCGAATATAGCAAAAACTAGAATAAATTTTTATCTGAAATAATGTAAGTTTTGATTGTTATTTCCATTAGTGGTTTTTTATTGATTTTTTTTCATATAAATCGTGGTTAATTATTATTTTAAATATCTTTACTTATTTAGTTTTTGATAATAATAACCTTATGCCTGGTGATTATTGCGAAGAGGTCATACCCGATCCCATTCCGAACTCGGAAGTCAAGCTCTTCAGCGCCGATGGTACTTTGCCTTAAGGTATGGGAGAGTAGGTCGTTGCCAGGCTTAAAA
>Ga0129324_10000519_pt1 | contig 27913 bp, 30 predicted proteins | sample CPBDNA_7_FD_96879 | JGI IMG/M metagenome (GOLD analysis project Ga0129324, IMG submission 96879) | Freshwater to marine salinity gradient microbial communities from Chesapeake Bay, USA - CPBay_Spr_15_0.2_DNA | ecosystem: Environmental > Aquatic > Marine > Coastal | place: USA: Chesapeake Bay...
AGGAAGAGGAAGAAGAAGAGGAAGAGGAGGAAGAGGCGAATGAGTAAGTTCCTAAAAAAAAACTAAAAAAACAAAAAAACAAAATAAAAAACTAAAAAACAAAAAAACAAAATTTTTTTATGGTTTATTTTTTTTTGTATTCTTCTGGGAGACCACCGCATTTTAAAATATCATTTCTTGAGTTACCCGATTCTTCTCCAGAATATGAAACATATGTTATCAAATCTATGTGTTCAATATCAGAAATTTCTAAACTTAAAATATTTTCTAGATGTTCTTGTAAATCGAATATAAATATAATATTTCCTATACAGACTGCATCAAATTCATTTATGTCAAGTAAATCTCCTAGAATATTAGGAAATAATATCTCTGCTTCATAAGTGAACTTAGAAGCTATCTCTCGAATCTGCAAAGAACGAATATATGTGTAAATTTCAAGATCGCTCATATCACGAATTACCGGTCTATATTGAAAGTCGTCTGAATCTATAAGATCATTTTCTTGACATATATAATCAAATATATCATAATCAGAATCTGCAAGACAATCTATATAGTCGTGAGCCCACATAGTTATGAATCTGTTTTCATATGCAAAACTAATCTTAGTGTAAAGATAGTAGTGCAGTAAATGCGAATTCATGTTACCAGAGCACGGGTAGTTTTGTATTTCTTCTAAACAGGAGTGTTTTTCTTTACTGAATTCGAGTATATTTTCTATAATATCGTCTGAAAATAAATTACCTAATCCAATTGTTAATACCCTTTTTTGTATACTGGGATGTATAAAAGTAAAATTTCTTTTAGGAATTCGCATGATTATACAAACCTATAATTATGTGTAATACCAATTCATTTTTAAATATTTTTTATTAAGATACAGTGTATACTATAGAATGCATCTTACTCCACTCGAAGCTATATAGCAAGATAACTTCTCCAAGTTTATTTGGTCTTTATTTTTTATCGCATTTCTTCTTGAGAGATTTTATGATAACACGATAGAGTGCTTTGAATATTTTTCCTTCTTTTTCTTCGCTTAATATTGGTATATCAATCTCTTCATTGAGTTCTTCTAGAAAAATATCTTTAAAGTTATCATCTTCGAGAAAGTTAATGAATTCTGTTATGAGTTTCTCTTTGGTATCTTCCATTATATAAGTGTTGATATTTTTTTAATTATTGATTCAAAATTTTTCGTTCGTTTTTTACAATCAATTCTTTTGTTTAAGTCAAGACATGTTTAACGATTTTGATATCCTTGCATCTCAAAACTCCAAATCACAAACAAGTTCCCAAAAAACAAAGAACCTAGATAAGGTATCTTATTCTGGGAATTTACAGAACCAGGTTATTAATTGTTGGAAAAAGGCGTGTTTATCAAGTGATTACGAAACATGTTGTCATTGGGCGATGGAGATGATTCTATCAAAGTGGCAAGACGTTCTTTGGGAGTCAATTCTATTATTTTCTGCAAAACACATTCATTCTCAAAATCCAAAAATAGGATTATTTTTAAAAAAGATAAAGGTAGATTATCCTAATCTAAACGTGTCAGATAATAAATACGATACGATAGAGATATTTGCTTTTATAATAGGTGTATTGATTTATTCACCAAGAGGGATTGTTTATCCGACACCGTCTATAAAAAGCACCGATGATGAAGTAGAGCATGCGATAAGTACTCTCACCCAATGCACTTTATCTAATCATGTTAGGTCTGCAATGGTATCAGGAGATAGTATTGTATTGGCTGGACTTTTAAATGCGTGTACACATCATTTGACAACATGTGATCTCAATAACTCCCTACGTATAATTGGGTGGATAATTCAATTGGAAAAAAACAAAAAATATAAGGAGCATATCGTATCTGGGTCTAGATATGATAATTCATCCTGGTTTTTTTTTCTCTGGGATACATTGGTTGTATATGCGGAACAAAACAAAGTAGAGTACCATGATATAATAAAATGTTGGAGAGAATTTTATTGTAACAACTATACGAAAACAGTGCGAACATCGCGTTTCCCAATGGTAATTAACGCTCTTATTCTTCTTTCTCAAAAAGAATATAGAGACCTTCCATGTATACATAATCAAAGTATGATTCAAAAAGCATGTCAAAATGTAGAACACATTTTAACCGATATAATTAAAAAAAAAGAAGAAAGACATTCTTATCTTTTATAATTATATGATGTATCTGCATTTTATCGTGACTTTAATACTACTTGGTTTCATAATTTGGAAGTTTAGGTTCATAAATACGGATACAGTCTTTAATATAAAGTCTCGCCCCTGGGGTAAGATGTATATGATTAATCTAAAAGAAACAGAAGAGGGTAAACGTAGATGGCAAGTTGTACAAGAAAATTCATATCTTCGGAATAATGTAATACGCTTTCCAGGTGTATATGGAAAAGATCATAACCCTCAAGAGGAATACGATGAAGGTATACTTACTCCAACATGGAATTATGGAAGATGGAAATACTGGGGCAAAGATCTCGAAATACCATTAACTCCCGGAGAATATGGTGTAGCACTTAGTCATTATAACATATGGAAGAAAGCTGCTAAACATGATAAACCAACATTCATATTCGAAGATGACGCAATTCGCCTCGATCCACAATTCGAAGAAAAGGTAATATCCTTCATGGATAAATTACCAGATGATTGGGATATATTCTTGGCTGGATTCTGGCTTCATAAGGGTGACGACGGAGAAAAAATTAATGATACAATATCTCGTGTACATAGTTTCGTTCTTTTAAATTCATATGTTATTCACCCACGTGGAGCTCAAAAGCTCTTAAACCGATTACCCATAAATGCCCCCATTGATACATGGATTTCCATGCAAAGTAATGACTTGAATATTTATAGACATTTTATGACTAAAAGAGATGTATTTATGAGAGAGACGCGTCTACCCAGATCAATACTCGTAAAAACCAAAAGTAATAAAAGTCAAATAGAACATACAAATAACTGGTAATAAGTAATGTGTGATAAACGAAATCAACTCGCAGATAATATATCATATCTAATTGAAAATTGGAGAGAGGTCCCTGTTGCAAATACAAAGGTTTTAATGGAAAACTTTCCGTTCATATTACCACCTCAAGAACACTGGGATAAAGTAGTAAAAGCCCTTAAATGTGATGGCTCTTCTAGTCATAATCATAACCATCGCGAACATGAACCCGAAATATCACACTGTTACGAAGAATGTTTTGATCCCACAAGTAAAGAAGCCGCCGACTGGTATTCCGATGAATGGGAATCAGATTATGACGATGATGGCGAACATGACGATTTTTATCATTGTGAAGGAGAAGCACCCCATCACCCTCCACATTGTCCATCTCACTGTGCCCCTGCACCTGCTCCATCTGCCCCTGCACCTGCTCCATCTGCCCCTGCACCTGCTCCGTCTGCTCCTGCACCTGCTCCATCTGCCCCTGCACCTGCTCCATCTGCTCCTGCACCTGCTCCATGCTACCATTAAAATAAATTCCCATTACCGGGGTCGAGCCGGTTTGCTTTATTAAAAAGATATCGAACTTACCCAATGTTCGAAATGGGAAGGATGTAATGAGTTTCTCACTACTCTGGATCTTCGAACCGGAAATCGAATCCGGGGATCTCGCTTGGAAGGCGAGTATGTTGCCACTACATCATTCGAAGAAATATAAACAAGTCTCATAAACTTCATAAAATTTCATAAATTACAAATCCTCTGTAACATTTTCAGAGTGGTTCTTTGAAAAGGTATTCTTTTCCTTATCAATCTTATCCACAATGGGGTGCTCAGTGGTAGAAGTATTTTGTTTATACGCCTTTACTTGTTCGGCATAAAACATATCCCTCTGTACTTCGTTCTGTTTATACTGATTCATGAGAGTATTCAACTCCGTTTCCATATATTCCGATTCATGCACTGCATCTGGATTCGGGTCCCAAGGAAGCCAATATCCCACTTGACCAACAAAGACATTATGTGACCCGTCGATGCGTTGAAGAACCTGAGAACGAACTTTGGCTTCTTCGTGAGTATTGTATACACCTCGTATTTTTAATCCACGAATAGAAGTCGATCCACCAACTGACTCTTGAAAATCCTTTTGTAGAGTCTCTTCCTGTATATTAATAAAATCATCGAATTTTTTATCCAAATCACAAATCTCTGTAAGCCCTAGACTCTCAATAAACTTTTTAGTATAATATACCTCGCGTTTTTTGTAAATTTTTTCCGGTGATACAAAAGAAATACAGCAAAAATTTTGTCCCGGTATCTCCTTATCTACATCTAGGTAGTCTTCATTTACAGGTGTGGAATCCATATAGATATTTTACATATTACATTTAAGCCCATTTTGAAATGAATTCCATGTTATTGGGGCAACAGGTAGAGATTTTCCGTCGGGTGTTTTTTTAATAAACTTATATTCAACGCGAGTTGTGGGTCCACCATATTGCCATTTTTTACCTTGTATTAACGAAGTTCCTGTGGGATCCCACGTATAATAGTTACTAAACTGCTCTTGTTTACGAAGTATCAGAAATATGATAACTATGAACAGAACGCTCAATGCCAAGACGATTATATCCTTCATTAATCATAACATGGTTTTTCTTGTTGAGCAAAGATTCCAATTCCTTTAATAAACATTGTTTTGAATGTTCATGAAACCTTATAATCTTAGATGCCGTAGAAAAAGAAAACCAGCGTATCTGACTGATTTCTCTTATCTGCCCCTTATTTTTCATGTTCAAAGTAGGCTCACATGTATCATTTATGAAACCTATATAAAAACGATTCTTATATTTATACCCATTTGTTCCAATAAATTCCTCCTCAAAAGGATTTATTGATTGATCAATTGTATACATACTCGAACTTATAGACGTTTCCTCAAACAATTCCCGCTTTGCACAATCTAACATGGACTCGTGTGGATTTAAATGACCCTTGGGAAACCCCCACTCCGGAAATTTCCATAAACAAGGAAGCTTTGATTCCAAATAAATAGCATTCGATCGCGAACGTTCAAACTTTTTCTTAGCCTGCTCGTAAAAAGCCCCGTCGGGCTTACGTGTCTTAACATATACCCGATCCCATAAACCTCTATACTCACCCTCGCGAATCAAATTTCTTTCCGTAAATGTCATGTTTAATATTAAATGCATCATGTACTCCAAATCCGACTCTTGATATTTCCCAAGGACAAAGTCTGCAAAACAAAACGTATTCCTCCTACATACCATTAAGCACTCATACAATTCTCTACGCTTTCTTAACAAAATAATCCCATAACTTATATTAGCCTTCCAAGAATTCTTTGGTGCTTTTGTATTCATAATTAAACTCTGTAAGTTGTTCTTAATCAAAATCACATAAGTCTAGAAGATCAATAATATCATAAAAAAATAATCGTAATATTTATACTCTTATTTATGCATCAAATTCAAAATCGATTGTATCACAATATTCATCGTTGTTAATTTCAGCATCTTCGGTGTGGGCTTTTTGTGCTTTTTGTGCTTTTTGTACTTTTTGTGCTTTTTGTGCTTTTTGTGCTTGTAGAGTGTATTTTGAAAACTTTTCTTCATCGAGTCTAACGTGAACCACACCAGTTCCACATGGAGGTGCTTGGCCCATCATAATATTTCCAGACACACCAAGCATATTATCGTAATCACCAAAGATGGCAGCCTTATAAAGCTGTTGATCCGCTTCTTCGAAAGAACACTTGGCGAGGGGCCCAGATTCAGTAAGTTTCATACCATTCCTATCAATGGAAATCAATTTACCTCGATATGTCATCATATCAACGAGCATCATCACATGACGTCTATCTACATTGGAAGCATCATCAATAACTTCCAAAATCTCGCGAATGAGAATGTTGCGAGTCGCTTCAACACCAAGTACATCATATACTTCGTGAATATCATTAGAGATAAGTCGAGTGTCGTCTACAACTGGATACGAAATTGTATCTAGCATATTCGACCCATCTGTATCAAGAATATATTCGTTAATCGTATCAAATTTACCAACCTCGTTAATTTTTCCGCCGCGTTTTTCACAACGAAGCATGGTATTTTGGATACCGTGAATGCCCTTTACAGCGATTGTATCCAACAAAACGCCTTCTAGATTTCGGAGTGATTCCATTGTATCAACCGCCTTTTTACCCGTAAAGCGAATACGCATAATGAGTTCTTCTGAATTATCGTCGGTGTAAATACAATGAATATCCTGTTTATAATTAGATACAATACTATAGAAGATATCTTCCATATCGAGATTTTTCCTGAGAATTTTCTTCTTATCAAACTTGAATCTTAGTAGCCATTTAGACATTGGAACCTCATCTGGTTTCACAATGTCCTCAAATTTCTTATAAAAGTCAATAAGCTTTTGATCACTCTCGTCTTCTACAACAGTTGCCTCTTGGTTCGGGTCAAAGTATACAGTTGTTTCCAATACCAAGTCTCGGAGTATAGTAAACTCGAGCTCAGATCCCATCTTTTGTGCCATTTCCTTGTTATAACAATGCGGTTCCTTTAGATATACCGTAAGAGATGGCTTCTTGGGAGATTTACTCAAGTGAAATAATTCCTGTAGACGAGGTACACCACGAGTTACATTTGATTTGGAAAGAACCCCTGCTTGGTGAAAAGTATTCAGTGTAAGCTGAGTACATGGCTCACCCAAACTCTGAGCCGCAATTGGACCAACTGCCTCTCCTGGTTCTGCACGTGTTGCACGATATGCGTGCTCCAATGTCCACACAAACTCATCAAAGACGCTTTTAGTCATACGTCTCTGACAACATACACACTTGGGACCTGCATGCATATATACAATGAATTTAAACATCCATATGCTTTCATTAATATCAGAAACCATACATCTTTTGAACATTGCATCGTATGAATCCAATACATAAATTGGATCAAGATCAGTTATAAGAGTATTATTGTAAGATAAAGATTCCAATAATCTTTTAACGTGAACCGCGTGAGCAACTGTGGACTCCGGACACCCGATTGATATATCATTCACGTAATATTCTCTCATATCAAACAGCTCTTGAACGTGCTTTTTAAGTCTGTCAGAAACGCCAGACTTTTTCGTACGTTCTCTTGCATTTTTATCCAGACACTCAAGCCATGGATCATCTTTTACATCGAAGCCGTATTTCAATTCAATTTGTGACTTGTCCATTTCCAATACGGGAACCTTTTGGTGTTCAATAGAAGAACCCTCGGCTCCATCATCCCCATATACAAATTGTACAATATTAGAATTCGCATCCTTAACCGCATAACTCCATGAAACAATCATATCCTCGAGTGCCTTCATCAACTTTCTCTGTAAATAACCAGTACTTGAAGTCTTTACAGCGGTATCAATCAAACCTTCACGCCCACCCATGGCGTGGAAGAAGTACTCAAGTGGATTCAATCCATCCTTAAAGGATCCCTGTACAAATCCACGACTTTCCGCACCGTCATCAAATTGACAAAAGTGAGGGAGAGTCCTATTTGAATAACCATATGGAACACGCTTTCCGTCGATATCCTGTGGTCCCAAACACGCGGTCATCTGTGACAAATTAATGAGCTTGCCTTTGGACCCAGAATTTACCATATTCATAAAGCGATTTTCCAAGTTTGTAAAGCGATCTTTGAGCATATTTCCAGCCGCGTTACGAGCACCATTGAGTTGCATATTCACCTTTTGCTCAAATGTATTCTGATTTGTACCAGATGTAAGATTCTCAAACATGTTCAAATGAATCGTCTGAATTGTCGTATCAACCTCCATCTTCGTCTGATTGATCTTTTCCTCAATATCCTTTGACAACTCACTATCCAAAATCAAATCCTTTACACCCACACTAAACATGTTCTTCATCAAATATGCTCGGATAATATGCTGTGTATTGTTAAAGAATTCTAGACACTTTTTAGGTCCCAAATCCCTAAAGATAATATGAATCAACTTACCAAATACCTTTTTATCAAACAATCCATACTTAATAACCCCACCCTCGATCAAAACATTCTCGTCTAGATTATTTTTCGTTTTGAGTCGCACCGTATTAGGAATTGCATACGTAAGTGCTTCAATTCCAGTAAAGATCTTTGTCCTATCTGGATAGCCCTTAAGAAAGTTACCTTTATATTTTGTATTCCAAGCGAGAACATTCATCATTTCACGATGAGAAAAGGCAGCATTTTGCATCGTAAGTAGATGACTCCCTACCACTGCATCTTGCACAAAGGAAATAATTGGCGAGTTCTGTGCGGGACTAATAACCTGACGATGAAGTGCCGCAAGACATTCCAATTCGTTCTTACTCATAATACTTTGAGGCATATGCATGTTCATCTCATCACCATCAAAGTCTGCATTATAAGGCGTTGTTGCCGCAACATTAAGACGAAAGGTAAGTCCGTCCAAAACACGGATACGATGCGACATCATCGACATTTTATGAAGTGATGGCTGACGATTAAACAATACGCGGTCACCATCAATAATATGACGAATAACAACGTCCCCAATCTCTAAAAGAGATGCCAAGTTGTTTCGGTCTATATGATTCAACGAAATCGTCTTTGAGGTACTCTTACGATACACAGAACGAGCACCGGGGTACACTTTATGTCCATTACGAATACTCTCGCGAAGACGACCGATATTCTTTTTATTTACTCTTTCCGGATATGTCATTTGCATCGCTATTTTCTTAGGTACACCGAGTTCATCCAAGTCAATTACAGGATCTGGTGTAATAACTGTACGAGACGAAAAGTCAACGCGTTTTCCCATGAGATTTCCACGAATGCGACCCTCCTTTGTCTTGAGTCGCTGGCGAAGTGCCTTAAGCGGTCTCCCTGAACGTTGAGCCGCAGGAAGAACACCCGAGATTTCATTATCTACAAGAGTAGCTACATGATATTGTACGACACTTCGCCAATCCTCGAGAATACGACCGGTAACGCCATTTTTCAACTTGTCCGCAAGATACTTATTATACTTAATCAAATCACAATATTTGATAGTTAAATCGTCTTCCATGCGTTGTCCGTTTTCTTGTTTTACCGAAGGACGACATGCTGGTGGACATACAGGAAATACTTCGCATATCATCCAACTTGGATGACATAACTTTGCATCAAAACCCATTATATCACAATCCTCTATTGTTATACGTTGGAAAAGACGAAGTGTATATTCGGGAGTAAAATTGACCTTGGTATCATCACCACCCGTCGCATCTTGAATCTGAGCGTGAAATTTACACAAGTCTGTTTTGACAAACTTTGTTGGAACTTCTAATTCACATGATGGACACGCCTTTACCTTTTTCGATTTTTCTACAATATATAGCCAACGATTTTTCTTTGATTTTGATAGGTGTTTTTCTTTTTCTTCATCCGTAAAAGTTACAAGTCTCTTTCCGCAATGATGACAAATGCATTTTGCAATTTTTTGTACCATGGGAAAGTACTGTGCGTAAAATACCGGCATAGACATCTCAATATGACCAAAATACCCCGGAGTTTCCTTATTGGAAAGCATATCCGTGGCACATTTTTGACCATACTCTAATACACCCATTCTAGGATCAAAGAGCCCACCGATCACAGGCTCGTTTCCATTAAACGTCTCATGTGTCGTAACTTCGACAACAGATTGCTGCCTTATTTCCTGTGGACTCATGATACCAAATTGAACTCCGGAAATACGTGTGACATCACCGTTATAGTCGAAATCGTTTTCGTAAGCCATACTTCACAAGATTATGGTATATTAGATTTAAATACATTCATTTTTCATTCAGAAGAAAATCTTTTATAACAATCATATAATGGTAGATATCAATATTCTGGCAGTTATATCATCTGTTATTATCGTTATTTTTATAGTTGCCTTTTTCACACGAACGCATTGGATGAAATGGATAAAGAATATAATATCAAAAGAAGAACAAAAAAAAGAAGAAGAGCCAAAGATAGACTCTACAGAAAAAAAAACCACCGACGAACTTTCCAAAATTTCCAAAAAAATTAACAAAAAATTAAGTGGAATCGAAGTCTTTCATATTGGAGATAATATTTTTACATATGATCAAGCAGAAGCCATGTGTAAATCACAGGGTGCCGAACTAGCCACTTACGATCAAATCGTTGATGCTTATAAGTCTGGGGCAGAATGGTGTAGTTATGGATGGAGTAAAGATAATATGGCTCTTTATCCCACACAAAAATCAACTTATGATGCACTTCAAAAGGTGCCAGAAGAACATAGAAGCGACTGCGGAAGTCCGGGTATAAATGGTGGCGTATTCGAGGATAAAAGTCTTCGATTTGGAGTTAATTGCTATGGTAAAAGACCGTATGAACCTAAAAACCCACCTAAGGCTCAAGATTACTTAACACGACATAAAGAGAGTCAAAATACACTTGTTAATTATTTCAAAGATACAAGTGATAAGTACTCGGTACTTCCATACAATCGAAATAAGTGGCGTAAGTAGATTGCACTATAATATATATAAAATGACTAGCGTAAAACGTATGATGAAAGATATTCAACTACTTGAACAGTCTGAGTTACAAGGCGTTTATTTCAAAGTATCTGACGAAAATATGTTTGATATTCATCTTATGATAGTGGGTCCAAATGATACTCCCTATCAAAATGGACTCTATTTCTTTACACTGAATTTTGATACAGTAAAACATCCATTCGTTCCTCCAAAAGCCAAATTTTATCAAGGACTACAAGGCATACGTTTTCATCCAAACTTTTATTCAAATGGAAAGGTGTGTTTATCTCTGTTTAATACTTGGCAAGGACCCAAATGGAGTGCATGTCAAACTCTATTATCAATTGCATCAGTTATACTCTCATTATTTGACGATAATCCTCTTGTACACGAACCAGGGTTTGATGACCCTATACATATCCAAAAACAAAAAGAGTACAATCAAATTATAAGCTACATGAACATAAGAAATATTATTGAGGTCATGTACTCGATGAACGACTCAAATATTTTTGGATTATTTGAAAAAGAAATTAAAGACCATATGGATAAGAACCGAGCAAATATTGAAAACTTTGTTGTTGATAAATTTGTTGGCAATCATTCAAGATATAACTTATCTTTATATCACATGAAAGGTGTATATGATGGTGATAAATTACATAATGATTTTAAACGCGTTTTTTTTTAATTACTCAAAATGTAGTCGTATGATAAATGGAAAATACAACTACTCCCATTGATACATTGCCCAATACGTCTTCAAAGGAAGAAGATTTAGTGAATAAAATCTTAAGTGAACTCGAGGAAACGGAAGAGACTCGTGAAGACCCAGATATACCGGATGTATCAAGTCCTGTGGTAGAAGCACCAATGCCTTCTAATCACATACCATCACCATCCACTATACCACCTAATATACAACACGAAGATACGACTCCTCCCACAACAATGTATTACGATGAAAAACCAAAAGACTCTATGATACAAAAAGCTATATCATTTGTCAATAGTTATGCATTTATGTACCATGTTAAACTAACCATTATTGTTGTTATACTTTACATGTCTATTATTATGTTTTCTGATAAGATTATGACGGTAATGTCAAAGATTCCTCTATCACTTAATGAAGAAGGAAATTTAACGCACATGGGGAAATTGTTTCAAGCAATCGTATTTGGAGTTGCTGTATCTGTTTCAAACAAAATTTTAATTGGGTAAAGTAAATGCAGCGACTTTTAGAAACGGCTATAATTTCAGTATCTGTCCTTTATGTCTTGATGCATACAATGGAAAAACATGTCCAGCCACTTTTGGTTACAACCGCATTACTTCTTCTAGCCACCATTTTTAAACAAAGGGTAGTATTTGCATTTGCGTTTGCCCTTCTATTAAATTACCTAACATTTGATGTTCTGGAGAGCTTTACCGACGAGTCCAAAAAGGAATCCAGTGAGGAATCCAGTGAGAAATCCAGTGAGAAATCCAAAAAAGAATCCAGTGAGGAATCCAAAGAAGAATCAAATGGACTCCCTACTGAGGAATTCACACCGAATATTGTAGAAACTCTAAAGAAAGCTTATGAAAACCTGACCCCTGGCCAAATTGACCATATGACAAAAGATACAAAGGAACTTATGACATCACAAAAAGAGCTTATGGAGACCCTTCAGTCAATGACACCAATTGTACGAGAAGGTATGAAAATGATGGAGATGTTTAATAATATTAAAAAGAAAAATTAGAATTATAATAATCACCTCAAATCTAAAGAAATTTACCAATTGGTTCGTCTGAAAATCCAATTTTATTTACAAGAACCTTTTCTCCACTATTTGATACATTTATCGAACGTTCCATTGGCTGTGGTCCCATTTCCAAATCTCGAAGGTAATTATCTCGTTGTATAACCTGAACAACTATTTGTTCAACACAATAATCGATTACAAGTTTATTTAACTCTCGGATTTGTTTTAGAATATCAGTAGGTATATTCTTACAATGCTGTAGAAAAATTGATCTCATAATCACCTGTAATTGAGTTGAATCTTGTCTTCCAATTGTCTTACTCGTTTTTATAAAAACTTCATAGCGTATTTGTTCTTGAATAGAATCTTCATTTAATGTAGAAAAGTATGCGTCTGACAAAGGTGTGCTTGATTGAATCGTAGATATCATTATAATATATTTCTCTTTTTTTAATAGGATGTATGAACTCAGATTTATAACCGAAGTTGTTGTAGTTGGTATTTTAGTTGCTTGTATAGGATCATTTGTATTTTTTATGGGGAAAACTAAAACTAAAATTGATAGAAAATTTTTATTCAAGTTATTCTTAACTGGAGCAATTATTCATATTCTATGTGAATTCACAGGTATAAACAATTGGTATCTTCAAAATGGAGCAGCACTTTTGAATCAGCATACGTACAATACTCCACATACAAATTCCTCTTATTCAACTTCTTACTATTCCACCCCAATTCAATCTACCAAACATTCGTCTCCTTTATCTCGAATGTCAGCAAGTAGTTTACCTATGCAATCAAGATATTATTAGGTTACATTGACTTATGATACTCCCATCCTACATGCTCGCATATTTTCTTCCAGATCTGATCTTGTTGATGGAGTTTTTCTCTTGATTTCAGAAGAGGGAATAGGGGTTTAAGTTCATTCATCCCGAGTAATTCTACAAATTTATGAAGAACATAAGAATAACTCAAAAAGTTCTTTCTATTTTTAGGACAATATTCAAGAAATGGTCCTTGTATTTCTTGAAACATGAGTCGAAATGTCTCCTCGGTTTGTCTCGATATACAAGGTGGTGGCTTTCCATTTAATTGGTTCATAATATGAGGGATATGCTCATAGTACTTGTTTAGTTTGAGTTTTTTTAATAAATTTCGTACCTTGGTATGTGTTAAATTTTCTAAGTTATGTATTCTCTCCTTTTTAATTTCCTGTAAAATGAGATATAATACATGTTTAGGTATCTGTGTCGTTTCTTTTGCTTGAAATTGAGCTATCCATTCATTAAAGTGATTCGATCTCCTATAAGAATAAGAGCTTGTCTCTTTCGGTGGCTCTCTATAAGAAGGCTTATCGGTATCAATAAGAAGATTTTCCATATACCCGCACCCAGAGCATTCAATTAATCCTTCTGTTATAGAACAACTCATTATCGTTTCACAATTAGAACATCTCTGTTCTATACTATTTAGGGTTTTATCATGACCATCTTGTGATGTCCATAGTGTTTTCTTATGACACGGTAACTCCATCCTTTGTTGATATATATTTCTTAACTGCTCACGAGACGCATGTGATAAATAAAATGACTTTTGTATATCTGAATCCTCTTCGGAATCCTCTTCGGAATCCTCTTCGGAATCCGAAACGCGGTCCACATCGCGGTCCGAAGGGTCTTCTTTTAGAACATCTATGCTCTTAAAATATGATACGACACCTTTGGATACATTCTGTACATCTTGTTCGGGTACATTTTCAATTGAATCATAATATTGAAATAATAGATCACCTGTTTTGAGGTAGTATTCCATTTTATCTTCTTTTATTCTTCTAATTTCTTCTTTTAATATATCATATTTATATGATATATTTATATCAGAAGAGCTATTTAATTGCATCTCTAAATATTCAAGTTCCTTGATGAGCTTTGGTAGTTCCGATTCTCTTGTTTTTATTCGATTCATCAAATTTACATGAAGTTTATCAAGTGTATCCATACAATTAAAGAAATGTTCTAATGTTAATTACTATTACTATAACAAAAAATATTCAATGTTATAAATGTGTGCTTATTATTTATATTATTATTTTTTTGTGCTTATATGTCTTTTGTTTCTTTTGTATTTTGTATATACCAGCAGAGAGTCATTCACATGTAAAGACAAATCTATTATAGAACAATGTGTTCTAGAGTTTAAAGAAAATACGTGTCCGCCCCCAGGATCATCTGATAGGGAAAGATGTATGGCAAAGTATGATGTATGTGGTAAATACCCCGATGGATGCCATCAGTCATATGGTGTGGGAGATGCGTCTGATACTAAACTCGCTGAAGGTCAAGGAGTAGGAAATAAAAACCTATGTGAACCACTATGTCATAGTATCAATGATTGTTGTTTTGTGAAATCATCATCTAACAATTCTATATTTTCCTCTTAATTTTCGTCTTAGTATCTATCGAAAACGCATTGCCTTCTTCAGTTTAACCTGTGTTTTTGTCTGTTTTATACCGTTTTTTCTTCTATACTTACAAGACCCTCTACTTATAAAGTCTAGATCCATATCCCAATCAAATTCTGGTACAACGGGTTTCATGAATCTATGAGATGGAGAAAAGGATAAACATTTTAAACATAGTTCTTTTGGGAGATATAATCTCGCTTTTTTACAACATATCTGCGTAAGCACTACACAAAAGGACACATCGGATTCACTTCGAAACGCCTTCATCAAAGACGATTGCTCAATTATTACATATTTTTTTTCAAACTCAAAAGACGAAAATAATAGTATCTATCTAAAAAATTAAATACCTATTTTATAAGAAATGTCATCAGAAATGACACAATCAAAAATATCAACGACTGTCATGAAACAAGTCAAAGAAGGAACACAATGTTTTTCTAAAGGTCTACCTATTGCACTGTTAATAATACCATTATCACTTTTTCTCATGTCTCCTTCAAGAGATAAAGCCTTATATGCGGGAGGAGCTCTTTTCGCATTCATATTTGGATTGCTTCTCGTAAGTGGGTCTGCTGATCCGGGTATAGATAAACCTGCATTTCTAGGAAATTACATATCTTTTTACGGTATTGCCCTAGGATATTTCGCTGGAAATCTACTTGCCAAGGCATATAACGAAGAAAAACTAGGAAATATGCTTTCTGTTTTCGTTATGACATGCATTTTATGTGTTTTGCTCTCATGGTCCCTTTATAGTGAAAATATGGAAAAAATACCCATTGAAATCGCATCTTCCTTTGCAGGTATATTTTTTGGTGTTCTTATAGGTATGACATTCACGTATTTCAGTCTCCAACCCAAAAAAGCCCAAGAGGAAAAAGAAAAAAGTATTATGTGTCGCACATATAAGGATGGAAATCTAGTGCACTCCGAAACAATTATACCCGAAGAAGATCAATCATATCTATAAAATGAAGACAGATACTGTCCATAGTTTGATTAGTTGGGACATAAATCAATACTGGGTAACAGAAAGTATAAAGGATATTGTACAAGGTGTTTTCAACAATTGTTTCCTACCGACCCATTAACATTTCAAATCCGAAGTAAATCCAAAGAAATTGCTGTAAGAGACTTTATCAATGCTCATTTTGACGGATGGAGTCACGATAAGCCCTTATATAGTGGACATTGCGATTGTACAATCCGTAGAAGAATAGACCATCGTGTTTTGATAGGGAATACGTTACTTGTTGTAGAAACCGACGAAAATCAGCATAAAAGTTATAATGTGATGGATGAAGAAATTAGATATGACGACTTGTATATGGCATTTTCTGGGAAATGGGTATATATTCGTTTTAATCCGGACAAATATAAATCAAAAATAGGAAAGAATAAAAATCCAGAAATTTCAACCCGCTTGAGAGAATTAAAAAAACAAATAGAAAAACAAATCAAAAGAATAAGAAAAGAAGAAAATACAGATATTTTAGAGAAGCTGTATATGTATTATGATGATTACAATTAAGACAATCACGTAGAATACTCTATAAGTCCAAGAATAAAAATGAATCAGATTGGTAATAAAAGAACAACTCATGGAATCAACTGTTAAATCGTCACTGGATAATATTCTCACATGCGTTCTTAACTATGAGAAACATACTGAGCAAAAGATTGGGGAACTTGAAAAGACCCTCGAAACAAAGAATGACCTCATTGATACACAAAATGACCTTAATAATCGCCTTAAAGAAGAGATGAAAGACTTTCTCAGAGTATCATATGCGAACAAGTGGAAGAAACAAGTGGAAGAAACGCAAAGACAACTTGATGACCTGGAAAATAAATACCGGGAAACACTTAATGCCAATCGAATGTTGAATAAATCTCTCGAAGAACTCTCGGATAAAAAGACTTCCGACGAAGTCATATCCAAGTCAGATGCTTCTACACAAACGGATGTGATTAAGATTGCAACAAAGAAGACGAACTACTATCTTGTTGAAAATGAACTACAAACAGAAGATAAAAAAGTTATTGGGAGTATTGTTGTGTTTTAATCTAACTAATATTTTTGAATGCACTCTCTACATCCGAGGGAAATTCGTTAATCTGTGTATGATAATAGTTTTCAATTTTTTTCATCTGAGCTGCATCACGTTGCCCCGCCACAAAATTAAGTGATACCCCCTTTCTCCCAAAACGCCCACTTCGTCCAATACGATGAATATAGTTTTCCATATCAAAAGGTATATCATAATTGATGACCAGAGATACTTGCTGTACGTCAATTCCACGTGCAAGTAAGTCGGTCGTAATCAATATGCGATTTTCTCCAGTTCGGAACTTTCGCATTGTATCAACTCGCTCCTGAGATGAAAGTTCCCCGTGAATACACGAACACGTAAGTCCCGCATCAACCAAGCGTCGTGTCAAGATTTCTACCCTTTTTTTACTATTACAATATATCATCAACTGATAAATCTGTACAGCTGCATATAAGTCTTGTAGAGTCTCATACTTCCAATCTTCTCGATCCATATAAATATAAAACTGCGATATACCCTCAAGAGTAAGCTCCTCCGCCTTGACAAGAATATGTATTGGGTCTTGCATAAATTTGTTTGCAATCTCCAATTTGTCCTGAGGCATCGTCGCACTATATAAGCCAATTTGGGTACTCTCACCAATATGTTCGACAATATAGCGTATTTGTCCTTCAAACGTATTTGACAATAATTCATCCGCCTCGTCCATCACAATACACCGTGTATTAAGAAGAGATAAATATCCATCTCGTATCATGTCATTGACACGCCCCGGTGTCCCAATTATACAATGTGGTTTTTCGTTCTGAAGGTCATATATATTATCCTTACGCATTTGTCCCCCAACTAATAAAGAAAATCTCAATGTTGTATATTTTCCAATTTCCCCAATAATTGCATATGTCTGTTGTGCAAGTTCCCTCGTCGGTGAAAGAATCAGTGCCAAAGTACATTCACTATCCTTACCATCCATACACCTCATCATTGTCTCCAATACACTAATTGAAAACGTAGCTGTTTTACCTGTCCCCGACTGAGCCTGGGCAATGATATCCTTTTTTGTCAAAAAAGGTAGAATCGCTTTTTTCTGAATCGCACTCGGTGTCTCAAATCCATAGGCATATATACCACGTAATATCTTTGGTTGAATTCCCATTTTTTCAAATGATTCTGCCATCATGTTATAGATATAAATTCTTATCTTAAATAAGTTAATGAAACTTGTTTTCGATAAATTTTATGTCAAGTTAATTAGAAACGAAAGAAAAAGGCTGAATGTTCAGTTTAACTTTAACGAGCCCATCTCATCCATCGAGTTTTGGGCTCCAGCTCCTCCCGATTATAATGCATCCTTTTCGGGTTCCGCCCTTCCTTTCCCAGATAGTATCATTGCATACGAAAATTCACCAAACACCGGAAAATTCATCCCCGACTCTACCCAATTTACCATTGACCTCATGTTCCCTAATTCCTATTATTCACATCTCGGTACCAGGCTTGTTGAACCCCACCTCAATATTAAAGTTACACAAAATGGAAGCCAGTTTGTAGAGACGATATTCCTCGGTGAAATAGCCCCATTCCGTCTCCTTACTTACCCCGCAAAACCAAAAGGACGCAGTGGTCCAGAATTCTATGACCGCTCCCATCTTAAAGAAGCTCGCAGTCAAGAAGCAATATTACGTTCTGGAAATTATCCATCCATGTACCAAAATACACCCAAAAACTTCTGGGGTAAGTTTATTCCTCATACATAATCAGACTTTAGTATCAAAAGCAAAGTACTTACATCCTCTTATATCCAAATCCTTGTTGAATAGGCTCAATTTTGTATATCGCGAATCACTATTCCATACCTTTAAAATCGCATGATTTAATTTGGGACTTAATGATATACCTTGTATACTATAACTTCCTTTACACGTGTCACATAACACCTCCGCAACCATATATCCAATACACTTATGCCAGATATCAGATATATTATCTACAATTTTCAGAGACCAATATCCGCCGTCAACGTTGCGTTCATCAGACCAATCTGGAAAAATATCGTCTCTCATAAGAAAATACATACCTGATCTTAAATGCTCTTCGGTTACTAGGTTCAACATACCCCATAGACCTTCCGCCGTTGTTACGCGATATATAAACATATAGCTATCTTGTGACCAATCGTCAGATTTATGAGGATGGTACCAAAGTGTCCATTCCGAAGCGAGTTTCGTTTCGCTCATAATCGGAATATATTGTTAATATGTTATTATATATGTTATATTAGTAAATGAGTTGTCCTCCAAGTATTTGTCCGCAACCAGAATGTAAATGGGTTTGTAAAGGTGCACCGTGTGCTCAAGATTGTTCACCTCTCTGTGAAACACCCCAATGTAAAATAGAATGCGAAAAACAACCACCGCCTCTCTGTCACGTTCAATGTCCGGCACCAGAATGTAAGGTATTCTGTAAAAGATCTAAAGGATGTCTAGATTGCAAAACAAAATGCGAAAAGCCGAAATGTTTCCAAAAATGTATACCCCAAAAACCAAAGTGTAAAATTACATGTCCCACCCCCAAATGTAAGCTATCGTGTAAAAAACCCCAAAAAAATTGCCCACCACCAAAATGCTTCCTCAAATGTGAACAAAAATAACATATGTGTGATTCGAAAAATGATGTATTCGCCTCTAAATAATATATAGTTATGGAAATATGGTAAACGTGATATCTAAACGATGTATGCACGAGAATTGTACGAAAAGACCGACGTTTAATCTCCCGACTGAATCACAAGGACTCTACTGTTTCGAGCACAAAACGGAAAATATGATTGACGTGAAATCTAAACGGTGTATGCACGAGCATTGTACGAAACAACCGATGTTTAATCTCCCGACTGAAACAAAGGGACTTTACTGTTTCGAACACAAGACGGAATATATGGTTGACGTGAAAAATAAACGGTGTATGCACGAGCATTGTACGAAAAGACCGATGTTTAATCTTCCGACTGAAACAAAGGGACTTTACTGTTCCGAACACAAAACGGAAAATATGATTGACGTGATATCTAAACGGTGTATGCACGAGAATTGTACGAAACAACCCGCTTTCAATCTCCCGACGGAAACAAAGGGACTCTACTGTTTCGAGCATAAGAAGGAAAACATGGTAAACGTGAAAGATAAACGGTGTATGCACGAGCATTGTACGAAGATACCCATGTTCAATCTCCCGACGGAAACAAAGGGACTATACTGTTTCGACCATAAGTTGGAAAACATGATTGACGTGAAAAATAAACGGTGTATGCACGAGAATTGTACGAAACAACCGACGTTTAATCTCCCGACTGAAACAAAGGGACTCTACTGTTCTGAGCATAAGTTGGAGAATATGGTTAACGTGAAAGATAAACGATGTATGCACGAGCATTGTACGAAGATACCCATGTTCAATCTCCCGACTGAAACAAAGGGACTCTACTGTTTCGAGCATAAGTTTGAGAATATGGTTGACGTGAAATCTAAACGGTGTATGCACGAGCATTGTACGAAACAACCGAATTTCAATCTCCCGACGGAAACACAGGGACTCTACTGTTCTGAGCATAAGTTGGAGAATATGGTTAACGTAAAATCTAAACGGTGTATGCACGAACATTGTACGAAAATATGTCCAGTCTTTAATCTCCCGACGGAAACAAAGGGACTTTACTGTTCCGAACACAAAACGGAAAATATGATTGACGTGAAAAATAAACGGTGTATGCACGAGCATTGTACGAAAGGACCCACGTTTAATCTCCCGACTGAAACAAAGGGACTTTACTGTTCCGAACACAAAACGGAAAATATGATTGATGTAAGATCTAAACGATGTATGCACGAGCATTGTACGAAGATACCCATGTTCAATATCCCGACTGAAACAAAGGGACTTTACTGTTTCGAGCATAAGCTCGAAAATATGATTAGTGTAAAATCAAAAAAATGCCAAGAAAAGAAATGCAAAGAACTAGCAATTTTCGGAATTTCAAATAAAAGAGCCCAGTATTGTGAATCCCATAGAAAACCGAATATGGTAAATGTACAAATAGAAAATACTTGTGTATTTGATGGATGTACACTGGAATACGATTATATTGATGATGAAAATAAGTATTGTTCAACACATGTTCCCAATAAGAGTTACAATATAAATTTGAAGAGACTTTGCAAGTATTGTGATATTTTAGAAGAATCCAAATACGTATGTAAAGAATGTAGAAAAATCCAAAATAAAAAGGAGTGGGCAATTGTTCGTTATCTTCGACAAGCAATAGATACAAAATTTGAATACAACACATCAAAAATGTTAAATGGCTGTAGTAAGAGAAGACCGGATATTTACTTTGAACTCCAAGATAAATGCATCATTGTCGAGGTAGATGAGAATCAGCATCGCAGCTATGAGGATTCGTGTGAATGTGCAAGATTGAACGAAATCGTGAACGGTGTTGGTGGGCTTCCTGTGACATTCATCAGATACAATCCCGATTCGGTAAGAAACAACGGTAAAATTGTGGTGTTTTCTCAAAAACAAAGACTTTATTTACTTGTAAACACACTGAAAGAAGAGCTTTGTTTGGAAGTGAACGAATTTAAAGTTCGTATTATTCAGCTCTTCTATGACGATATGTATGATACTTATGTATCCAAAAAGGAGGAAGATATTACGTATTTGGTTTGTGTATAAATATAATAGCAACTTTATTTTTTTTTGAAGAAGTAAATCAACATAGATTATTGTATCATATTATTTAGAAACGCTATCTGAAAAATGATTTAAAAGAGACACACTAACACAAAGTGGATGACTATGCCTCACGAGTTTATTCATGATTCTGAACTACGCAATGTCATCGATCAGTATTTTAGTGGGACGGACATGGTCTTAATTAAGCATCATGTAGATTCCTTTGATTACTTTGTGGATACATTAATTAAGAATATTATTCATCAATATAACTACACAGTAGTATATGGAAATTTTAATGAAGAATTGGGGAAACACGCACACGAGATTCATATTCGTTTTGGGGAGGTGGCTTTACAGCCTCCGATGATTCATGAGAATAATGGGGCATCTATGCCGATGACTCCTGAGATTGCGAGACTTCGTAATCTTACGTATTCTTCGAATCTCCATGTGAATATTGACATTGATACACTTGTATGGAAGGGTGATAAGCTGGATACATGTGAAAAGGAAACAAAACATTGGGAAAATATTCTCATTGGAAAGATTCCTATTATGGTAAAGTCTCGTTATTGTGCGATGAAGGATCGTCCATCGGCAAACGAGTGTATGTATGATCCCGGAGGTTATTTCGTTGTTTCTGGATCAGAAAAGGTTATTATTTCGCAGGAACGACAAGCTGAAAACAAGACCTTTTGTTTTAAGAGTATTGGGACCACTCGATTTTCTCATGTTGTTGAGGTAAAATCTGTACCTCAGACCGGGTTTATGCCTGCAAAGACAACTATTGTAAAAATTGCAACAAAATATGCAGAAAGTAGCCGTCCGTTATATCTTACATTCCAGGGATGTAAGAAAGAAGTACCGATTGTGATACTTTTCCGAGTACTTGGGATTATGACAGATCGTGATATTTCCGATTGTATTTTGGGGTATGAAAATACGGAACTACGTAAAGAATTCCTTCCTTTCCTTCATGCTTCTTTCAAGGAAGGAGAGATGATTAAGACAATGGAAGAGGCATTGGAATACATGTCCAAGGTCGTTATCTTTCCGGCTCAGATGCGTATTCAGGGAACAACTCCCACAATGAAAATCATGAATACGCGTAAGATTATCAACACGGACTTTCTTCCACATTTAGGAGATCATTCCAAGAATAAGTCGTTCTTTCTTGGGAGGATGATTCAAAAGCTTTTGCTCTATGCGACACATCGTATTCCTGAAGATGACCGCGATAGTTTTGAAAATAAGCGTGTTGATACACCAGGTATCATGTTGGGAAATCTCTTTCGTCAATCTTTTACAAAGTTGATGAAAGATACAACAGTGATTCTTAATAAGGAAATTAATAATGGAGTATGGAAGTTGAATGATAATTTCCACTCGCTTATTAATTCCAATAACATTTACAAAATTATGAAATCAAATATCATCGAATCAAATGTAAAATATTCTTTGGCGACGGGGAACTGGGGTGTGAAGAATACAACAGCAAAGGTTGGAGTTGCCCAGGTTCTTCAGCGTCTCTCTTATTTGGGTACGCTCTCCCACTTGCGTCGTGTAAATACGCCTATTGATAAAACGAGTAAAATGGTAAAGCCTCGGAAATTGCATCCGAGTACATTTGGATATACGTGTCCAGCCGAGACTCCAGAGGGACCTTCCGTTGGACTTGTAAAAAATCTTGCCCTTTCGTCAACGATTACATTGGCGAAGCCATCGGATACGGTTTGTAATATCATCAAAGACTATGTTATTTCATTGGAGCCAACACGTGTTTCAGAGGACCATTCTACTGTATATTTGAATGGCGAAATCATTGGGTGGTGTGAGGACATGTCTCCTTTGGTGAAAGACCTTATTCAATATCGCCGCAAGGGTATGATTCATATTCATACTACGGTGGTACCAAATTATTCTAAAAAGGAGTTACATGTATATACGAGTGGTGGTAGACTTATTCGCCCACTATTTATTGTTCAAAACAACAATACTCCGGTATTTGGACAGAAACATATGAGTTATATGAAGAAAAATAAACAAGCTTGGAATATTCTATTGAGAGGTGATTCGGATTATGATATAGACTCGGCGATTGAGTATATTGATGTACAAGAATCAAACACGGTCATGATTTGTGACCATGTGAATCGCCTCAAGGTACCGAGGGGTGATTTTATCATGCGTTATACTCATTGTGAGATTGACCCGAGTTTGATGCTTGGTGTTTTGGCTTCAAATATTCCATTCTCTGACCACAATCAGTCCCCTCGCAATGCATATCAGTCTGCGATGGGGAAACAAGCCATGGGCGTTTATTGTACAAAATTCAATAATCGCATGGATACTCTTTCAAACATCTTGTGGTATCCTGGACGACCATTGGTAATGACACATAATTCCCGACACACGAACACTGGGAAGATTCCTAATGGGTCGGTTGTAATCATTGCGGTATGTGCATCTCATGGATATAATCAGGAAGACTCTCTCATCTTCAACCGAAGTGCGATTGATCGAGGACTATTTCGGTCAAGCTTCTTCCGAACATATCATGTTGAGGAGAAGAAGAACCAGGCAACGGGGGAAGAAGAACATTTTGCCAGACCTGATCCAAATAACACAATTCGTCTGCGTCCGTGTAGTTATGATACACTGGATGATAGTGGGTTTCCTATATTGAATACACCCGTGAATGGTGGTGATGCCATTGTAGGAAAAACGGTTCCCGTATCTACAAAAAAGAAGAAAAATACAAATACAACCGAAAAAGAATATCGTGATAATAGTGTATATTTACGATCTAATGAAGACGGTATCGTAGATAAAGTTTATACCTCTCGGAATGGTGATGGATACCGATTTTGTAAAGTCAAAGTTCGGTCGGAAAGAAAGCCATGTATCGGAGATAAATTCAGTTCGTTGTATGGACAAAAGGGTACGATTGGTATGATTTACGAGTCGGAAAACATGCCTTATACCAAGGATGGAATTGTCCCTGATATTATCATGAACCCACATGCTTTTCCGAGTCGTATGACCTTTGCCCAGTTTCTCGAATCTCTATTGGGCATTGAATGTTTGCATTCGGGAATGCATGGTGATGGAACACCCTTTACGGATATTACTGTAGAGAACCTAGGAAGACGTTTGGAAGAACATGGATTGAATCCTCACGGGGAAATGGAACTTTATTCCGGTGAAACGGGAAAGAAGATTCAAGGATCCGTATTTATGGGACCGGTCTTTTACCAGCGTCTTAAGCATATGGTAGAGGATAAGATTCATGCCCGAGCAACGGGACCTATTGTAAATCTTACTCGTCAGCCATCGGAAGGTCGTGCACGAGATGGTGGTTTACGTGTGGGTGAGATGGAACGAGATGCTATGCTCTCACATGGTACATCTCAATTTATTCGAGAAAAGATGATGGAACTCTCAGATAATTATACAATTCATACAAATAAGAATACGGGATTCATGTGTGCCGTGAATAAAAAGGACAATGTATACAACTCCTTTTCCGCAAACAAAGGGACACTAGACCCTATTGCTGAACATAGGGTACCATATGCACTCAAACTTATGGTTCAAGAACTCCAGACGATGGGAGTAGCGTTCCATTTTAAGAGCTAATACACCACAACACGCAAAAACACACAAAACACACAAAACACGCAAAAATGATGTTTTTTTGTTTTCAATAAAAAAGGAAGCAAATATGAAATGCGTTATATGCAACAAAACCGAAGACGAGTCCTATGAAAACCACGAAAAAAGACTCAAAGCTTTGACATCGTCATATACCAGTGTCCTTAAACAATTACCGAGAGAGTGCACTTGTATGATTGTGGAATATATTATTGGAAACAACCCATGGTACTCAATTGAAGTATGGAATTGGGTTTGTTATTATACTTCATATTTTGAGAAAGATTATGACTATGAGATAACATGTAAAAATGCATGTAGGTCGTGCTTAGAAGCTTCCACATTAGAATACTATAATATACATGGGATTACCCCATGTAAATTAAGTGACTATCTTGTAGTAGATGGAAATGAAATAAGAGGTGAATCTCCAGATGATTTATCATTCATATACTCGCATAAAAACATCTATTTTAGAGACTTTGTATGTGATGGATGGCGTAATACCCCTCACCCGTATCACCAAAAAAATTTATTAAATGAAGATTTTATAACCTTATAGCTTTATTCATTAATTTTCACCGTTTCTACCTCCGGAGGCATAATAATTTCTTCCATGCCTTCGGGAACAACCTCATCTTCGTCCTCTTCGTCCTCTTCGTCCTCTTCGTCCTCTTCACCTCCTTCGTTTTTTTCATCATTCGAACCAGTAACTTCTCCACTGGTTTGTTCTTCTTGAGTTTCCACCTGTTCTACCCCCCCATAGTTTTCCCGGTCTTGGTCTTCATCTTCTTCGTCTTCGTCTTGGTCTTCTTCTTCATCAGATGTTCCATAATCATCGTCATCTGAATCTTCTTGATTAGTAGGTTCAGGGCATATTTTATATTCTACACCCATCTCTTCATAAGAGCATTGAGCACAGAGTCCACGAAGTACTAAGTCACACACGGATTTACGACTATAGAGTCTTACCGACTTGAATTCTACGACGGGGATAACATCACAATTCTGGATAGATTCGAAGGGAATACTTGTTTGTTCTATATCAAAACACTCGATAAAGGGCTTATCTTTGCGTATTGGTACTCTTAAACTAAAGGCTACACCATCAAAGTTTCGCTCGTACATCGAAGCAAGGACTTCTGGCGGTGGTTTTGGCTTGCCCGCCATCTTCTCTCCTTGTTTCCAAAGGTGACCAAACCACCGAGGATGGTTTTTGATAATACTCTCAATGACCCAATTATCAAAGCCTTCAAACCATTCTGCAAGTTCGGTATGCTCAGCATTATCCGAGTCGAGTGTAAAAACAAGTTGAGCATTTCTCTTTCCAGACTCGCAATCAATAGGAACACCATTCTCATCTACCTTGAAAGAAGGAAAGCATATATGACACGATTCGTCATCATCTGTCACTGGGTGAATCTCTGCTTCATATGCTTGACCTAGAGATTTGATTTCTCCAAATTCAAAACTATCAAAATCTATCTGATCAAAATTCAATACATATTCTCCAGAATCTTCGTCCATGCGTTTGACATTTCATGATATTTTTAATACGTATTTTAAACGCACTCATGCCTGTCATACATGATATTATAAATGATCTTCTCAATCATACCATAACAGAAGTAAAAAAAGAAGAAAATATGATGCGATTACAGGTTGATATTCTTGATCCAATTATAACGTACGCATTCAGACACATGTATCCTTATATTATTATAACTTCACTTATATTTTTCCTTACATTTATTGTAGCTGTCTCAATCCTTATATTTATTCTCCGTGGCTATACAAATATAAGGTAAAACCACGTATATAATTTAATCATGGTTCGACCGTTGCCTTACTCAAAACCAACACAATATGATATCGATAAATGGAAGTCTTACTCGGATGGTATTCAAAGTAGAGAAGAAATTATTCAGAAGTTCTTATCCAAATGCCTTGAGGAAATTAGGTCCCATCGTATAGAGAATAAGACAGAAATAATCTCTTGTAGAATTTATCAAAATGAAAAAGTACTTCTTGATAAAATGGTGCGTATGTTTTATATGAAACACGTATAGAGAAGTGCGTATATTTTTATATATTAAAATTGCGTCGTTGGTATAAATGAATCTAAATACATTACTTTTGTTTTGTGCGATTTTGTTTTTAATTGCATATACAGGGTTCAAAATATATAAGAAGATGAGTCAAAAGCCCAAACTCGGGGGCAAATTCGGGGGCAAATTCGATGCGGAAGAAGATGCGAGTAGTGTTGTAGAAGATATATCGGATAAACTCGGTGACGTTGTAAATAAAGTCCCACATGTAGTCGTATTCAATTCAAAGGGAATTCGTCGTGAATATGAAGATGAAGAATATGAAGAACTAAGCGAAGAAGAAATCGAAGAAACACCTGAAGAGATACACGAAGAAACACCTGAAGAGATACACGAAGTAACACCCGAAGAAACACCCGAAGAGATACACGAAGAGATACACGAAGAGGCAGAGGTAGAGGCAGAGGTAGAGGCAGAAGAAGACGGAGCAGGACAGCAGGAGACGCGTAATTATGTTGATAACTACTTGGATATCAAATTCATTGAGACATTAAATTTGGATTCTTTTACCCTTGACGAGCTTCAAGCAATGACTGTTACAAAGTTAAGA
>Ga0129324_10000520_pt1 | contig 27889 bp, 26 predicted proteins | sample CPBDNA_7_FD_96879 | JGI IMG/M metagenome (GOLD analysis project Ga0129324, IMG submission 96879) | Freshwater to marine salinity gradient microbial communities from Chesapeake Bay, USA - CPBay_Spr_15_0.2_DNA | ecosystem: Environmental > Aquatic > Marine > Coastal | place: USA: Chesapeake Bay...
CAGTCTTTTAAGGGAGCATATTTATCGAATTATAAATGAAACACAAGCCTTGGTTAATTTTGATTTTCCCTCTATCGTGATACTTTCCCCTTATAAAGGACAAATCAATTATATGGAAAGAGAAATTCGAGCTGACGATAAATTAGTGAATTTAGCGATAAAAGTGAAAACTATCGATGGTTTTCAGGGCCAGGAGAGTGATATCGTAATCGTTAGTTTAGTTAGGTCAAATGGAAAAAATGACATAGGGTTTTTAAAGGATTATCGTCGGTTTAATGTGGCCATAACCAGAGCGAAATGTCAGGTTGTAGTGGTAGGAGATAGCTCAACTATCGGTAAAGACTTATTTTTTGCTGGTTTCCTCGATTACTGTGAGGCGAATGCTTCTTATAGAACCGCATGGGAGTACATGGCATAAAAAAAGGGGAAAGATTTTCACCTTCCCCCTTTTTTATACTTTATTTAGTGAACCCAAAGATCATTTTCATAATTGAAAATGGATTGTTTCAATTTTTCTGATTCTAAGAGCATATCTCTGCCAGAACCAAACTGATTTTGTAATCGTTGGTCACCTACGTTGGATACTTTGATAATATAGGAAGAGAAATATCTCATCTCCATTAAATCTTCCCAGGAAATTTGAGAAGCGTCATTTGCAGGGTTGAACACCATTTCATTTACAAGATACTCTCTTGCCTCTGGATAATAAACCCAAAACAAGGGGGTTTCACCTATCGTTGAACCTTGATCGGTCTTTACCTGTATGAGTGGTGCAATACCCAGAATTCTAACTTTTTGGGTAGAAGACTGTTTATCGAAATACCAGATTTCTTTTACCCGGTAACGCTTAATATCTGCGAAATTGAGATCATTTCTTACTTCTTTGACGGTAATCTCATAAGTAACCGGATCCTGGATAGGAACGGAATCGATCTTAAACAATTGTTTATCAATTTGTTCTTGAGTCATTTCTTGTTTAAAATCCTCATCGGCGAAAACACGCATTGGTCTTTCCTCGTTTTTAATGGCATCCAGGAAGATCTGGAACAAGGGCCTAACAGGATAAGCAAAGGTCTGATTCATTTTTTCACGAACATCTATGACTCTCCACACTCTTTTTTTCCAGAAAACATCAGATTCTCTGAGTGGCTCATAAGGAAGTAACATTTTGGTTTGTTTTATGCTCGAACCAGTAATATCATCGAGAGGAGCTTCTCTAAGTATAGTTCCTGATTCAGTCATAATATTGTCCGGCACCTGAGAAAAACCACTTACACCTATAAAAGTGAGTAGAGACAGGATTAGGAATGGACTAAAATTTTTCTTGAACATGGATAAACTTTATTTAATTTGAAATACCAAAGAGTTTATTTTTCTTCCGGCAACATCACCAGGGCAGCGTGCTCTAACATTATTGAAATAATAAGCATCACCAGGTTTTGCTAAATTCAACAATCTTTTAGAGTCTGCAGTAAAGGTTCCACTTCCGTTTATAACAACAATAGGATCCTCTCTTTTTGGTGCATAAACCAATTCAAATCCGGCAATATCACAGCGTGCATCGAAATCAAAACCTGATAATTCAGCAATGACACCTAATTGTGCTTTCATAACGCCATTGCCTAAATCTCCACCTGTTGAACCTCCCAGTTTAGCTACCGGATCAGGAATAGGTTTGATTCTGAAGTCAAAATTGGTTGGATTTAATCCACCACCAGAAATGGTAAGTTTTGCAACGCCACCACCACCTGTAACTTTAGCGATATATTTACCAGCACCGTTGGGCGTTAAGGTAGCATTGGTTGCAGAAACACGTAAATCGTTACTTGACACACCTGCTGCGACAACGGAAAGAGGATTTTCAACACCTGTGTAAAAGACATTCATTTTATCAGCGGTAACAGTTACGGAACGGCGACCTACTTCATATTCAAATTCTTTGGAGTAGGTTTCTTGTTCCCCTGTGGTTGGATTTTTAAGACTTACATCTACTTTATACCTTTTTAGGCCAGTTCCAGAAGTGGTAGAAGTAAATTTACCGATACCTTCAGTCACACTTAGCGGAGAACCATTTACCCTGATAGACATATTCTCAGTAATAGATTTTGAGGTTGCACCAACAGATATTTCAGCATTATAGACTTCACCTTCAATAACATAGCTTTTTACCGCTGAAGATATTGGGATAAAATTATCTACTTTAAAAGAAGTTAAACCCACCTGGTTAACCAGGAAATTGATCACTGCACTTTCAGAACTCTTCATATCATTTTGCATCTGAGTCAGCAGAGGGAAGACAGCAGCAAGAGGCATTTGTTTAAAGGTAAACTCAGACCAGGATTTGGCTATCTTATCTTTTTTCCAACTTTCAGAAATATTTAGCGAAATAGATTTTGACAATTCCTCAATACTTGTTTCGTTAATCTGAGTGCCGGGTAATCCAGATAGCGTTTTAATTCTGGATAAAATTTTATCGCGATCAGCTAAGATTCTTTTTTCTAATTCGTTACCTCTTTTTTGATCTACTAAAATACGGGTAGTTATATCCTTACTTTTGTAACCTTTAGGATAATTTGGATGATCTCGATCATCAGCTGGATAATACCCATCTGTAGCGTCAACCATCTCTGTTCTCACTGACTCAACATAAGCATTAAACTCCTTAGAAATTTGAGCTACATCCTTAGCTACATCTAATAGAGGCTGATATTTTCCTCTGTCTTGTTCTACATTTTTCTCCAGGGCAGTCATAGTAATAACATGAGAATCGTCGAAGATGCTATTACTATTCTTTATGCCATCATTTATGACAAAAAATGCGTTGATAATCTTAGCAGAAACGTTTAATGCAAGCATAGCCGTTAGGACTAAGTACATCAGGTTTATCATTAACTGCCGCGGTTCCTTTGGAATGGACATACTATTCTATTTTCTAAATAAATAAAAAAATTCAGTTCTAAAATTAACCGTTCTGACGAACATTTGCCATTGCTGACAACATATTGCCGTACACTTGATTTAGAGAAGTGAAAGTGCGATTTAAATCGCCTAAATTTTTATTTAATTCAGCTAATTTAGTTTTGTATGCTTTTGCTTCTTCCGTGGAATCCTGAAGATCCATCATAGCATCATTTATTTTTGAGTAGAAATTAGTCATGGAACGAAGCTGTTCTTTCGTTCCTGAAAAATCTACTTCCTGAAGGGCTTTTAGAGAAGAAAGACTACCTGAGATTACCTGTAATTCACCAATCATAGAACCCAGGTACTTTTCAACCATTTCTTTGGGCATTGGATTTTGTTGTGCAACCTGACCTGCCTGAGCGATTGGATTTACTGCACCAGAATAATCATCTAAACCTGGATATAATTTTTCCCAGTAATAATCCTTATCTGGGCCTATTACCCCAAGAAAGAAAAACAAAACTGCTTCTGTTCCCATACCGAGTATAAGGGCTTCATCAGCAAATGGCCAGCTCATTATTTTGAACAAAGCACCAATTAATACAACAGCAGCACCAACACCGATAAGAAGGTTTTTAAAATATTTGAAACCTTTACTTTTCAATACATTACTCATTTGAGAAAACTTTAAACAGGTTAATGATATTTTTTTATAAAAAATTATGACTAAAAGTCATTAATGGATCTACCTAAGAAGGTTAATACATTTCTAAATCCAATGTATGATTTAGTTGTATCTTGAAATTCGTAAGTTCTGGAACTATTTTGTAAAAAGAAGTGAGAATCTTTCCATGAACCTCCTCTGATTACTTTCCTTTTGTTACTTGGGTCATCTTTATCCTCTGCATCATAGCGATAATCTGGATTTAAATCACTCACTCTGCTAAGAATATTCTCTGCATAAGCGGTTAAGGTCCACTCTGCAACATTACCAGCCATATTATACAAACCGTAGTCATTTGGAAAATAAGCATCCGCTTTTACGGTGTACATTCCACCATCTTCCGGATAATTACCACGACCTGGTTTAAAATTAGCTATTAGACAACCTTTAGCATTTCTTATGTACGGACCACCCCATGGATACATTGCCTGTTCATGACCACCTCTTGCAGCATATTCCCATTCAAACTCAGAAGGTAAGCGAAAATCTTCTGTATTTATTTGATCTTCTCCAAGACTTTTATTGTATAATTCCGTCCTCCAATGAGAGAAAGCATTGACCATATTCCAATCAACACCAACTACAGGGTAGTCATCATAATTAGGGTGATCAAAATAATTTCGTGTCATTGGCTCATTGTAAGCATAAGCAAAATCACGAACCCAGACAAACTTATCAGGGTGGACTTTAACTGTTTTCTTTTTAATAAATTTATTCCTGGCACTTTGACCTTTGTCATGAGCAGCTCCCTGCCAATCGTACCATTCGTAAGAATATTTTAATAAATCTATGTTTAATTCTTTTTTTCCAGCCAATTTGTTGTTGCCCTGGTAGTACATATCCTGAAGCTCTTCCGCTTCCCAATCAATCTCCATATCCCAATCAATTTCCGGATCTTCTTCTTCTACGGCATCAGGATCTGCCTCTAGGAAATGCTCCAGTTTTTCATGGGCCATTTTATCCTTTACCCAATGAACAAATTGTCTGTATTCATTATTGGTAATTTCAGTGTCATCCATGAAAAAACCCTGAATTGAAATTTGTTTCGGACGTTGAACAAAGGTTGCACTGATATCCTGGTCGCTCGGACCGATTAAAAGTGTCCCAGATGGTACATAGACCATTCCATAAGGTTGAATCCCTTTCCAAACGGGTCGGTCTTGCACACCTACTAATTCTCCTGTATCGCTTTTTCCGCAACCTACTACGGCGGCAAGCATCAAAAAGAAAATTCCTTTTTGCATTTGTTTCATGTTTATACTTCGGTTTTCCTATAAAATTTGCTTCTTAAAAAAAGAAGTGGGAGCAAAGATAGATTGTTTCGGCGTACTACAAAAACAACTTATTCATTTTAGCACAATTTATTATATGCAACCCAAATTCTTTATACAAACGACGTCTTAACATTCTTATTATAATAAATGGATGTAAATTATAAATTTCTTGGATTGTAAATAATTGGCGGCAAAATTCCCTTACCTAATTTTTGGTTTATGGTATATCTCACCATTACCTCATGGCTTCCCGTGGTTGCAGTCCTTAAGGTTGATAACGGAATGGTATAAGTATAATAAAATGAAATATTTTCAGCAATTTGAACACCAGCCATAGTCATGAGTCCATCGAGTGTGTTGGGGCTAAACCCTCTTAACCCTGCTCCTAAGGTGAATTTCTCCCTGATATTACCCAATACATAGCTGTCAAGCTGCATACTTCCCATCACATATCTCATGATAATGCCAGGCTGAATAATTAATTGTGTAGTTAAAGGTATAAAGGCTTTTGAAGAAAAGGTATAATGTGGCTGTAGGGTTATGTCAAAATCACCTTGATTTAGGACAATGGGTAATACATTTGATGCAGAAAAACCTGCCTCAAAAAAGTTTGTTTTTAAATATATTCCTCCGTCGTAACTCATTCCACTTAAAGCAATATCTCCATTGGGTAAAAGATTGTCCTGATGATCAATGCTGGTTGAACTATAATTTCCATCGGGCGTTCGCAGAATACCTCCATTTAAACTATATCTTTGGTTTCCAACACCAACTCCTATCGATAGCGTGCTATTTTTACTTAAACTTCTTGAATAACTCCAGTTTAGGCCAAGGGATATTTGCCGGCTTGCACCAAATTGATCTTCCTGTATTTTTATACCTATTCCGCTTCCTAAGGCAGGTATGGGCGCATCTACCAAAAAATAGCGGGAAGACGGATTGCCAGGTATTTTTATCCATTGATCCCGAAAGCTTCCCTGTATCGTTATTTTATCGTCTAAACCTGTATAGGCCGGATTATATTGGAAAGGACTGAAAATAATTAAAGAATATGGATCTACCTGTTGACTTACGCTTCTGTAAGTCATCATGATAAAACTAATAAATAAAATATTCCTGAGGTTCATCCTTGAAATTTTATTCAAAATACAAAATTTTACTTCGCTATGTATGTGTAAATGTTTTTTTTACAAAATGGTTTTTGTTTTAAGCGGTTAATTATTTTTGAAATGCAATAGAAAACTTATGTCGGACGTCCGGATAAGTTTTTAAAAGTTTATTGCTTCTTAAGATTGTGGGATACCCGCTTTAAATAAAACGGCGGTTTCCCCCCCCTTTTGTTGCAAATCTATTGGAGTATTGTGTGGAACGAAAAGGGCTTCACCCGAAGTTATAGTTATGGTATTTTCTGTCTTAATACAAATGCTACCAAGGAGACATAATATAATGGTCGGACCTGCTGATGGAGATATGCGTAATTCATTCCCTTTCTCCAACTCATATTCCTTAAGCTCGAAATCGGAAGAGGGAATGATAAATCTTTTTTCCTTTTGATCAATAATTACAGGTTTTAGAATGTTTGGTAGGGTAGGATGGAAGTCTAAATGATCAAGAAGTAGTGGAATATCCATGTATTTGTCAGTTAATCCTCCTCTGAATACATTATCAGAATTGACCATTAATTCGATATTAGCGCCTTCCAGGTAAGCATGTAAAAGCCCTGAATCCTGAAAAATAGCCTCTCCGGGTTGAAGATGAACTATATTCATTACATAAATCGAAAAAATGCCTCTATCCAAATGTCCGTCCTCCCGGGTAAAATCATGGAAGGCCTTTTTTGCCCAAAAATCAGGAGAAATTTTATTCAGTGATGCGTCGGGTTTATCAAGCAGCGATTTTTTTAAAGGAGCTAATATTATATCTACCTCGGTTTGGGGCAGTTCCATCCATTTTTGATACCCTTTTTTAATACCTTCCGTTTTAAAAGAGGATGAAAATTCCTTTAATGAAGGAATTTTGTCTAACTGTTCAGCTGCTTTTTCGGCGGGTAAAAATCCATGTAAAAGCCAAAACGGTGACAGTGCGACCATCATTTCAGGTTTAGGGTTCTGATCTTTGAAAACCCTCTGAGGAGCATTTAATGGAATTTGTCTGTTATTTTCATCATTGAAACCTTTAATAGCTGCCTCTTTTGATGGGTGGGCCTGAATAGAAAGCATTTTGTGAACATCCAGAATCTTCAGTAAAAAGGGCATGCGCCCCCCATCTTTTATATATGTTTTTTCGCCTAAGAGAGAGGAGGGATTCAAATCGATGAATTGCCTCAGATTCTCTTCTTTTTGCTGGTTATGCATAAGAGGAGAGGTTCCTCCAGCATGATCCCCAAACCAAAGTTCCGCGAAGGGCTTTCTTTCATTATTATCTATTGATAATATTGAGGGTAGAAAATGATACCCACCCCAGGCGTAATGTTGAACAAAACCTTTAATCCGTTTTATCATATTGATATTTTTTGCATTCAAATTTGCTATAAATTCGTTAAATTTGCGAAAATTATTTGAATTGGCTAGAATTATTGGCATTGATTATGGATCAAAAAGGGTTGGTATGGCAGTAACTGACCCTTTACAGATTATTTCGTCGAGTCTGTGTACGTTGACCACCGAGGGTTTTTTAGCCTTTTTGTCTAACTATATTTTATCTGAAGAAGTTGAAGCCATCGTTATAGGAGAGCCATTTTACCCCGATGGTAATCCAGCACAAACGCATGCCGAAATAATGTTCATTGGAAAAAAGATACAACAGCTTTTTCCAACCATACCTGTGTTTCTTCAAGATGAACGATTCAGTTCCGTGGAAGCGAAAGATACTATTTTGGCCAGCGGTATTGGTAAGAAGAAAAGAAGAGATAAGGGTATGGTTGACAGGGTTGCGGCTGCTATTATTTTAGATGCTTTCATGGAAAGGAAAAGAAATGTTTTTTCTATTAATAAACCCACTCCTGCCTTTTTATAAAAATAAATTTATTCTTAACGACTATGATTTTACCTGTATTTGCCTTTGGCCAACCGGTGCTGAACAAAAAAGCTGAACCTATAACAAAGGATTATCCTGAACTCAAAGAAATTATTGAGAATATGTGGGAAACCATGTATGAAGCATCAGGTATTGGATTGGCTGCCCCCCAAATAGGTAAACCGATTAGATTGTTTATCGTGGATACCAAGCAGATGAAAGACAAAAAAAAGGAGGAAAGTCAAACGGGAATAAAAACCGTGTTTATAAATCCGGTGATCATCGAAGAGTTTGGAAATTCCTGGTCTTATGAGGAAGGTTGTTTGAGTATTCCCGATGTAAGAGGCGAGGTGGAAAGAAAGTCAGGGGTGAAAATTAGTTATCTTGACGAAAATTTTGAATCTAAAGTCGATGTATTTGAAGGTATGGAAGCACGTGTTATTCAGCATGAATACGACCATATTGAAGGTAAACTATTTGTGGAATATCTATCGCCTGCCCGAAAAATAATTTTACGGGGAAAATTGGAGAATATCAAAAAGGGAAAGGTGAGTTGTGATTATAAGATGAGGTTTGTGGTAAAATAATTCCCTCATTTTCTTCCAAAATCAGCAGGAATTTCTCCCCAGTTTTCTGTTTCCCACTTAATAAGTGGGTTTTTCCAGGTGTTATTCTTCAGCCAATCTTCGGCTCTCTCAATGGTTTCGAATAATTCTGCCGTTTCCTTGTTCCTAACTAAGGTTGTTTTACATGTTTTGTTTTTAATCCACTTAAGTGCATTTACTGAATCGGAATAAATGGGTAGGTCGCTATTATTTTTCTTTAAGAAAGCCAATCCATGAACCAAAGCCAGAAATTCACCTATATTATTTGTACCAAGACTGTATTTTTTGTGAAAAAGGACTTCTTTAGTATGCGTATCAACGCCTTGATATTCCATAACTCCAGGATTTCCACTACAGGCGGCGTCAACAGAGATACTTGGGGTAATGATGTCTGTTTTTTTCGGCGTTACAGTTGTTTTTGATCCTTGCCCTGTTGAAAAAGCTCTTTCAGCTTCACCCAGAGAGGGGAAACTTTTAAATGCGGCACCGTCAAATCCATCAACCATCTTTTTACAAATACTCCATTCTTTGTATATTCCTGGTTTTCTTCCTTTCCAGACGACATAATACTTCCCCTTTGCCATAGATATTTTTTTTACAAAGGGACAAAAAATTGAGGAAAATAAGAAAGTCGAAACAATAAAATTAAAAGAATGGTTTTTTAAGCTGACATCTGACAGTTTAGAAATGAAAAGTTTAATATTTGCAAAAAAATTAAAAATGGAGTTAATTGACACCCACGCCCACCTATATGATAAGACATACGATGCTGACAGGGCAGACATGTTACAAAGAGCGAAAGAATCGGGCGTTACGCTCATATTGATTCCCAATGTAGATATTGATACCATTGCTCCCATGATACAACTTGAGAGGGAAAGCGAAGGGTATTGTAAACCGATGATCGGCATTCATCCCTGTTCTATTGATTCAGATTATAAATCACAATTAAATGTTGCGATGAAGTGGTTGGAAAAACATCCTTTTTTTGGCATAGGTGAAATAGGCTTAGATTTTTTCTGGGACAAAACCTTTAAAAAAGAGCAGGAAGATGCCTTTCTTGAGCAATGTAAATGGGCTAAAGCAATGGATTTACCTGTTAGTATCCATTCGAGAAATGCTACAGATGAGGCAATATATTTACTTGAAAGGGCAAATTTAGGCATTGACGGTGTTTTTCATTGTTTTTCAGGCAGTGTAGAACAGGCCAGAAGAATAAAAAATTTAGGGTTAAGTATGGGAATTGGCGGTGTTTCAACATATAAAAATGTAAAAATAGGGGAGGTAATTGAAGAAATAGGATTAGATCATTTTGTATTTGAAACCGATGCTCCCTATTTATCGCCCGTTCCAAAGAGAGGAAAAAGAAACGAATCTGCTTATTTGACCTTTATTTTAGAAAAAATATCAGATGACCTAAAAGTGAGTGCTGCAGCCATAAGTGAGGCATTTTCTAATAATTCAAAAAGGATTTTTAATAAATGTTTTTGAAAATCTGTTTTTTTTTTGCCTAATTGCTTGTTTTCAATTCATGTTTGATTATTTTTGTCAGGTGCGGGGATAACATCTAGTATCTTGCTCTAGGGAGAGGTGCTCGAGTGGTTGAAGAGGCACGCCTGGAAAGCGTGTATACCTTTGCGGGTATCGAGGGTTCGAATCCCTCTCTCTCCGCTTTATTTTGTTAAATTTTATTTTTGGAAAACAAACGTTAAAAACCTTATTGATTATGCGAAATTTGTTTGTTCTATTGCTTATTCTAGGATTGGCCTCATTCGCCCCGAATAATGCAGTGTTTGCGCAAGACGCCACCGCTACTGAAAGTACTGAACAAGCTGCACCTGCAGAAGAAGCTGCGCCAGCTGAAGAGGCTGCACCGGTGGAAGAGGCTGCACCTGTAGCTGCTGAGGAAGCTGTTGTTGAAGTTAGTGGTTACCAATTACTTAAAAAGTATTTCATCGATGGTGACTGGCGTTTCATGAGTATCATTTTATTCCCATTAATTTTGGGTTTGGCTTTCTGTATTGAGCGTGTGATCACGTTGAATATAGCATCGATCAATACCGATAAATTATTAGGTAGAATCAATGATAAGCTGAAAGGAGGAGATGTAAATGGTGCTATGGATGTTTGTAAAGCAACTCCTGGCCCAACAGCAAGTATCCTTTATGAGGGTCTGAAAAACAGACATAATGGACCTGAAGGCGTTGAAAAATCTATCGTTTCTTACGGAAGTGTTCAAATGGGTCTTTTGGAAAATGGTCTGATCTGGATTTCTTTATTTATCGCTCTTGCACCGATGCTTGGATTCATGGGTACGGTAATCGGTATGGTTCAGGCTTTTGATCGTATTGAGCAAGTAGGTGATTTATCTCCTTCTGTCGTTGCCGGTGGTATCAAGGTGGCCCTTTTAACTACGGTATTCGGTCTTATTGTAGCCATTATTCTTCAAATATTTTATAATTATATCGTTTCTAAAATAGACGGTATCGTTAATAAAATGGAAGATGCTTCTATTGGTTTGTTAGATATTATGACAGAAAACAATATTTTCAAAAAATAATTAATTCCACCCTATGTATAAATATCTAGCCAAAAACGGGCAGGCATTAGCCTTCGGTGTGGGAGCTCTGATAACGGTGATTTTCTTTGCTATTGCAGCAGGTGGATTGGAAGAGTTTTCTTCTCTTTCTATAGATGACCAGCGCCAAACCAATATTTTTGATTTTGGTCTAATGGCTTCTATAGCGTTAACTATCTTGTCAGTAGTTCTCCTTTTATTGTTTGGTGTTATTCAGGTAGCTTCTAATTTCAAAGGATCTGCAAAGGGTCTTATAGCACTTCTTGCATTAGCAGGTGTTTATTTTACCTCTATAGCTATGGCTCCAAGCGAAGTAACTGGTATTATGGCAGCCACTGTGGAAAAGGTTGGAGGGGTTTCTCCAGGAGCATTGAAATTCATCGGTGGTTCTATAACAACCTCTATAATTATCTCAGTGATTGCTATCGCAGCCTTTGTGTTAAGTGAGATTCGTAACTTCTTCAAATAATCTAGTCCATGGCAAAAAAGAATTCCAGAGATAGAATGAGTAATGAAATCAATGCTGGCTCAATGGCCGATATTGCTTTCTTGTTGCTGATATTCTTCCTCGTTACTACAACCATTGTGGAGGACAAAGGTATCACTGTAAAATTGCCGCCCTGGTCTGAAGAAGATCCAGATATTACTAAGCTAAAAACAAGAAACGTTTTTGCTGTGCTTGTAAATGCCCAAAATGATTTGCTCGTAAGAGGAGAATCAATGGATATTGCCTCGCTCAGAGAAAAAACAAAAGAGTTTATCACGAATCCTGCCAAAAGGGAGGATCTTGCGGAAATACCTACTAAAGCCATTATTACGCTTAAAAATGACAGAGGAACCAATTATGAGACCTATGTTAGTGTTTATAACGAGTTGAAGGCCGCTTATGATGAACTCTGGGACGAGATGTGTCTTAGAAAATATGGCGTTAAATATAGTGATGATCTACCGCTCGCTTGGAGAAAGTCTATTAAAGATGAGATTCCAATGGTATTATCTGAAGCTGAACCTACTAATTTTGGAGAAGAAAAATAATTAGATTTGAACCTAACCGTTCAATCTCATTTTCCCACTTATTTGTGGGAACAAAATGATTAACTATGTCTAAGTTTTCAAAAGGAAAAAAGAAATCCTCACCAGGCATTAACACAGCCTCTTTACCCGATATCGTTTTCATGTTGTTGTTCTTCTTCATGGTGGTTACAAAATTGCGTGATTCAGAATTGTTGGTGAAAGTTGCAACGCCTTTCGCTACACAACTTACCAAACTGGAGGACAAATCTTTAGTGAATTATCTTTATATTGGAAGGCCCGTAGAAAAGTATAGAGCTACCTACGGAACAAAACCAAGACTACAATTAGGAGATAAATTTGCAAATATCAATGAAATTCCTATATTCTTGGAGCGCTTTCGCGTTAAAATCGCCGAAGTACAAAGATCGAAAATTACGACTTCACTAAGAGTAGACGGTCAGGTAACAATGGGTATTGTTCAGGATGTAAAAACTGAACTAAGAAAGGCAAGCCAACTTAAAATAAATTACTCAGCTAAGAAAAAACCTGAATAATTTTTTACGGTAAATGTCTTAAAAGAGGCTGTCTAAGTAAATAGATAGCCTCTTTTTTTTGCTAATTCATGAATTGGGCTAAAAGGAATATTGGGGAAATTTTGCCGCCATAGGCATGATGGTACAATGTGGAAATAGTTCCGCCAGGGGCATGGTAGCTAGATATGTGTGACCCCTCTGGGGTCAGGCAAATATAAATGCCCACAGAAGGGTCACACGTTTTTTTTATCTTAATCTGTTCGATTCCTGAACAATTCTTTCGTCTTTTCTTATACTGAAAATGGCTAATATAGTCGCTACCAGACCAACAAAAAAACTGATAATTAGGGTCGTATTATTCTGACTTTCATCATAATGGACTTTACTGAAAAATAATATAATGATTATTCCTGTTAAATATAATGGTATAACCAACCAGGTGGACAAACTGATTTGAAGTTTTCGTTTTTTATACAAGAAAATGATGATTAGACTGATCAAAGCTGCCATGGCAAACGCAAAGTGTTCCCATATTCCTAATAGATTCATGGACATAAAGCCCGCCGATATTGCGCCCAATAGCAAAAAAAGCGTCTGAATTCTTTGGATCATCTTACAAATAATTTAAAGATTAATAATTTTTTTTCGGAACTCATGAAAAGCCCGGGTATAAAGGTAATAGGTTTGTTTTATTCTCTTTGTCTATGTTTAGATTTAATTTGTTTCTTCCTTTGGTTTTTATTTGTAAATTGTTGCGTGGGGATTCCTTCAAAAGTATATTTGTTTCTTATTTAAAATAAATGGTTTTTAACAGAGCACTTTCTAAAAATTGTGGCATTTTTCGCTGTCTATTCCTCGCTTTGGTGTGGTTGACTTCCATTTTGTCCTCTCTTTATGGCCAAAACACCCCCACTTCCACCGAAGATAAAAGAGTAAAAGTTCTCTTTGCAAAAGATTTTCTGATCTCTCAGGAGGGTGAAAATAGTATTCAAAAACTAGTAGGTGAGGTTGAGCTGAAACAGAACAATGTTCGCATGTATTGTGACTCCGCTATCATACAAAATGAAACCCTTGTCTGGGCTTATGGCAATGTTGTTTTCTGGGAAGGGGACTCCATTAAGGTCTTTTCTGATGCCATGGAATTTAATAGCGATTCGAGCATAGCTAAGTTAATAGGTAATATTCAACTTAATAAAAATAAATCAAAGCTTTTTACAGATACCTTGCTCTACGATTTAAATAGAAAATTGGCTACCTATAAAGATGGGGGGATTTTCTACTCAGGCGATACTCAGCTGAGTAGTAAACAGGGTTCTTATAATACGGAAACTTATTTCGCCGCTTTTAAGGATAGTGTCGTTGTCATTGATTCCGATTTTGCTCTGCGTGCCGATACCTTAACTTTTGATACAGATAAGGAAATCATTTATTTTAATGCTCCCACCAGACTTAAAACAGATAGTGCAGAAATCTATACTGAAAGTGGTTTCTATGAGACCATTTCAGGAAAAGCAGATTTTATTCAAAAGGCACAATACAAAAAAGGGGATGAAACTGCTACCGCCGATACCATTAGATTATTGGAAGACCAAAAAAAATATCTGCTCCTCGGACAAGCTAATTTATCAGATTCATTGCACTCGGCAACAGGTGATATTATTATTTTTTCAGAAATTTCTGATCAATTAGATATTTATGGAACGGCTCATTATATTGATTATGAGAAAGACCAAAATATAAAGGCCGATTCCATTCGGTACAATAAAAAGGAAGGTACTTATACAACCCGGGGAAGATCCTTAATTATTGATCCTCCTCAATTTTTAGAAGCTGATCAAGTGGATTATCAGGAATCTACAGGTTTCGGTTTGGCTTTCGGAAATATTGTATGGAGAGATACTTCAGAAAATATTACGCTATATTGCGATTCTTTACTATATCAAAAAAGCAAAGAATACTTTAAAGCCTTTAATAAAGTTAATGAAAGACCTCTGATGGTGGTTTTACTTGATAATGATTCTCTATTTCTTAGTGCTAATACCCTTTCTTCTATCAGACCCGATACAACGGGAATGGATTCTACCCGCATATTTGTAGCTGATCAAGAGGTTAGAGTTTTTAAATCTGATTTGCAGGCTGTATGCGATTCCTTGGCTTATAATCCTACAGATAGCTTGATTTCCATGTTCAAAAACCCGGTTGCCTGGACGGATACCAGTCAATTTTCGGCGGATACGCTTATTTTAACTAACGGAAAACAAGGGATTAAAGAAATTAATCTTACTGGAAATAGTATTATTATTAATGAGTTAGATAGTATTTTTTATAACCAGATTCAAGGTAGAACCATCGATGCATTTTTTGTCGATAAAAATCTTGATCTTATGTCAGCAAAAGGTAATGCCGAGGTAGTTTACTACATAAAAGACGAAGAAGACGCTTATGTGGGCGTAGATAAAACATCGTGTGGGATGATGAATATTATTTTTGGAGATAATGAAGTGGAAAAAATTGTATTTTATGTAAAGCCTAAAACACAGGTTTTACCCATGCTGAAAGCGGATCATCTAAAAATAAGACTGAGTGGGTTTAGTTGGAATGAGGAAGCTAAACCAAAGTTTCCAATGGATGTTTTAAACGTTCGACAGCTTATTATGGCGACTAATCCTCAGGCTGAGGCAGAATTTCAAAACTTAGAAATAAATGAAAATTAATTGGAAAAAATACCTGGGGTGTTCCTTTTTTATCCATATCTTTTTGATATCATCGCTGTTTGCAAACCAGATTCCATCGCAAAATGATATAGCAGAAGTCAATCGTCTTGTGGAGAAAAAAAATTTTTCTGAAGCTATAGACATCTATAGCAATTGGGTAGCGTTGGGATTTAAAAGTAAATGGATATTTTACAATCTTGGTTTATTACATGAAAATATGGGTAATATCGGATATGCGATGTTTTATCTGAAAAAGGCAGAGAAAATAGCTCCTGACGATGCGTTAATAAATAAAAGAAATATTATTCTACAAGAAAAAATAAAGGACAAGTTTATGATACCTATTGAAAATAATAGGTTCAGTGACCTGTTTTTAAAACCTTGGGATTATTGGAGTTTAAAAGAAGTGAGTATATTTCTTATCATAAATCTTTGGATCTGTTGCTTGTATTTTCTACTTTTTAAGGTGTTTTCTTTGTCCGGGATCTTTAAATTTTATAAACCTGTTCTTTTCATTCAAGTAGGATTAATAAGCTTTCTCTTAATTCAAAGCATAAGGGTTTTGCAAAATAATAATCAAATTGAGGCTATTATTTTGGGAGATGTTGTAGAGCTATATGAGGGAGCTGACATCTTAAGCCCTAAAATTCAAACAGTACATGCTGGATTGCCTGTACTGTTTGAAGATAAAATAGGAGATTGGATTAAGATAAGATTATATAACGGGCAAGTTGGATGGTTGAAAAAGTCCCAACTATCGGATACAATCTAATGTTAACTTAATCTTCTTTAGCAGCTTTAGGTTTCTTAGCAGCTTTTGGCTTTGCAACAACTTCTGCAACAACAGCATCAGCTACTGGAGAAGATTTTGCTGCTTTTGCTGCTTTTGCTGCAGGGGCAGATTTACTTTTGCCCTGAGGTGCTACCAGGATAGGTGCTTTAGGATCCAAGATACTAACATACGTTCTGTTATCTTTTTTACGGCGAAATACTACCGTACCATCGATATCAGCATGTAAAGTATAGTCTTTTGACAAGTAAACATTATCACCTGGGTGAAAACGAGTACCTCGTTGTCTCACTAAAATATTACCCGCTCTGGCATATTCACCACCGAATAACTTAACGCCTAATCTTTTACTTTTGCTATCCCGTCCATTATCGGAACTACCCGCACCTTTCTTATGTGCCATTTTTTCGTAAATTTAAAGGATGAATAATTACTTTGAAGAAATACCTGTGATTTCAATTTTAGTAAAACACTGGCGGTGACCATTTTTTACTTTGAAACCTTTTCTTCTTTTCTTGCGAAATACAATTACCTTATCTCCTTTTTGTCTGTTTAAGACCGTTGCACTCACTGATGCTCCAGGAAGGGTAGGTTTACCCAATGAAACGGTGCCGTTGTCATCAACCAGCTGTACCTGGTCAAAACTAACAACATCACCATTTTCGTTACTTAGCTGGTGGACATAGATCTTTTGACCTACCTCGACTTTGAATTGTTGACCAGCTATGGTTACAATTGCGAACATGTTATTTCGATTTAGATAATAAAACGCAAATATACAGGTAATTTTATAGATTCAAAGAAATAACGAGGAATTTTACTGAAGCATTGGAGAATTAAATGATATCTTCTAATTGTAATTCGAATTCTAGGAATTGATTATCTCTCTGAATCGTTAGTTTCATTTTTTTACCTATTGAACCACTAAATTTATTGTTTATCATATCTAATGAAAGTATTCCAGTGGATAAACCATTAATTTTTTTTATCCTATCACCTATTTGAAGTCCACTTTTGAATGCTGGTGTGTTTTCAATGATTCTTAAAATGGTAAAAATATTTAGGTTATCCCCTGATGCTCCAATGATGAGTCCACTGCGGTCGTAAGGTCGTTGTTTTACTTTTTTAGGATTTTTGCTTACGATGATATTCGATGTATTATAATCAAAGATGACTTTTGAAAAGGCCGATAAAATGTTATTTCCAATAATTCCATCGCGGGGTGTTATCATCAGAGAATCGAAAAAAATGGGTTTTTGTTGAAATTTTGTTATTAGTTCAGGAAAGGATTTTGAGGCGAATTGAAAGTTTTTTATTCTCCCAACATAGCCTTCTAATTTACCACCAAGCCCCAATCCTATGGGACTATTCAGCATTTTAACCTGAGCGTTTTTCAAGGAGTCTATGGAGGTATATAATAATAGGGATAATCCAGCTCCCGTGTCGATTAAATAGTTTAATGTATTGATTTCCTCCCCGTATAAATGAGTGGTACAACGAATATATGGCTTGCTCTTTATTAAGGTGAAGGGTAAAAAATCAACATTATCTTTGTTGATTTTAACTTTATTTTTAAAATATACGGGGCTAAAAAAAGTGACTATCTGTTTTTGATAGTCTATTTGCAAAGTAAACCGTTTTAGAAAATCAGCACCTAATATACCATGAATCTGTAAACCACTATATTCTTCAAAACGGAAATAATCTTCTTCCAAAACTAAAATAGAACGATGGGTAGCTTGTAAATCGCCCATTTGTAAAGAAATATTTTTTGACAAATAGGCGTATAACTCTTCCTGCATATCAGCACCGTAAAGTGTATATCTTTTCTGATAATCTATATTTAAAAAATCGGCAATTTCTTTTTTGGTGAGAATGGAATATTCTGCCCCGGTATCTAAAATGAAAGTGAGCGGTAGCAGATTATTGAAAAGGATAGAAACGAGTATGAAGTTTCCTTCAAATCGGAAGGGTATTTCCTCTTTTGTAAACGTCCTGTGTTGAGCTAAATCAAATACCTGTCCCGCAACCTTATTTGCAAATAACGCCAGGAAAATTCCAATCAATATAGAATACTTTGTCAAAAAAAAGCCATTTAATTTGCTTAAAAGCATACCTTGTTTTTGTTCGTTTTAAACAATTTATTTACAAAAAAGATGATATTAGGCAATGGTATTTTTTATTTTCCTGATGTGTTAAAGATTTACCCATTTAAGGTTTGATTTTGTAGCTTTGTTAAGGAATAGTCTTTAATAGATGAACATGAATGGATTTAACTATATTATTACAATTTTAGGGGCAATAAGTTGTTTGTTATCCTGTGAGGTAGATGAATCTTTGTACCTCGATAAGGCATCGAACCCGGCACATCTGCACAAAGCACAGAAAATGCTAACAGATGTTATGGTACACGACATTTTTTCACCGCCGGTTGCCAGTAGAATTTATGTTTATTCCAGCATAGCTGCCTACGAAACTATGGTGTCAGGGAATCCCGGTTTTATTTCTTTAGCCGGACAATTAACGGCGCTAGATAAAATTCCATCGCCCAATAAAGACCGCCAGATTTGTTTTCCCGTTGCTGCCGTTCATGCTTATGTTATGGTGGGTACCAGGCTCATATTTTCAGAAGATAAAATGGACGATTTTATATCGGAAATGCACAAAACTTATAAAGAGGCAGGGGTTCCGCAAGTTGTTTTAAATCAATCAAAAAAATATGGAGAAGAAGTAGCTAACCATATCATAGCTTGGGCTGATAAAGATAATTATAAGCAGACCAGGACATTCCCCAAATATTCAATAGACGAGGATCCTACGCGCTGGCAGCCTACACCCCCGGCTTATATGGACGCTATAGAGCCAAGCTGGAATAAAATTCGCCCTTTTATCATGGAAAGGGCAGATCAATTTGCTCCTCCTCCACCTACGCCGTTTAGCTCAGATGTAAACAGTCAGTTTTACAAAGAAGCTATGGAGGTTTATAATTTAGGTAATGATTCAATTTCGGTGGAGGAAAAAAAGGACATAGCCAGCTTTTGGGATTGTAATCCATTCGTAAGTCATTTTTCCGGACACGTCATGTTCGCCACCAAGAAAATTTCTCCAGGGGGACATTGGATTGGCATTACAAAATTAGCTGCCTTAAAAGCAAAATTAGATTTTATGAAAACGGCGGAGGCTTATGCCTGGGTTTCTATAGGATTGGCCGATGCTTTTATTTCTTGTTGGGATGAGAAATACAGATCAGAACTCATCAGACCTGAAACATATATAAATAAATATATTGACGATAAATGGATGCCAACCCTTCAAACGCCACCTTTTCCGGAATACACCAGTGGTCATAGTGTAGCTTCCTCTACTACTGCGGAAATTTTAACTCATTTATTTGGAGAGGATTTTGAATTTGAAGATACCGTAGAAAAAGAGTTTGGCCTACCAACGAGGAATTTTCAGTCCTTTAAACAGGCGGCCTCAGAGGCAGCCATGAGTCGATTATGGGGCGGTATCCACTATATGCCAGCTATAACAAATGGTTCCCGTCAAGGTAGTAACTTAGGATTATTTATTGTTAAAACCCTAAAAACCCAAAAGTAATGGCATTATTGAAAAAGTATATATGGGTACTTCTTGGGCCTGTTTCATTTTTAATAATGAGTTTCCTGCCCGTCCCAAAAGGAATCACTCCAGAGGCATGGAAGGTACTGGCGATGGCCTCGTTAATGTTGATTTGGTGGATTTCGGAGGCGGTACCCATTGCGGTTACTTCTCTTTTACCCTTAGTCTTGCTCCCTTCTATGGGGGTCGCAAAATTAGAGGCAGCTGCAGCACCCTATGCCAATCCGGTAGTATATTTATTTATGGGTGGGTTTGTCATTGCACTGGCCATGGAAAAGTGGGAGCTGCATAAACGTATTGCGCTTTTTATAGTGAATCTGTCAGGTACCCATGCCAATGGAATTATTGGTGGATTTATGCTGGCAACGGCCTCTATAAGTATGTGGATTAGTAATACCGCCACAGCTATCATGATGTTGCCCATAGGATTGTCGATTATAACGTTAATGCAAAGTCAGGTTATTGCCAGTAAGGAAAATGAAAAGGGTCTTCGAAATTTTGCCATAGCAATGATGTTAGCTATAGCCAGTGGTGCAAATATTGGAGGTTCAGCAACGATCATCGGAACACCACCTAACGTTGTTTTTGCTGGTTATATGAGGGAGAATTTTAACCAGGAAGTTACTTTCTTAACCTGGATGATGATTGGTTTGCCGTTCGCTATCGTTTTGTTGATTTTCGCCTATTTTGTCATTGTAAAAATTTTGTTTCCAAATAATTTGGGTGATTTTGGCGGAGCAAAAGAAATAATTAGTAATGAAATTAAAAGTTTGGGACCAATGACAGTGGGTGAAAAATTAACCTTGTTTGTTTTCGTTTCTACTGCTTTATCCTGGATTTTCAGACTGCAATTAGATGCCATTTTCCCCGCTCTGAGGTTGTCAGATACGACGATTGCACTCATTGCGGCGATTTTGCTTTTTATTATTCCTGTAAGTGTAAAAAAGAAGGAGTTCCTGCTTAATTGGTCTGATACGGAGAAACTTCCCTGGGGTATTTTATTGCTTTTTGGAGGAGGTCTCAGTCTTGCCGACGCTTTGGCTAGTACGGGAATTATCAATGTAATTGGAGAACAATTTAATGGCTTGGATACCGCCGGATGGGTTTTTATTTTAGGGCTAACCACCGTTTCTTTATTTCTTACCGAAGTGATGTCAAACGTTGCTTTAGTGACTATATTCCTGCCTGTTGTCGGTGCCATCGCTGTTGGTGCTGGCATTGCACCCATACAACTATGTATTCCGGTAACTATTGCTGCCAGTTGCGCTTTTATGTTTCCAATGTCAACGCCACCTAATGCCATCGTTTTTGCCAGTGGTCGAATAAGCATTAGTCAAATGGCAAAGGCAGGTTTTATCCTAAATCTGTTAACTATTATAGTCATCGCTTTTTTAGTGAAATTTTTTTTCCCTTTCGTTCTTGGAAGTTAAAATAATTGAATATGGATATTTCCATAAAGGAAGTCAAACTAGTTGTAAAAGAGGTAATAGCTGAAATTCAAGCCATTAGAAATCACTTACATCAATATCCCGAACCTTCTTTCAAAGAGTTTAATACCGCTGCTTTTATTACAGAGAAATTAAGTTCATGGGGTATTTCTCCCATAACGGGTATGGCTACAACAGGTCTTGTGGTGGTGATAGAGGGAAATAATCCTTCCCTTCGCACCGTAGCTTTGAGAGCTGATATGGATGCTTTACCTATAAATGAATTGAGTGATGTTCCATATAAATCTGTAAATGAAGGATTAATGCACGCTTGTGGACATGACGTTCATACTGCCTGCTTACTTGGTGCGGTTAGAGTGCTTCACCAAATCAGACATACATTTAATGGTTCCGTTAAAGCTATTTTTCAACCTGGAGAAGAACTTTTACCCGGTGGAGCCTCCTTGATGATTGCCGCGGGTGCTTTGAAAAATCCTGAGGTTAATGTTATCTTCGGTCAACATGTTTTCCCTGATCTTCCTGTCGGAAAAGTTGGCTTTAGATCGGGTCAGTATATGGCTTCTTGTGATGAGATTTACATGACCATTAAAGGGGTAGGAGGTCATGGTGCCATGCCACATCGTTGTGTTGATCCTGTTTTAATAAGTGCTCACCTTATTATTGCCTTGCAACAGGTGGTGAGTAGGACGATAAATCCGATTATTCCAGCAGTACTTACCATTGGGAAAATTGAATCCGTCGGTGGAGCAACCAATGTTATTCCTGATCAGGTTTTGTTAAAAGGTACTTTCCGCACCCTGGATGAAGGTGAAAGATTTGCCGCCCATGAAAAAATCAGGAAAATTGCCTTCGCTGTCGTTGAAGGAATGGGTGGGGAATTAGACCTGAGGCTTGAGGTGGGTTATCCTGCCCTGGTTAATGATGCTTATGTGACAGATTTGGCAAAAAGATCAGCTATAGCGTTTTTAGGCGCTGAAAATGTGGTCGATATTCCTATTCGTATGACCGCAGAAGATTTTTCTTACTACAGTCAGGTCGTTCCAAGCTGTTTTTATCGATTAGGTACCGCCTCGCCTGATGGAAAATTTAACCATCCGGTTCATACGCCTTATTTTGATATTGATAGAGATGCATTGGAAATAGGTGTCGGTCTTTTTGTTTGGATTGCTTTGAATAATCTCGACCGAGCTCTGAAAAATGAATGATAATTAACGGGTCGCAAGGTCACCATTTCACAGAGCTATTGGCCTGAAATTTAGTAAGTAACTGGCCCGATCTCCCTTTTCATTTATTTTGCAATAATCTTTAATGCCTGTCATACAATGTTTTGTCAGGATTTCCTCGTCAAAGCAGATAGGATTTTTATCATTCACATCATTTACTCTTAGTGTGAATTGAAATGCTTTCTAGTCTGTGTCTGTTATTCTTAGTCACACCAAAGGGCTATTACTCTAACATGATATTTATTTATAACATATTTAATAAATATATAATATGTACAATATATTATATATATTTGTAATATGAATAAATTGTATATAAATTATTGAAGGCTATGGCAACTATACTATTAATTGACGACGAGGCAAGTATTCGCAGGACATTAAAAGAAATTTTGGAATTTGAAAAATATCAGGTTCTTGAGGCTCCCGATGGATTTTCTGCCATAGATATTTTTAAAAAATCAGCTATTGACATAGTCCTTTTAGATATCAAAATGCCTAAAATGGATGGCCTGGAGGTTTTAGATTTTCTCCAGGAAATTAATCCGGAAGTACCTGTTATCATGATCTCTGGCCATGGTAACATTGATACTGCGGTTGAGGCTGTCAAAAAAGGGGCCTTTGACTATATTTCTAAACCACCTGATTTAAACAGATTATTGATTACTCTGCGGAATGCACAGGAAAGACATTCCTTGGTTGTAGAAACGAAGTCTTTAAGGAGGAAGATTTCCAGGGCTGGTTTACAGGAAATCATTGGCGATTGTCCACAGATTATAGCGGTAAAAGAAACCATACAGCAAATAGCTCCATCCGAGGCGAGGGTGCTCATTACCGGGCCAAACGGTTGTGGTAAAGAGCTTGTTGCCAAATGGATACATGAAGGTAGCCAAAGAAATAATGCCACCTTAATTGAAGTAAATTGTGCAGCTATTCCTTCAGAGTTGATAGAAAGCGAGTTGTTTGGACACGAAAAGGGTTCTTTTACGTCGGCACACAAGCAAAAATTAGGAAAATTTGAACAGGCACATGGTGGAACACTTTTTCTGGATGAGATTGGAGATATGAGTTTATCTGCTCAAGCAAAGGTTTTGAGAGTACTGCAAGAAAATACACTTTCCAGAGTTGGAGGTGAAAAGGATATTAAGGTAGATGTTAGAGTTATTGCCGCAACAAACAAGGATTTGCATGAGGAAATTGCGGCAGGTCGGTTTAGAGAGGATTTATATCATCGGTTAGCTGTTATTGTATTGCCTGTGCCAGCTTTATGCGATAGGAGGGAGGATATTCCCGCTTTAATAGATCATTTCATAAAAATTGTTTGTAAAGAATATGGCATTCCATGTAAAAAAATAGAAAAGGATGCGGTGAGTACTTTGACAAATCTTCCGTGGACTGGAAACATCAGGGAACTTCGAAACGTAATTGAAAGGCTTATCATATTAAGTCAACATAAAATTACGCTATCTGAGGTGGAAAAATATGTTATTCCTGTTTCCTTTTCAAGGGTGAAAAATCAAAATTGGTTGAATTCATTTACTTCTGCGGAGGAGGCTCACCGATATATTGATAAACATTTTCAATGGAGCGTAAAAGAATATTCTGTTTAAACTTAGCTTGATTTCATGTTGTTATACGTAGTTGTAAACATAAAAAAATTAAACATGACAACATCTCAGGAAGAAAATGAAAATAAAAGGTTAAAACAATACGAAGAATCCATTAAAGCGGAAAATTCGTGGACTATGTTTAAGGTTCTTTCAGAATTTGTAGAAGGATTCGACAGGTTAAACAAAGTTGGTCCTTGTGTTTCTATCTTTGGCTCCGCCAGAACAAAACCAGAACATCCTAATTATAAACTAGCTGAGGTTATCGCTAAAAGGTTAACTGACGAAGGATTCGGTGTTATTACCGGCGGTGGTCCGGGTATAATGGAAGCGGGTAATAAGGGGGCTTATGAAAATGGAGGTATTTCGGTTGGTTTAAATATTGATCTTCCATTTGAACAAAATAACAATCCGTATATCGATCATGATAAAAATATAGATTTTCGCTTTTTCTTTGTCAGAAAGGTGATGTTCGTTAAATATGCTCAGGCCTTTGTTGTTCTACCAGGTGGATTTGGAACCCTTGATGAATTATTTGAGGTGTTAACCCTTGTTCAAACAAAAAAAATAGTCCATGTCCCTGTTATTTTAGTGGGTCGTTCTTATTGGACTGGATTAAAGGACTGGATAACTTCGGTGATGCTTGAAAAGGAAAATAATATTAATGCAATTGATTTGGAACTAATTCCTATTGTGGATGAACCGGATGAAATTATGCAGATAATCAATGAGTTTTATGCCGAAAAGGGAAAACTCGGATTCAAATATCGAATGGATCAGCGTTAATAGTTCAATATTGACTGCCACGCCAATAATGGTGTGGCAGTCAATATCAGGGAATAATTTCAATGCCGAAGTCCGCTACCAATCCAATGAGACCAGAGGTGGAAAATTTCGCCTTTTTTATCTGGTTTTTTAATGGGTTAATATGATAATTTATGGCTTTAGTAAAATCGGCGCCTTGCAGGTTAGATTGGTCAAATGAGCCATTTGAAAAATCACAACCATCGAATGCTGTGTTTATAGCGGTTATTCCAGTGAAATCAGATTCTTTTAAATCGCAATCTTTAAAATGAATATTTTCCAGATTCATTCCAAAAAAGGAGGTATAATGCATCTGGCAGGTATCAAAGTTCATTTCCAGCATAAATGACGGGCAAAATTCAAAATGAATGCCGTTCAATTTACAGGTATTGAAAGTTACTCCTTTCAAAGCAGTGGTTTTTAAAGAAACATTATTTAAATCACATTGGGAAAATGTACAGTCAATAAAAATGGTTTTTTCAAATGAAACGGAGGATAAAATGCAGCCATCAAATAGACAGTTTTCGAATTCATTTCCAGATATCGAAAGATTATCTATTTCAGCCTGGGTAAAAGATTTATCATAAAAAAATTCCTTCATTTTATTTTTTCAAGGTTATCAGATACGAAATTAAATCCCTTAATTGAGATTTATCCAATACATCTTTCAAACTCATCATACCTGACGGAAGCATTTCCATTTCTTTAATAGCAGTCCTTTTTATAATTCTGGGAGGCTTGTTTCCGATTTTCAGTGTCAGTTCTGAAGTAGTTTCAGCGCTAACAATACCCGATAATTCTTCCCCATCGTTCAGCGAAAGTATAACAACGCCATAACCTGGAGAAATACTGGCATTGGGATTAATTACAGACTTTAGTAATTCCTCTCTACTCAAGCGATCAGCAATGTGTTCCAATGGTGGACCAACCATACCTCCTTTACCATTAACAGCATGACAACGAAGACATTGGGCAGCCTCATTTCTTCTAAAAAGCTCTTTTCCTTTTTCAGCATTACCGCCAAACAACGTAGCTTGGTAAGCGAGTAAATCGTTATTAAGCCACTTTTTTTGTTGATTGGTAAGTTTAGTTTTTAGAGATGAAAAAGTACTTGTTTCAATGGCATTAAAAACGTCTAAATGAAGGGCAGGATCCAGGGTATTTTCGAGTGTTAAATGGAGATATTTAGATAATATTTCCTCCGCCTTGTTATGCGTCATTATCCCTAATGCAGCAATAGCATTCTGTTTTTCGCTAATATTAGTTTGTCCATCAATGAGTTTTTCAAGCATTTGTGCTTGTTTAACAGGGGGAAAGTTAACTTTTTTAATATTTGCCAACGCAATTCGTCTTAATGTGGACAGACTATCAGATAAAGCCAGGGAAACTGCATCTGCCAAATATTTACTGTTCATCTCCAGTAGCGCATGTAATGCTTCCTGTCTGGCATATTTATTAGATGCATTATTTTTCAGGATAGAAAATATAAATTCTTCTCCTTTCTGGTATTTTAATCGACCAGCCGCTTTTATCATTGCCGCACCAAAAGGGTGGTATGCATTTTTTTTCAAGGATTTTAAGATGGGCTCAAAGGCAAGGTGAGCGTCATCGAGTTTGTGACTTTGGTTAATTTGGGGTCTGTAATAATTATCTACTCTATCCAAAACTGGAGGTTTTGTCCAATAACCAAGGGCCCACAAAGCGTCCAGTCGCATTGGATCATTATTTTTAGTATTCAGGATAAACTGGCTTAATCTTTGCGCACATTCTTTAGTACCAGTTCTCAGATTTGCGTTTATTACTCTACGCAGAAATACTTCACTTTGGCAAGACGAACGATTGAGTGTTGCTGCCAGAAAAGGGATAGCCTCGGGAATAGATAAATCGTCATTAATGGCGCGGGCAACCTCCTCCAAAACCATTTGGTTTTTGTCATCCAGGAAGGCTGTAATTCCCTGGCTTTTAAGCATTCTAAGAGCTACAACGCCACCGACGCGAACATATTCAGAAGGATGATTAAACAGCTGAGTAATTTCATTTTCCGCCTTTATTTTTGACAGAGCATAGATAATGGTATGTCTTAAATGGGGGTCATTTTCTTTTGTTTCAGCCAGTAGCTTAACTAATAGAGGGAGTTCATTTTTTGACCCTACTTTCCCTAAAGCCTCAATGGCTCTGGCTTGTACGTGGGCATCTTTATCGAAAATGAGTTTCCTTAGATTTATTAATGAGGGTTTATAACTTGCTTCACCTAATATTTTAGCAGTTTGAGCCCTAACTTGTTCTGAAGGATCAGCTAACAAGGGAAGCATATTTTTCATTAAATGATAATCTTTTCTACCTAATTGTCCGAGTCCCCAGATACTGTGTAAACGACCTAAAAGATTAGCCTTTTTATTCTTAGCCTGGGCTAATAAATCCTTTGATTTTTTTTGTTTTACGAGTTCAAACTGGGCTGCTAAACGTATTCTTTGGTCTCCAAAGCTTAACCATTCTATTAATTGAGGAATAGACTGATTTGACATTCCCTGAGCAAGGATGCTTTGTGTTTTTAATCTGAGCGGATGTTTTTGATCTTTAACATCCAATACCCAGATTCGGCCTTCTGTTTTTTTATCGTAACTATCTTTCCAATCATTGATAAAAAGAGATCCATTGGGAGCAAAAGCCATTCCTGTAGGAACAATACCGCCAACGAGATCCACCTCCTTTTCCAAAGAAAAGGAAGAACCATTTGGTATTATGGTAAAGGCCATAATTTTTGAATTGGCGGAAGAACCCGTAAAAAAGGAGGCAAAAAAATGATTTTCCCATTTTGTACCTAAGGCAGATCCGGGATTAAATTTTAGACCGGCGGGACCATCATAAGCCAGGGCAATCGGTGGAAGAAGATAGGCCGCCTGTCCGGGAAAATGGGGTAAGCTCAATTTTTCGTCCATCCAGACTTTATATTTCTCATTCGGTTGATCATATTTCCCATACTGCCAGTTGAGTCTCCAGCCAGTATCGGAACCTTCCAGAATATGAACATATCTTTC
>Ga0129324_10000521_pt1 | contig 27871 bp, 32 predicted proteins | sample CPBDNA_7_FD_96879 | JGI IMG/M metagenome (GOLD analysis project Ga0129324, IMG submission 96879) | Freshwater to marine salinity gradient microbial communities from Chesapeake Bay, USA - CPBay_Spr_15_0.2_DNA | ecosystem: Environmental > Aquatic > Marine > Coastal | place: USA: Chesapeake Bay...
GAATTTTCTATTCATTGGCTTGCGGCGTCAGGATAAATTTATAAATTTATAAAATCTTATTTTTTTACACCATTACTCTGATGCTGAACTTCGGCGTTGCTTTGATGCGATGAGTTCGCGAAGCAATTTCTCATCACGAGTTTCTTCTTCATCACTTGAAGATAGCCGCGATGATAGAAATTCAACACCGGTTCGTGGCGAAGTCTCGAGCAATGTGTCAAGTAAGGATATCGATGTTTTATTGAATCGTGGTTTAGTGATATCGATCTTTAGATCAGTTGATGATGCCCTTGGAAGAACTGGGTTGCTATGTCGCCGCGTTGGGATAAGTGATGGTGGTGGTGATGGTGATGATCGCGACATCGATGGTGATGAATTAGATTTGGTGCGCTGAACTTTAACTTTTTTGCGCTTTACATCAATCATATACGTTAGCTTTGTGTAAGCGGCGAGTGTGTTAATAAAGTAATCGATGTAGATTTCGCGACATATGGCAAAGTCGATCGGGTGTGGTGATAATGGAGGATTCGATGATTTTGCCACAATTGGCAGATCATTGTCAAGTTTAAGCACAACAATTGGCTTATCTCGCGATATCGCATAGTTAAATTCCTTATTGCACGAAGGTGATGCTTTATATGCTTTACTTAAACAAATAATTATGACATCGGAGTTATTAATTGCATCCATCATAGCCTTGTCCATATTACCCATCATGTAGCGGATATCTCGCCATACAGTATATGTAGTTTGAAGGTGGATGTCAATATTATTCACTATTTCAATGTCATTATGCGAGTAAGAGATCATCACATCATACGGCATATTGATTAAATTGTACAATTGTATTATACTGACATGTTCAAAAAAATAATCCAATCTAATTCAATTAAATGCTTCAAAGCAGGCCGAAAGGTAAAGATGGTCGCTCGGATTTTGCTCGCTTGGATGTGCGTAGTCGGACGGGTTGAACATATCCATCGCTTGTTGATAGTGGGAGTGTGATTCTGATGCATTCCGATAATAAATGTAGTCGATGGTGAGCGGATAGAACGGTTCATTATTGGGTCGGTTGCTTTGCGACATACACGTGTATGGTGCGCTATGATCGACTACTTGCCATTTATTAAGCATTGTCTTATGTGGAAGAGTGTCGGGTTTATAATTACCATCAATTGTCAAGATTTGTGGTTCGGAGTTTATATTCATGGCACAGAACGCCTTGTTAATTGCCATACAATGAAGGTTTTGAGCTTCGGGCGCCCAATGAAGACACGGCATATGATAAGTTCCAATATTCCAGAATTGGTCGCCATTCTTCAGCCTAAGAATAATCAAATCATTCCATCGACGGCAAATAAGATCATAGGGTGTAGGCTTTGGAGCCTCGCAGATGCCGAACTTGTGAAAAGTGCGACGGGCCCATACACAAAGTGTATCCCATGTTGTTAGAGTATCATCTGGCCTATTACCCATAAGAGTTGAAGGTTTACCAATTTGAAGGGTTTTCAATTGCATGTGCTCTGGGTATGCAATAAGCGTTCCCATATATCCATTATAAGAGTTGCCTGTGTTAGTCGCGACAACGCGATAGCTGCGCTCTTCGAACCAAACATGAAGCATGCATCTCATCGTCTGTGTAATTTCTTGAAGACAGATGATCGCGCCTCTATTGCATTGGATTGACAAAATTGCTTTAAGCGCCTCATTAGCTTGATCGTTAGTAATACATGGAACGTGTGGAAACATGTATTTGGTCCTCAGCGGATTGGCGAGAACATTGTAGTGAAATACTGTGATATCGCTAGTCATGATTGAATTATATTACGTGATTCAATTTTTTATAACTCGAATCGAATATTATTTAAGAAAAATGAATACAATGTATATAATATAGTGCTATTAATTCAATACCATGCCTCACCCTATTCTCGATTCTCGAACAATTGGAAGCGTTTTCGAAGGAGTTGCATTTGCACATCTGGAAAATGCGTGTGATATTCAAGAAGAGTCAAAATGGCTCGAACGCGAGATATCGTTCGCCCATGACGATATTAACAAATTGTCCAATGCAGAGTTGGCTTACATTAAACACATTGTGTCGTTTTCAGCGATCTCTGATCAACAAGTGAGCTGTAATTTGATGGAGCGCTTTATGCTGGAAGTGAAGGACCCTTCAGCTTTGAAGTTCTTAGCGTTTCAGAATTACATGGAGCTTGTTCATGCGCGCACATATGGGCTTATGTTGAAAGCAATATGTGCTAACGACGAAGAATTCAAAAAACTATCTGACCCGAATCGCGAGTTCGCGGCTATTGCGCGAAAGACGGCGTGGGTTGAGAAATGGACAAAGGAGTCTGCACCATTTGAAGAACGTCTCATTGCATTTATCATTATTGAAGGGTTATTCTTTTCATCATTATTCTGCGGGTTCTATTGGTTAAAAAACCGTGGAAGCAAACTCCCAGGTATGATTCAGTCAAATGAACTAATCTCGCGCGATGAGACAATGCATTGGGAATTCACACTTATTATGCTCATGCTTTGCCCTAAGGATCGGCTACCATCTATTGAACGTGTATGTGAGATGTTTAAGGAAGCTGTAAGTGTTGAATCGGATTTTGTCGATGAGTCGCTACCGGAGCCTATATTTGGTATGAACGCTGAATCAATGAAGCGGTATGTTAAATTTATTGCCGACTTTGTGCTTCGATCTGTCTCAAAAGAGGTGTATAATAATCAAATTGAACCAATCTTTAAGATTGATAATCCGTTCAATTGGATGGAAGCATTGGCTCTTCCTGTGATGACATCATTCTTTGAGAGACGTCATACTCAATATAGGTCTGCTGAAGCACTCGTTTATGAAGAGGATATCGACCTTGATGTCGATATTTGAGCGAGATAGTTTAATATTACGTTGTTTTTTGATTCCACGGAAGTGCTTTACTTAATATGTCGTAATTACTCAACACCAAAATGTCCTGAAGAGCGAGGCCGAAGTTATAATCGGATGTGGAAATATGAAAGTCGGGTTCAAGGAAATTTGTTCTATGGAACCGAAGGCGGTCGCCATCGCTAAGCATGCTACAACAGCATAAGACAGCCCATTGATGAATATATTGCTCAGTCATAATATTATTTTTAATCAACCAATAAAGCAGATTTGTAGCAATAACCATAATATTGTAAGAGACAATCTTCTTATCGTAGAGGTATTTGATAAGCAAGTACTCGCGTTTCGGTGTGATGGACACATACTCATATGGAGATGATTTGCCAAGAATATTAAGAAGTTGTTCAGCAGTTGGTCGTTTTTCGATATCGAAGTCGAGCATTATTTCGAGTAGATCGTTAAGTGTATCGCAGTCTGTGAATTTCCCAATAGAGCGCGATTTGTGTTCTGTTGAATATTCTTCTAAGTTATATTTTTTGATGAGGTCTTGAGATGGTGTGCCCATAATATCAGTTATTCGTTCATAGATAGTTTTATTTTCTCTCGTATTGCAATGAAACATGCACTTACCAACATACAGCTCATATAGAGTACATCCAAGTGCCCAAATATCAGACCTTTCATCATAGTGATTATTAAGAGTTTCTAAGGGTCTATAAGAGATTGTATAAACTGATCCCGAATTGTTTCCATTATTGAATGAAGATATGTTAAAATCACAGATATAGATAATACTCTTACCATTTCTCTGAAGCATTAGTAAGTTGTCGGGTTTAATATCGCAATGTATTAGTTTCTTTTTATGGATGTAATCAAGCGCTTTAAGGATCTGTACTAAGATCTTACGCAATTCACTCCATATGAAAGGGCCGTTATGTACAATACACTCTTTAAGAGAAATGCCGCCATAATTTAAATATAAGACTTTATCACTGATTTTGACTGGATAGACTACATTCCTATGATTTTCATGCTTAAGATAGCTAAGAAAAGTTATCTCACGAAATGATGATGTTGAGATACGACCACCTTCGTAGTTAATACTTTTTCGCACCATATTGCCGACTCGATAAACCTTATCAAAGGCCCCTTGACCAATGAGTTCATGAGTCATTTGTATATTATATACTACAAATTATAGTTTAAAAAACAAAGATAATACGGCACATCTCACTTATTTGTGCTGCCAAAACCACCTTCACCGCGCTGAGTTGTCAATTGAGCAAACTCTTCAGTTGTCATCACATGCGAAACTTCCGTCGAAATCTTATGAATAATCAGTTGAGCGAACCTCTCAGTTGCTTTAATGCTTTGTAATTCATCACTTGTGTTGTAAATGATAACCTTAATGATGCCGCGATAATCTGAATCAATAACGCCAGCAAGGACATCAAACCCCTTCTTATGGCTAAGAGATGATCGTGATTCGATCTTACCAAAGTACCCAATTGGGATTGCAGCATGAATTCCGGTAGAGATCATAGCACGTGATCGGGGAGGGATATCAACGGATTCATCAGCTACTAAATCCCAACCAGCACTTCCGGGAGTAGCGCGGTTTGGAATAACTGCGGTCTCTGTAGCGGGTGCAAAATAGATTTGAGCGGACATGGATAATATGATTATATCTTTCATTTTTTTTTAAATTGAATTGACTATAGAATAAATCAGTGATCTGATGCTATAATGATTCTGCCTAATGGCTTAATGGTTGATGGTGTTTATGATACTGTATATACACTTGTTAATAAAGGTTTAATTGATCAGTTTATAAGAGACACTTCGCAATCCGCATCATGGGACGACGACATTGAGAAGATTCTACTTTATGCCATTCATGACGGAGTTAAGAGATATAATGAGATTCTTACATCAGCCGTGCGTAATTATTTATATTTGATAATTTACCGCGACCCAATGAAATGTCTTGATATAGTCATGCGATTTATTAAGCATCTAAATAAGACACATATATCAAATACGTGGTTATTGGTGTTATGGGGTGTTTATGCTTCTATTATGCGACATATAGGATTTGCACAGAATTATGCGCTAGCTGTTAAGTGGATTGTGGAATTCTATTCCACAATTAAAGATAAATTAGATGTGGAGTTCGCAATGTATGATAAGACATTAATTTTTATCGATATTATGCGAGTTAAGTACTATTATTGTGAAACGATATCCTCAACACATCATTATTGGACATATTCATTTACGGATATTGAACACTTCCTTCATAAGAATAACATACCCTTATACACAATTCAACGACTTTATTGCATAGCACATAATATAAGTGTTTCATGTATTAAAGATGTTCGTAAGCTATGTGTTAATGAGACTCAAAAAATGGACTATGATTTCCACTTCCTGAAGGAGCTTACTAATAGCGGTCAGGCGTACAATATGAGCACGATAGACAATTGGATTAATTTTATTCGATGCTATTCCAAGTATGCGACTTACACAACACAGGCTGTGATGTACATTTTGACTATATTGAATAAATTACAACTGAGTAGTAAATCTATTGAAATATTAAATATTTTAACTACTATCAATCTGGAAGCTCAACTTGTCGATGGTATTTACTATGCGCGAATATTGGTATTAAAGAATGCGATTTATGCTAAGACATTTAACAAGTATGGATGTGCCAAAGCAATGTATGATCAGTATGATCATTTTGTTAAGATTTGTCATACTTCTGGTATATCGCGATTACCGAATGATGATGTCGTGAATGTTAAGATGTATGCACCAAATCTATCAGACTTTACCAATTTCGAGAAGTATCTGTCAAGTGAGCAGCAAGCAACGTTAAAAAAATGGCGCGCGTCGCCGCTTTAATAGTTGATATCAATTATGATCTTTTTTTATGAAGATTTACACCATATAGGGTAACAAGCGACATTGACAGAAGAACGAGCATTGCGAATGTGCCCTGTGTCATCTTAAATGAGAACTCAATCTTGCCGTTGCGCATATCTTGATTAAGAAGAAACGCTAAGATAACAATATACACAATGCATAATGCTGTTAGAAAATATGGGCTAAAGGGCTTAAGTGTTTCACCTACCCATGGATTTGGTACCCAGCTACTCCCTCCAATTGTGTGCTTATTATTCACCCAATTTCCGAGATTATTACGCCATGGAGTCCCCTTATCTACGGCAGCTACACCTTTACAAGACTTTTGAGTAAGCCATTCCATAACTATATTTCATGAGTGAAAAAAATATCATATATAAAATTCGTAAAATAATACTATAGTATCAATTTAATGACAAGGATTATTAACATTGGTCATCAAGAACATAAGGCCAAGTACTAGAGTAAGTGCCCAAACAGTGCGTTTTCTATCTGTTGCGTGGAATCGCTTAGATGAATGCCCTTTCGCATTCCAGCTATAAACGTTAGCATGAAGGAAAACAACCAATACAATGATAAATAAAATCAACAATGGTGTGAAATATTGATTAAGTTTATTGAATGGCCATACAAAACCATTGTAGATATTGACTATGGTCTCCATGATTAAGATTATATTAGGATTTGAAAAATAATTCGCTTAATATAATTGAAGTCATATATTTCGCATCAAATAACTTATTAGAATGGCGACACTTCTATACAAAGAGCCCAATTTTAGCGGCAAGTCCTTACGGCTTGAAGTTGGGAATTATTCTCATACATATCTTCGCGATGTTCAATGGGATACGTTTGAGGAAGCTCAATCGATTAAAGTCCCCCGCAACACAATTGTGCAGCTATCAGAGTCTTCACACCCGGGAAATGCTGGAACTACGCAAGTTATTATTGGACCGAGTGATGTAGCAGCAGTTCCAATTAAGATTCGGAGTTTGAAGATACGACATTTCGCGAGTGATTCTTATGTTAGCGGGGTTCGTGCCACTCTTCATGAAAATGTTGGATATGGTGGTCGTTTCTTTAACATGCTTGAAGGTACATATAATATGGCGCGCCTAAGTGCTGGTGAAAATAACGGAGATAGAATAACGCGGATTGGCGGTCTGGCGGTTGAGCCCGGCGCACTTGTCGTTATTACTCGGTCAGATGGTAGGTCATTCTTTGTTGAAGGACCGGAGCGCGTAGATCTAGCGGCATTGTCGTATGATGAGACGAATATTGTTGATTTTATTGTGATGAAGATACGGTCGGACTCTCGACGTGCCCCTCCGAATCCGCATCAATACGCTCCGGCTGCGACATATGGGGAGCGCGATTTATGGGCGGAAACCCGCGAAGCTATTGCGGGTCGAGTATCAGGGTACCCTGTTAAACATAACCCCATCGAATACAATCCTGTTAATAACTACGCTGCGGCTGTTGCTGAAATGGATATGTTGAATACCATGAAATTACGAGAAGACTATAGCAGTCGCAAAGAAAATAAAATATCAACTAAAGATATTGAAAACGCATATGCGAAGAAGCTGTGTAATGAAGAAAAATCAAACTGTGCATGGGATTATCGATGGTTGGTTATTATGCTAATTTTGTTTATCATATTGGCCATCTTCGTAGGTATGATGTTCATTATTAAAAAAGCAATTAACAAAGCAGGGTATGATATTAAACAACCTGAGTTGATAAGAAAAACATGTTTTCTTGGACCAGTGTGTCGGGAAAAAACACTATATCGTGATGGGTCTAAATCAGAAAGATTTATTATTATAAGTAAAAATCGTAAGCAAATTAATCTACCAGCTCATAAGGGTTCAGCATATACACGTATATCTAAACCCGAATCGAATACGGAATCCAATATACCTCCTATCAATAAAGGAGTTTAACTAAAGAGGGCATTAAGATCGGAATCGGATGTACAATTAGTGGCTTGTTCGCCGATGCCGATTGTCTTCTCATTAAAGAACTTGCAAGGTACGGCAATTTTAACAAATTTGATCCAAATAGATCGGATCTCTTTTTTGTCTGTATCATGTATCATCTCGTGTCGGATATGAAAATCGATATCGAGAGGTTCGCCGTTAAATGGGGTAATGGCGTCAATAGCATATCCTTTGCATGAGTATATGTGTTCTTTATCGTGGGGTTTAACAGAAATAGCTTGATAAAGAGCGTGTTCATTAATTGGTCGAATAACAATTGTCAAATCATTACACATCATATGACATGTAATAAATTCAGGTGCGTTAGTAGATCCTTTTTTCATAGGATAGAGAAATTTAGTTCGCACTGGAAACTCAGTATGACATTGGAAATTATAGCGTTTAACATCGGTCTTATCGTTGTAGTCAATAAGACAGTGTATGACTTCAAGTTTGCGACAAGCATTGGTCTCGCCATTAATCGCGGCTGTTTCTGTAGTAAGTCTAAGCATAGTGAGATGAGAATATATTTTGTACAGGATATTATTCGAATAATCGAATAATCGAATAATCGAATAATCGAATAATCGATTAATGTGATATGCATGTTGGGATATTACATGGTGTTTTCATATTATATATTACAGATTTCTGTAAGGGTTCGCCATCATATCGATAAGAAACTACAGCACGCACCTTATCATTATCATATTCGGTTGAAAGAACATTAACATGGCTCATTCGGCTTGTGTCGAGTACGCCATAATCCGCGAATTTTCGTTTAACTAAATGTTTAAGGCGTTTATCGCTATATTGAAGCTGATACGCGCGGCGTATGTATAAATAACAGATGAGAAGAGATGTGATTATCGCCAAAAGGATGATTATGTAGGACGCGTAAGATGATTTCGAAGGTTGTGGTTGCGAAAGTTGTTGTTGCGGATAGTAAGGTGGTGCATAATATGGCTGTGAATACACAGCATACGAATTCATATTGAAGAATTATATAATACTGGATATATTATTGAACCGATGGGTGAGTTAGATCCGAAGAGTAAAGATAGACTTGTTGCTATTTTGGTCATATTGGTGATCATTTGTATTTTCTTTCTAAGCAGCAACAAATATTGTAATCTTGAACAGACAATATCTGACAATAAATTCTTAGGATCAAAGAAACTAATGCATAGGATGCCAATGATGACGTTGGCATTAAATGAGTTCGCGACTGCGATGAAAGATAGTAAAGATGAAGATATTGTGCGAATTTGTAAGACGATTAAAGAAGATGGGTATGACACACCGGCAAGTATTATTATCATGGTCGTCTCATTAATGCGATCTGAAGCTAATGAACACATTGGCGTAAAGAAATTGCATAAGGCAATCAGCGAAATTGTGTGTGATTAAAGCATACTCTCTCGATATTCAAATTAAATAATTATATGGTATTCTATATTATCCAATATAGGACATGATGATGGAGCACGTGCGCACTGCCACAAATATTTTTCTGCTTAGTAATCTCGTAATTGCAGTTGTATCTTCATCATTCTACACATTCTTCACCATGGTATTCGTTTGTAATATGATCCAATATCTAATTTGGAGTTCAATTGACAAACAGAATGATATCAATGTTAATAACTACAATCTGATCTTTAAAGATCAGATTGCGGATTTGGAAGATTTCCGTGATCGATATCATCATGTGATGAACCTTGCCGTTAAGTCGCATGATGCGCATTTAGTAGATCTTGTTAAGAGGCTCGATTCATATGATGAAGAGAAGAAGTGTTTTAAATGGGATGTTGAATCTGAAGATGTTGTCGAATCGTGGCCATCAACGCCACCCGCGGAATCGCCTGAATCTGATTCTGATAGTTTGATTGTTCATAGGGAGAATGTCTCAGATGATCCTGAAGTAGATAAATATTTTGTTATGTCTCTTAAAAAACAACTCGATAAAGTTAGTGGTAACATCGAAGATACTATTGAGAATGTTATTGAAGAAGTGTCAGATATGTTTAGTAATCGCCAAGATTTCAATTCAGAATTCGATGCGCAATTTCCAGAACCCCCTCTGGCCGGCATTGATCAAAATTGAATATTATATTCAAATAATTGGGATACATACAAAATGACATCAATCTGTGATTTTTGCGATAAGATTGGGTGTAGCTGTATTGCATGTGTTCTATGGGATACGGATGGTAGGAACCATATTTGTTCAATGAGAGTTTATGTGAAGAAAATGCGCCTAGACTGGCAAGAGTCTGTTTCGGCTTACGTTGATAAGATGATAGATAGCATGTTTGCTGATCATATGCAATTAGTTGAAGAATCGCTTGATGGATATTACTACTATAATATAGTGTATTCTTATGGTCGATGTGATACACCGCGAGTGAGTTATGATTGTCAAATGTGTGGTGTTGATATCTGCCATTGTGCAGGATGTTATTTCGACTCCACCGGGCAGTTCTCTCATTGTGGCACATATGGATGCGCTACCCGATCACGAAAAAAAGTCTGTTAAACAGAACTATGGCGTGTAATATCCGCTATTTTTTTATCGAATCATGCCGGAGTTCGTGCATCCGATAGAGGCCTCGTCATATGATAAATGAGTGTTCTGCAGAGATTTACATGCAGCTAACATGTTATAAGCTACACCTGACTCATTATAAGTAAGCTCAATTTTTGTGTGATCGATACGAATATCTGTTTTATGCGACCAATAATAAGAGACCGCAATCGGAAACTGTTTAACGCCGATAATTTTGCCTTTTGTATAGACATTGAAAGTTGTGCGATTAATGGTTATGATACGGGCGCCCTCTGTAAATATTCGGATATGGTCTTTATCGAGTTCGACAATAACACCTTTGTCGCCGGCAGAAACTATATCATTTGTCAATAAGAAGATAACTTGACAATATTTTGTCAAATATAATATGTCAATCGGAAGCATTGAAGTTAGCTTCTTAAGATTAATCTGTGAAGCTTCTTCGCCATCACATGTAATTTGAGGTATGTATTCAATTGGCTGATCAATATCGCGAATGCGTGTGTAATTTAGTTCATTAATTTGAGCGATCGGATAAGGAAGAATATGTGTCGGCTCACATCTCAACATTTCTAAATCCATTGTATTAGGAGCCGAATCATAAATTTCTTCATAATCGGCTTGGTCGAACGTATATTTGTTACATTCAGCAGCTAGTGCGCGGGCGACATGGTCAGGAAGCGGACTTCCCATTACATGAGTTGATATAGATTCGAGAATGTTATCAATTCGCGGATCAGGGTGTCGTGTAATATGCCACATAATTGGTTTAAGATTGAGCAATTGAGTTTGATAAATCATTTCTTTTTTGGCACCATATGCGTCGAAGTCGCCGACGAAGATATATTGCATTCCACCGAAAGGTTCGGGTTTCTTTATAAGCCGAAAGAGTGTATCAATAATATAAAGCATATGCGTAGATAACTGCTGAATATTCGAGATCATAAGAATTTCTGTATTTCGAATTCGATTACGAATATGTTCGCTCATGTTATGGAATATGGCATTTGGTTCGCGTTTTGTATTAGCAGCGAACTCGAAGTAGGTAGCAATGTAATTAGCATACGCGGCATTTAGGCAAATAGCGTGCGTTTTCTTGATATGTGCTTGGATACGTGGTGCATCATGATATGTTATGAAAATACTAAATCCTTGGTCAATAAGTGAAAACGCGCCTTCGATGTTCATAAGTGTATATTGTACAAATTATAATACGATCGTATTATAATAATACAAACTGTATTATATGGTTAAGAGTGTTCATTTTTCACCACAAATTGGATACACATATGTGGTAAATTATGAACGAGTAGAGCCTAACATGCGCAACATTATTTTAGCAAATAGTCAAAGAAAACTTTATCTGACAGAAAAGATCAAAAAATCGACTAACGACTCGTCTGCGTTAAAGTACTATAGGATGCTCGTACGAGAACATTTCGTATATAAATCAGTCTAGAGGTTGAAGGTTCTCATCACACAAATTAGATCTATCGACGCTTTCTTTGTCAATGCAGTTAATTACGACCATTACTCGATAAGGATCCATGTAATTAACATAGAAAGTGCTTGTCTGTGGTTCATAAATAAGCTTACTATCCACTTTAGCGTCGCTAAACACCTTATGGTAGCCAATATGAACAGAATTAATAATATGCATGCACCCTTGTCGAATGGCATTAGCCCCATCCTCATGAAGACTTTGTAGAATCTCTACATTAGGACATACATCGGTAACATGAGAAAGTCGGAGACAAACTTCGTAGAACTTATCAGGACCTTCGATCATAGCTTTGTTCGTTTCTGAGTGCAATGGTAATGGAGTTCCGGTATTCTTTGCGATCATACAAAGAAGTGGATATTTAATAAACGATGCAGCCAATTTCTCATTCTCGTCTGTTTCAAATTGTTCGTCTATTTCATCTGATTGGCTCCCATCACTATAATCCTCACCATAAATCTCAATCTCATCGGTATTACTTGCCGTTTCAGACATTTTCAAAATATAATTCATCTACTTAATAAAAAATACAACAGATGTTGAATAAATACATCATGCGTTTAATTAGTTAAGTACGAAGCATGATGTAGAAGGGGCGTGATCAGCGCAGTACATTAAGTTCGCACCATAATGCGCATATTGAGCATCAGCTTTGCAAATGCAACATGTCGCTATCTTCTTGTGTTTTGAGTTGGCATGAGAGACGCAAAATGTTGCCGTATATTCGCCGTGGGTAGCTACCCTACCACATAAGCATAAGATAGTGCGATTTCTACGCCGGCTTGTAGCCTTGGATAAAGCATGTTGTCGCGCATGAATAATAGATTGACCAGCGCGAGCCCTCTTCCATCGCAGAAGAAATAATCCCGATACCATTTTTAATATTAATTATTTCATCTTTTTAGGTAAAAAATGCCGAATCTATGATTTGAATCATAGATTCAAATCGAATCGAATCAATCGGTCGTGAGCAATTTAGCCATGCGATCGCGGTTGAAAGCCAGACTCTCCAACCATTGAAGAAGTTCTTCATGATTAGGTCGCGGTTCGACAATTTGGCCTAACATTGGACGTGTGTTGAATAGATCTGCTGCGGCTTGTTGTTCGGGTGTCTTTTCAAGAGTTGGCCATTTTTTAATCAATGTTGCTGGGCCAATCTTTGCCGTCTTGGCATTAAAGTCAGTTCCCAAATGAACAGCTGCATCGACAATATTTGTATCAGGAATTTTCGTTTGTTGTATGAAATCTTCTCGTGTATAAAGCATTAGAGATCTCTTCTCGTATTTAAGAAGTGCAAGCCCCCCGTAAAGAAACACATCAGCATCAGTACTTAAAACATAATCTACACGATTAGTCTTATTCAGTTCAGCACAAACGTGTTCGGCATCGAAGCCGTTCGGGGCAATCATGTAAGGAATGCCGAGCAATTGGATAATGCGCCGGACATCATTTATCATGGCCGGTGTAATTTTGATAGCGTGAAGATTATTTACTCGAGCTACCCGGCGACGTTCTAATTCGGCCTTCTTAAGGGGTGGTGGCATCGCGCTATCAAACACATAAATCTGACTCACACCAGCTTTCTTAAATTTTGAGATAGTCATTGTGATGAGGTTAATATGTGTTGTGATCTCGCCATTTGGACCGGTAAGGTGTGTGTTGATACCATGGAGAGAACGATAAATCTCCGTCATAGCATCAATGGCGACCACTTTACCTTTTAGCTGGTTAAGTTTTATCTGTGTGCCGGCGAACAGTTTGAAGAAATCTTTGACACCCATTATGAATATATATATACATATTATTCAATTTTTCAATTGAAAGAAATAAGATATTATATTTAATCAAAGTGTCGTGAATTAAATGGATATGTATGAGGGTTGTAATTCGGATGTTAATTCATCACAACACTCAGAATTCACTCAAATTGTGAATCAATATCAAACGATTTGGGCGCAAAATAAGGGTATTATGCCTTCTTTCACGGGTAAGGCTGAACGCGTATGTGTTGGCGATATTCTTGAGAAGAGTAGTGAAGGCTTTACATGTCCAAAGTCAGATGTAATTCGCGAAAAAAAAGAACAATCGTCTCTATTTATCTGGAAACGAAATTATGCGGCTTCGCAAATTGACGTTAGAGAAGGTATTTCAAATGTAGAATCTCCGTATGACCCAATTAGCAATTATATTGCGGCATCATCAAAAAACAAAACACTTTATGTTCATACAGCTGCAGCGGTTGAGCGTGGCGGCGGCGTTATGGGTGGTGTAGATAACCGCGAAGCTGACATTTGTCGTCGAACTAATTATCGCAAAGCGCTACGAAACCTGCCATATCCAATGAATATCGGAGATATGAATTACTGCAAGGGTGTGATTATTACACGGAATCACACATATTCTCAAACTAACTTTCGCAAATCGCCAAAATATATTGACATTCTCGGAGTCGCTATTGAAGAAAGACCACCAGTTGTTGGGACTGCTGAAGGTGATGTGTATGAGAATGATCGGAATTATAATGACATGCAGGAGATTCTTTATGCAATTGCTGAGTTTGCCATTAAGGAGCGGTATAAGATGCTTGTCTTTGACTCATTTGCTATTGGTGGAAAGTCAAATGAACACCCAATTGAAGACTTCTGCACTATATTTAAGGAAGTATTTGGCAATCTCGGTAAAAGTTTGAATGTTATGTATTGTGTTCATCCCGGTGAGGAGTCGGGCGAGCTTCGATTTGAGAGAGTGCTTTGGCATAGAATCGTATCAATGGATAATACTGGAAAAGCGCCGAAGTTGCCGCATCCACATAAACCAAAGATTGAGACACCTCTTCAAGGAAAGTCAAAGCCACGCCGACCAAAGAAGGTTGTTTGTGAAGAAGGTGTATCGGATTCATCGGCAAGTGAATACACAGATGGGAGTGAGTCTTCTGAAGAATTTATTTCTGAAGACACATTTTATCAAAAACAAGAAAGAGATGCGCATAATGCCGAATATTACACATCAGAATCGGAAGAAGAGCAGATACTGAAACCGGCAAAAAAACACAACAATGGATCTGCATCGAAATCGCAGATGAGAGAACGCGCTGCGAAGACAGGTGTTGTTCGCCGTCGGCGTTAAGATTGCGTGGTAATTTTTTAATTAAGTGTTCTGTAGAGTTCCATACTACTTCCAAATTTATCATATTTTTCAGGCAGATCAAGAAGAGACATTGTAAGTTTTAAAAACAGTACTATTCATTTTTTAAATTAAAGTTATGTTGTTAAATATTAAAATGACTTCTTATCAAATAATTCTTAAGAATCTTCTCGGGTGGAAGAATGTTTCATTATCATTGTGCAAATTTATTGGTAATTTTTATGCTTCGCTATCATGCGTTCGTGAAGTCTTTGGTGATGTTGAAGTGCGCAATACTAGCGGTAAGATCGACATACTCGATGACATAATTGAGTTATTTCCGCATTATGTGGTGTTTAGTGATTCTGCAATTATATGTCTTACATCGGATGGTAGTTGTGTATGCGATGGTGTTGAGTGCGATAAAACATGGCAAGAAGGTATTGATATGTTAATTGCCGATCTTGAACACACACATCCCGAATTATAAACATTGAATTCATATTAAAGAAATATGAATATAGATATGAGACTATCGTCAGCTGCGATGTTTGTCGCGGATCGGGTTTCGACCACCGCTGCAACATCGTCGGCCAACCCGGGAGCACTATTCATGGCGTCCGTTGCAACAGCATTCAACCTTGAAGCTCTTGAAATGGATTTGCCTGATCTGTCGAAGCGGTCATTTGCTTCAACGGAGCTGATTTGTGCTATTTGCAACGGGCATATCGCTTTGCAAAGACGGGATGCGACATATTGTATTTGCCCTGAGTGCGGGCTTGAGGTTAAAAATGAGGCAGATTACATTGAATATTCAACTGATGTCTTTGAAACCGGCAATATTTCAAATCACGGACCTTTGTATATTAGCGGTGCATCTGATAAGCGCACTCGAGAAATGTCGAACATGCTTATGAATGTTTCGACTAAGGACTCGCCATATTATAAAAAAGCGCGTCTTGAAAAGAAGATTCACAATTGGATTTACTCAATTAATGAGTCTATTGTGCCGAAAGATGTTGTAGCTCGAGCAATTGAGGTTTATGGAGAGATTCAAAATTGTGCAATCGTGAAGAGGGGGGATCAGCTGAATGGGATTTTGGCTGCGATTATTCATATTGAATGTGCCAATGCTGATGTTGTGCGATCTCGATCATGTATTGCAAAGATTGCTGGAATAACAAATCCGCAGCTTAATACAGGGTTCAATAAGTTTATGGAGATTGGTATGGAGTGTGGAATGGACATCAAATTACCAACTCCAACATCAGAGCAATATGTTGATCAATTCTTTGAAGCTCTAGGATTGAGCGCGTATGATGCGTATCGCGGGTTTGTTTTAGAACTAATTGAAGCGACATCTGCTGACATTATTGCCATCAATGAGAATAATATGGTGCTTACTACACGATGTGCTGGCGCGGTTGCTGTCTTATGCATGCAGCTTGGGTTGCCAATTACGCGCGAAGCCATTGAGACTGCATGTGGTGTTTCAAAGAGCACGTTTATGAGATATGTTAATATGTGTATTACATATCGGCGCATGGAGCATATGAAGCCTATATTTAAGAAATGGAACGTGCCTAAGCTTCGCAAAAAGTCGAAGCTTAGCTCACAATCTTCGATTGCATAGTCAATCGATTCTACGTGATTATTATATCGAAGTGGGTAATGAGATAGTCCCATTTAACTACTCGCTGCCATATACGTATTCCATTACAATGCACTGTTATTTTTTGGTAAGGTTTATGGAGTTTCCTGAATGCTGAAATGGTGTCCATAATATTTGGTACAAATGAGTGCATTTGTATATACTCGAGGACATCGTGGATATTATCTGTGTGATAATATTGATCTGTATCATTGTTAATGCATGCAATATCGATTATTGATACTGGTAGCGGAGTAGATTCTAAAAGATAACTAAGCCAAAAATAACCGAATGGATAATTGTTGTTCATTTCATCAATTTACTATATAATTACCCATTTAAAAAAATGAAGAGAATCTTATAAGATCATTATGACCAATAGATATGAGAAACGCATCCAAAAAGAACTTGCTGCTCTTAAAAGTGAAGAATCTCCATTTGAGGTGAAAATGACAGAGGACATTAACTTATTCTATTTCATAGTTAAAGTACCGGCAGGTGTCTTTATTGATCAAGAGCATGTAATTGAAGTCAAGCTAAAATACGGTAATGGTGAATATTCGTTTCCTACAAATGCGCCGCTTTGCACATTCATGACACCGATATGGCATCCAAATGTTGGAAAGGGGGGAACCATTTGTCTTGATGTGCTTAAGCATAATTGGACGCCTATTACACGATTGTCTTCTGTAGTTGATTATTTACTATTACTTCTTCAAGATCCGAATTCAACAGATCCTATGAATCCTATATGTGCGAAAGACTTCATACAGCATCAACCAGAAAGGATTGTTAAAATTACGCGAAAATATTATGAAGACGAGGGTGGGCCTACAAAAGTTAATTACTATCGATTTATTAATTATTAATTAATAATTGATTAATAAATCAATTATTATGTTATTTTTTGAGTACAAAAAATCAGACAGAGTGTGATCACATATCACTGTCAATGGTTTCTACAGTCGCTTGGATATTGACTGCGTCGCGGAAGCAATTGGACATTTCCTCGTAATAGGCTAGAGGAGGAACATGATCCATGTGGATCGGAATAGAGACTGTACCGTCAATAACACGTGGAAACATGTAAAGAGTAGTCATCTCCTCACACACCTCACGGAAAGTGTTTAGATGGGACTGCGCAGACACCTTCATGTTAAAACGGTCGATAACAACGTGGATAACCGCATTGCCATGAATTGCGTTAAATGTGCGTGTGTCCGAATCGACTCCGTTGGACAGCGCACGAATACCCTTAATGATCTTCATAATTGCCACGGATGACTGCATCATCTCCAATGCGATACGGCTCGGTGGTGCTGAACTCGATGGCGAGGAACTTGCAGGTGGGAAACTCGATATTTGAGGAGGTACGCTCAACGTACTGTAGTTGCTTGTTTCGCAGATGGATTCGATGTTGAAGAGAATCTCAGCAATGTTGTCGAGATACTTCGATTCAGCACTCACAGAACTGAGTGCTTCGATGAAGCGATTCTTGTCCGCATCCGTTGCCTCTATAGAATAAGCTGCAGCGATTTTCCGCTTGGCGGCTTCGACGTCATTTCTGACAAAGTCATTGACAGTTTCGTCATACACACGGGATGCGCGCATCTCCGGATTGGAGTGATTGCGGCGCTGTGGTGGTGCATTGAACGGCACTGTTGGACGCGGAGGAGTTTGAAACACCCCAGTTGATGATGTATCGGAGGTCTCCTGAATGGAAGACTCCTCAGGACCTTCGTATTCATCACCAAAGAGGTCTTCTATGGTTCGAAAACCAGGTGGTGGAGTTCTCGGCTGCGGTTGTTCTTCGGTAGCTCCAAGAGCTGAAGCGGGGAGAGTCTCGAGAATGCCAAATGTGTTTTCCATAGCTACATTTATCCAATATATTTTCAACTTTTTACATAATCGAAAAAAACAATAATATATGATACTATCTTATTGAAATCGAAGATTTTAATTTCGATTATGCTGAGCAGATGTCTTTGGCGGTCATCTTAGATTTTGCGAAAGCAATCAGCTTAGTTGCGTTCGCGGTGCTGGCACTTGCCATATGGTATGTCATCATGACACGAATGGTTTCGTCGTCGAACTTACCGAAAAGTTGCTTACACTTTTCAGATGCCTTCTTTGCATCATATTTTGCACGTTCGTCATAGATAATAAGGGCATCATCATGAATGTTTGATCGCGGGGTCATGTCATAAACGACATGCATCTTAACAATGTTGGTAATCTTGAAAGTTGGGTATTCTGTATCCGTACTGGGTTCTTCATTACTAGGAAGATTAGCCACCCCTTTAGTGTCGAGCTTGGCCGGCTTGACGAGTGCCTTATTAATCTTTGCCGTCATATCTTCAAGCTGCTCTTTCTTAAAAGTGGGTGCCTTTCCGACGACAAGAACGGGAATCTTAGCGGGAAGCTTGGACAGAACTGCATTGGCTGCCAGTGCGAATTCACCTCGGTTCTTAGGTCCGCCTAGAAGCTCCATATTGTATGCATATGCCGGAAACAGCTTGTCGAGTTTGCTAATACACTTAGCTGAAAGTGTAAGGCATTTTCGGATGCTAGAAATTGACTTATCGCATGCTATAGCGATGATGAACTCACCGTGCTGTCCATTGCAGCGGACTGCCGTCGCCTTTGATGCAGCCTGCTTTTTAGCATCGCCAATCAGCTCATTACAAATAGATTGATAAAGTGCGAAAAGGAGGGCTGTTGTCTCACTACCATTGGCGAGCTTTGAGCAGCCACATGGTTCGCCACGTTTAAGCTTGTTAATTACGAACCAGTTAAATGGTGCGGGAAATGATAGAACAATCTGCTCATTTGGCGCCTTCTTATGTACAACTTGAGTAATACTAATCGACATGACTATATTATATAGAGTGAAATTTTAATGATATAATAATTCATTTCCATTTATATATCGTATCCAATATAAGACTAACATTGATTAGCTATTGCTATGTTTTCTAAGGTAGCTCGTACAACCGGCCTTGAAGGTGCTTATTTTGATTATACAAAAGACTCAACCGGTAATACGGGTAAGCTATACCCTACTGATGGAGATAAAAAACCGATTCCTATTGAATGGCATAATACAGGACTATCACGCCACAATTGGAGAGATGAATATGGCGTTGATGCATCAAAGGGAACTCGAACTAATTCACAAACAACAATCCGACAAGGTGATGAACTCGGATTTAAGACTCCACGTATGATTTGTGGATATGGGTCTGGTCTCTACACTGCGTGTTATGTCCCATCTGAAACTGATGTGAATAGTCGATGGATGTATCATCGCTTTATTGAGAAATTTCGAAGACATTGGAAGAAAAATGGTATGCATGAGCTGCGTTATCCAGGTGCGCGGCATTATAGCGAAGGGTCCCGCTCGCATTTTGATACTGTAAAGGGAACTGATACGAATGTTGGAGATGTAATGTATCCACCGCTACCACCAAATTGGGGAGACCCGAACGAACATTCAAAACTGAAGGGTGAGTGGGGTGATAATCGTCGAAGATATCAAATTACAACGCGTGGTGGTCGTCGCCATGCACCTGCTCAGTCAGAACTTGATATTGATTCCGTGCCTCGACGACGAGGTGAAATCGATACTGCACATTTATGGCCTGGGTGGGTGGAGGACTCGCGGCGACGGTGGGGATATATGCAGAAGATTCTTGATCCTATCAAATATGATCCTACAACGCAAAAGAAAGAGATCTTTCATTGTTATACAGGTCAGTTTAATGCATTGTTCAAGGGTAATCTATCTACACTTCATGTAGATATGCTACCGAGTGAAAGCCCAAATAGTGCGGGTGATAAGATTCATATTTGGAAGGTTGCCGCTTCGCCTTTGACTAAATGCCCGGCTGATACCATGGATATTGCAGCTGCAGACAGGTACATTAGATCTTATTGTTCTCAAAAAACACCGGGTCAGCTGCGAGATCCGTCTGATGAGTGTTATAAGTGGTATTTGCCAGATAGAGATATTCGTGAATACGATTCTATCTTTACACACGTGTGTCGAAAACCTGAGAATCGCGATGACCCCATTTGCGCGTGTGTGAATGTCGATACTTCAGATATTCCCGAGCATCTTAGAATGTTTGGTCATTGTTATTCTGCCAGGTGTCGCGCAAGTGGGACATACATGCCTCAAGAATTGAAAGATAGGACATGTCCTAGCATTCAAGATTGCCGACAAATCTTTCATGGAGAAAATATTGATCATTCGGTTCTATCAAATAATCATTTGCAACAATCATGTACTATTCAATTTCCGGCTGTTCAACAAGAGGTTGATGAGACACGAGCAAAGGAAGCTGCAAATGTTATATTTAATCGCCAAGAAGGCATTATTAGTGATATTGAATCTATGGCAATGGATAGATCTGATCGATCAACACAGCTGAATGCTGAGTATATTGCGTTTAAATCAGATGCCACCAATAAGCTGTCGGCACTTCGTACAACACGTAATAACATACGTGTGGCGAATACAACTACGCGAGCATATAATCTTTCAAATACAGCACAAAGTGCTAAGATTGAGTTTGAGGGAATGGTTGGGCTAGCTACAACAAAGTTTAGTGTCATTAACAATTTTATTGGATTATCTCAAACACTTAAGGCACAGGTTGATTTGTCAAAAAACGCTATCAATGATGGTATTGAGAATCTGCGGGTTTATATTACGGATTCGTCCGAAGAGAGGTTTTTACGTGATTTGCTTACACGCGCAAATGAAGTGAGTGTTGATATTGATGAGCTGCTTAACCCGCTTTATGCTATTATTGATAGAGAAAATGGGCTTGCTCTTCAGGCTAATCAAATTATTAACACGGGAATTACCGAGGCAGAGGAGGCTCGAGTTGCTGGAATTTCTAAGGCTGATGAAATTAATGCTGCAGCAGCTCGTGTAGCGGCTAATGCGGCAGCTGCCGCAGCGCTTGCAGCTACAGCGGCGCGTGAGAGGGCAGAAGCTGAAGAACGGGCGCGTCAAGAAGCTATTGCTGCGGCTGAGGCACAACGTGATATTTTGAATACTGCTGTAAATGATGCAGCCGGTGAAGTTATGGGTGAGAGAAATGATCAACTTGAAATACTTGAAGATCAAGTTAATGCCGCCCCTTCAACTGATCCGACATCTAGCCCTCCGGTTGGAATGGAAGATGTTGATGAAACCCCAGAAGCACCTGCTGAGATTCATGGCATCGAACATAATACTATTATTGACACAACTGGTGTTGATGAAGATACACTTCCTGATGGAAGTATTATTGTTAATGATGTTAATACTGATACGTCAATTCATTCATCTACATCAGAAAGCGCATCTAATCAGACAACCGTTACAATTGATGGTGTTGAAGTACCAACTGATGGATCTGGTATTATTAATGTTCAAGATGAGAAATCTGAGCAAGATTCAACCTATGTTCCACCTAATATGATAGTAGCTGATCAATCATTTCCGTGGGAGACAATTATGAAATGGGTGTTGGTTATCATATTCGTATGTATTGTAATAGTTGGAATTTACAAAGCATATAAGAAGTCAAAGAGAGTTAATAGCGAACTGACACATAAGAGAACCAAAAACTATTATGATGCCCAGCCTGCTTTCCAGCCTGCTGTCCCAGCTTATGCCCAGCCTGCTTTCCAGCCTGCTGTCCCAGCTTATGCCCAGCCTGCTGTCCAGTATTAATCTAGTACTAATGTTGCACCGATGATGGTGAATACCCTTATTAATAGAATTTAAAAAATTGAAAACAAATATTATTAAACAATCAAATTAGGACCAACGAATCAAATGAACATCACAGAGAAAATTGGAGCAGTTGATATTACCCCTACGCAACGGACCAAAATCGCCAAAGCACTTTCGCTTTACGCACTTGATGTATTAACTAACACAATTAATGACATCGACGAAGACATCATTAAAAACCCTGAATATTCATCTCTCGCGAATGAATTGAAAGGAAAGGATGCTGCTAAACACATTCTTGGTCAGGTTTCAAAGACTGGTAAGCCCATCGCGTTAAAGAAGTTTATTACTGTATCAACGCAAGTGGGATATTATTTGTGTTATCTTATCAAAGCCGCTGTTACAGAGATGAAAGATTGCGCTGTGCCGGATACCAATGCCGCGATTATGCAGATGAAACAACACGCTTACGATCACGCGACTGAGTGCGTTATTCCATTTCTGGTCGGATATAGTGATGTTATGAAAGAGACTGTTGAAGCTATGACATTTACTCCATATGGAGAACTTGACAAAATTCTGACAGAACTCTCGAATGTTATCCCATGTCTTGATACTCGCAATCGTGTTGTTTCGCTTCTGTATATCTTCATTCGCGGATTCGCTTACAATGTTGGTATCTCCGCAGCTCATCAATTTATGATTGATGAGACACGAACGCGTATTGATATGCATCATCTGCTTATGTACTACAGTGTGATGAATTCAAATCTGGCTGAGACAGACATGATGCTAACTCATGAGACGTTGTTGATCATGAAGGAATGGTATCGAATGATTGAATTGTCAAGAGTAAAGTCGAATATTGTAGCTGCAACGTCTGATGCCGGGAGCGAAGGCTCGGCCGAAAAAAACGATTGAACAACTACAGTCCCACCTCCAGTTGTATCAGATTGTTAATTTTTTGACATAACATTTGAGACACATTTAGAATCACCTTCATCGCAGAATTTTGTCTGTTTGAAGTCTTTCATGAGTTTAAGATATGAGCGATCTTCCTTATTGAAGATGTGAAGCGTGTGATATTTTTTATCGGCATGGACAGCGATTATATCTGTGTCATCCCATGTATTGCCTCCAATAATATTAAGATTATATACTGGATCCCATGGGAAGCTGCGATGAACATTAATTTTAACAGCTTGATCTTCAATGACCGAATTGGTGTTTGTCGTCATGTAAAGATAACCTTCATATTGTCGGCCTCGGTTGGCTGTTGTCTTTTTTTCCCCAATATAAAGGATAGCTTTGTTAAGACCCGCGGCTTCGGCAAATTCGGGATCGACCTGATAAACACCGCGGAAATCATAAGCTAGTGGGTTTGCGTAAATCTCCCAACCGATGGAAATAATGATGATGATTATACATGCGAAGGCGACGTTGATGAGACATGGGCCAATACAATTCTCGTCCATAATTATATGATCTTGTCTATATTATGTTATATATTTTTTTCTAATATAAGTATAACAATTTGATAATATACATAATCTATGGTTCGGACAGTCAATATCCGTGATTTAAAAAAGATTTCGGCAGATTTGTCTGCGACGAAAGTCTGTGAATTATTAGCGAAGAATGGTTCTCTAAATATTAAGATCAATAAAATAGTTTTACCAGTTAAAATAGAAAAAAAAGCGCTTAGGTAATAAGACGAGCGTTTATGTAATGTACTATGATAAGACGCTTACAGAAAATCTATACCCATTTTACATCCAATTTAAGAAAATAATGAGCGAGGATGTTAATTCAGCATATATTGCTAATATTCATAATACATATAATTTATCTGGCTCTGTAATTGTTGAGTCTGTAATTAAAATTTTGCAGGCGATGAATATTAAAAGAGTATATTTGGGAGATGGTGCTGAGGTTGATTGTAAAGGTGCTGAGGTTGATTTGTCTATGTACAAAGTAATTGAAAAGGGCAGGACTTATTACATGAAATTTGGATTTAAACTGTATAATAATGTGAGTAGCCCAGATATTCACAATTTTAAAGATGAGAATGTTATGATGCAGCAATTTGATCAATATCTGAGTACAATCCGCAAAATCCGCGTATCAGAAGTTCTTAACAAATATAGAGCTCTTCTACAAATGTTGAACAAAGTTATATTGGATCAAAAATACGCCAACTTTACAATAATGGCAATTCATGACATTAACTCAAAACCATATAATTATAGAGAAATACCTAATCCACAGAGCAAGATTCTTAATCTAATCGAGTTATGCACTGCAATGATTGATATCTTAAACAAGAGCAAAAACGTGTATCTTTACAAATACCTTATTAAGCTTATTGAAAGTGGAGAATGTATTGACTATCAATATGTTATTCAACGTTTTACAAATGGGCCCCATTATATTATGAAATATAATGAAAAAACGATTAATATGGAATACACTGCTATATTTGAGAAGTTAGATCAATTTATTCATTGGCGTTGGTATTATTTGGATTTGTAAAACAGTTTAATTTGATGCCATAAGTATATTCACCATGAAGGACTCATCTCTCGAATCATTAAACTCGATGGATGAGGAATATGAGTTATTTATGGCTAACTCTATGTATCCGGATCTTGAGAAAGCCATCGAAATTGTTAAGGAATTTATTATTGCAAAAAAGTTAGTGCTTAAGGGTGGGCAGGCGATTGAATTTGCGCTTCGATCGAAAGGTGGCGCACTTTACTCGGATCACGCGATTCCCGATTATGATTTTTACTCATCTAATCATTACGAAGATGCTGCCGAACTTGGTGAGATCTTATGTCAGGCCGGTATGCCGAATGTATCGGTCATTCACGGCATGCATTTACAGACGGAGCGTGTGCGTGTTAATTTTGAGACTGTCGCTGATATTGCTTACTGTCCGCCGGCTTTACTTGATCACTATCATGTCATCACATGGAATCGTTTTCGAATTATTCATCCACACCATCAGATGATCGATCAGCTTCGGTCGTTGGCATATCCACTTGAAAATGAGCCGGCTTATAACGCGATTAATCGTTGGAAGAAAGACATGGATAGATTCAATTTGCTTCATTCTTACTTCCCTGTTAAAGCGGATAGATCAGATAAAGCAGATGGTGCTGGTTCGATCACAATTCCGATAGCCGATCTGGAAGGTGCGATGATCTCCGGCCCTCTTGGTCTTGCATATTGGGCGGGTAAGTTTAAAGTTAAAGACAAATCTGTTGTATTTGAGTGCTCTACAGCAGACATATTTTACAATGCAAATGATAAGAGGTTAAGTGGAAAGGAAGCTTTTAATCCAATTCTCAATACAGTTGGGCCGCGGTGGCAAGATGGCACTATCGCTCGCTATGAAGTGCGTGGTATGGTGTCTTCGTATCCGGCGACAAACATTGGAACAAAGGTATATGCTGCATGCGGGCCACATATCATGTCAATGCTATTGTTAAGTGGAGATCATACACGATTTGTTGCAGCACGTGAAATGATCATTGATGGCTCGCTTCCCTATGGAACTCTTGAAGTATTTGGATTGGACAATAGACCGGATTTCTATCTTCTTAATTTGATGAAAGCCGAAGGTAAGTCGAATCTAGTGCCGAAAAATCTGTATTATGAAGAATGTGGTGGAACGCATAAACTATTTGATTATAGTGTGTCGCCTTTCTTTCAATTTGGTGGAGAACTGGTTGAAAAAAGTTGAATGATATCGTAAGATAAAACCATCGAATGGAGAACTCGTGCGCACCTTTGATTTGTCCAAGATTGTATGATGTTGATCGAATCAATAGCCGCGCAACCAGTAAAGATCTTGATCGAATGGAAAGAGATTTGGCTGCGTACAAGGTGGCTGTTATAAAATTCGAATGTGAGCGCGAGGAGATGCGCCAGACGCTGCTTTTCAATGGCGTGTTCGCAAACTGCCTTCTCCCGCTCTCGTCTGCAATTGCAAATGTTGGCCGTCATATGATGAATCGTGAGCTGGTGATCGAACACATTGTGATTTATTATCAGCTGTCGGGCATCGTTATGGGCCTTAATCGCCGAATCTTGTGCTATGAGCGCGTTCTTTATCGGTGAATATCATTCTGATTGATTTTTTGTACAAAAAACACACGCAAACACACTAACAGTACGGGCATCCGTTGCAGCCATAATCGGATTCATGATACTCTTCTGAGATGGCCTCATACACTGACCTTTTGGCATATTCAATGCACTCCTCAAGACACCCATTTATAATCTCATCGTATGAGAAATAGAGTTGCTTTTCTTCGAGAGAAGTGATGCCTTCGGATCTGCACTGAGTTGAGGAAGGCAGATCCTGATGGTATGGAACGGTGAATCCATTGGTGCGTCTTCTTCAAGTATTCCAAATACCCCACTGATAACTCGCGCAGCCTCATCACAAGTTTCGAAGTCTCGAGATGTGCCATACTCTCTATCTGGTCCGAAGTACTTCCGCTCACTTGGGGAGTATCCTCCCGTGATCACAACACCGAGTTTGTCGAGAGCATGGTAGATCTCAGCAGATAGAATCTGCTTGTCAGTCTTTGGTGCCAGATCGAACGATCCCTGCGTTTGAATTACATCAACCTCACATATTTCCGGAACATCCGTGGAATTATAGATGAATCTGGTGTTGTGAGACTCAATGTGAAGAACAGGCTTGTTATTCTCCCTCGTCTCCATGATGGTGAATGTCTGGACTCCAATGGTGGTAGTCTTTTGTTCAGGAGATGATGGGTTTGGCGTCGATGTAAGGACAATAAGTGAAAAGTCTGACAGATCACATGAAACGCACGTTGTTTGGATTGGTCTCAGAGAATCTGAGAGTAAAGTTCGGGGTTGAGATTGAGGACATGGTTGGCTTTTTTTTTAGTCGATTATTATAGTTAAAAAATAAACTTTTCGCAATTATTTTTATTCTAAACGGCTACTACATGTGTAATATCCATAGTTTGTTCAATGCTTAGAGTATTTTCGTTGCAATCATAATATAGCTGAATAACCTTAACACTAAACTTATCAGGTATTGTTATGATCTCACGTTTAACAACTTCAGTAAGGTAATTGAGTCGGTCAGATAATGCAATATTTTGAATTTTGTTATTGTGTTTTATCACATCGGGGTTGAATCTGATAAAGATAATAGGTCTTCCACCGATGGTCGCGACAATCTCCGAAATACGAGCACACTCACATGATTCAGCATATCCTCGATGCTGATTCTCATCAATCTCGACGATAACAACATGCCGATCCAAATTAAAATACGCATCTGGCCGGCGGCGTGTGCATTCACCAGCAGCCTGATCATGAACGAATTTGGTCTTGATGGTTCTCCGAAGGTGTAAAACCGTTGCCCATTCTTTGACTTGTTGGCATTTTTTAAGCTTAGCACAATCGGTACATAACGTATCAACTTTGCCAATAAGA
>Ga0129324_10000522_pt1 | contig 27803 bp, 26 predicted proteins | sample CPBDNA_7_FD_96879 | JGI IMG/M metagenome (GOLD analysis project Ga0129324, IMG submission 96879) | Freshwater to marine salinity gradient microbial communities from Chesapeake Bay, USA - CPBay_Spr_15_0.2_DNA | ecosystem: Environmental > Aquatic > Marine > Coastal | place: USA: Chesapeake Bay...
AAGCAAGAGAAGCAGAAGCAAGAGAAGCAGAAGCAAGAGAAGCAGAAGCAAGAGAAGCAGAAGCAAGAGAAGCAGAAGCAAGAGAAGCAGAAGCAAGAGAAGCAGAAACAAAAAGAGCAAAACTCTCAGCAGAGAAAAAAACAAAAGCGCGTAAAATAATTGGACGTTTTATGAATAAAACCAAACACCGCCGTAAAGCAATGTTTTTAAGAGCCGTCTGTTTAGATTCGGGTGTATGTCTTGCGTTTGGAACATATGCAAATGAAATAAAAAAGCATTTTGGCGGATTTGCCAATTTTGAATACGCGACTGCGCCAATTAAGCGTATTGGGTCTCCGTCGGCAAATGGGTTTATAAATGAAATTCAATATGACCATCGTGGATATAAAGCTTATGCAGTATTGAAGTCGTCAGTAAAACCGAGTTCGGATAATTTAATGTATGAGTATATAGTTGGTCAATACGTCAATAAATTAAATAAACGTTTCCCTTGCTTTGTGGAAACGTATGGCTATTATATTTATGATAATAAAATGAAGGTAAATACCAAAGGAGTATGGACATTTTTAAAAGATTCAAAAATAACAGCGAATATGGATACGATAAAGAAAGGACTCCTTTTACAAAAAACAACGGAGTATGCGAATGCGTGTAAACAATCAAAATATTTGGCAATATTGATACAGCATCTAAAAGGAATTATGGCAATCAAATATAAATTACAAAGTCCGAATTTTGTAACATATGAATTGACTAATGTGCTTTTTCAAATATATATGCCGCTCAGTATATTAGGAAGTTCATTTACACATTATGATTTACACCATGAAAATGTGAATTTATATGAACCTGAAAAAGATAGTTATATTCATTTTCATTATCATATGGGTGGAGGTCAAGAATATTCATTTAAATCTAAGTATATTGCGAAAATCATTGATTATGGGCGTTCATATTTTAAAGATCAGGAAACAGGTATAGATAGTAAGAAAATATATACTGATTTATGTAAGGAACCAAAATGTAAACCGGAGTGTGGGATTAATAAAGGATTTAGTTGGCTGGCAGATTCACTTGTTCCGTCTTCTTCCTATTGGATTATTTCCCAGAAACGCAACAAAAGTCATGATTTGCGTTTATTGAATGAAGTAAATTCAGACACAAAAGGGAATAGAACAGATCAATACATCTCAAATGGATTAAAATCAGTATTACAAATTTTAAAATACAATGAACGTTTTGGAACACCTGAAATGGCACAAGGTTTCCCAAATATAATTCAAAATGTGAATGATGCTGCTTTGGCACTTGGAAATATAATATCATATCAACCCACCATTGATATGAATGAAGATGTGTATCGCGGAAAAACAAAATTAGGAGATTTACATATTTATTGTGGAAAAGATGATACTAGACCAATGCGATTTGTTAAAGCATAATTTTCAAATAAAAATATAATATTATTATGAAGAAATATAATATTATATAATACTTTTAAAACTCACCAGCTAAGGTGCGGTTGCCTCCGCGTTCATTCAAATATTTCATTTGTTCTGGTGCCGCACACAAACATCCTTCGGAATTAGAATAATCAGACGGACAACACTCAGGAGAAAATTTATTTTCATTCAAAAATAACAATTCATCGTCAGGTAAAGGAATAGGCCCACTTTCGTTTTTCTCTAAATGAGAATATATATTATCATTTTCATTTATGGCGTCAGTATCAAGATGATTTTTAATAGTATCCTTGTTTTCCCAGCTGGTTTTAACCCCATCACCCATTTTATAATCAATCGCAGATCCCATTTTATAATCAATCGCAGTACCAATTCCAGCAATTCCGGCTTTAAATCCTTCTTTTACTCCGCCGAATAAAATAAAAAATACAAAAACCGCAACAACCATCCAAAATCCTCCGATTAATATAATGAGTTTCAATGAAATTGTTTGATCTAATAATTTACTAATACTCATTTCTACTATAATACTAAAGTAGATAAAAAAAAGAGAAAATCTTTATTCATCATCCCTCCTTTTTTTTTCATCTTCAGAAGTATTTTTTCCATTTCTATGTTTTATAGTGTCTCTATTATTTTTGTTATCAATGATTGATTTTTTTGCAGAAGATAATAAGCCAGTAAAATACTTTATGGTATTATCAACACCACCAAATAAAATTATAACTACAATAGTACAAAATCCACACCATAAAAATATAATAATTGCTATGGTTTTAATAGATAATTTAAAATCTAATATATCACCAACATTATGTATATCACCTAATTTGTTAAGTTCATCCATCTTATAATATTAATTTATATAAAAACCATAATATTATAATCTATATTATGTAATCAACATCGTATTTATGTTATATGAAATATAATCAAGATTGATATATATCAATTCCTGAATTATAATCATTGACCCGAATATTATTTATAACAAAACTACCAGTATTAGTTAATAAATGATATAATGGCTCATTTACGTTCATAGAACCAAGATAAGAATTTATCATACTATTGTCTTCCATACAATTAATTATACCTAAATTACTATCATGAATATGTATATTTTTGGTTCCTATAACAGATTCACCATTTTTAAAACAATGTTTATATACGTTTATATCATGCGACGCAATCTTAAAAATACCTAATACTTTATCGCCTGATAATAATGTATCATTTATTTTTATATCACAAATCGGTATAGTAATGCCGGTATTTAACTTAATAGACATATCGGAAGTAAATCCGCTATCTAATTGCGTATGAATATCACTATGAGTTATGTTTGTTGGGAGAGATAAACAATTTTTTTTCAAATTATTAAAAATATTTTCATCAATATCATCCCAATCAGAGTATATAGTTTCATTAATTTTAAAACATTTTTCGGAAGTATTTAAACAATATACAAAAGGTTCATTAAAATCAGGGACATAAATACTATCTGGATGTTCTTTTACCTTAATCCATTTTGAGTCAGGTGTATAGAATACACGATGTTCCCCAGTAATAATAACACCATTTAAATTATAAATATTTTGTTCACTTGCTGATAATTTTATAAAAGCTGTCACTTTTCCTCCTCTTTTTAAAATATCGCCAACCTGTATGTCCTTGATTTTTTTACTATAATCATTATTTGCTTCATTTTCATTTTCATTATGAACTAAATCAATATTAGTATCTCCACAAAAACAACCAGGAACAGCAGGAGTCGGCGGTGAAGATAAGCGCATTGCCCTCATTAATTCAAACTTAAACCAAAGAATAGGTATTAATATACATATCATAATTAAAATTATAACAATTGAGGTAAACAATACTGGTGTTCCAAGTGCTGCACCTACAAAAGGAATAGCAAATAATATAGTATATAAAACAATTAAACAAATAATTATACCAGCAATAATAATTAAAATAAATATAATAAAAACAATAATATTTGTAAAAAAAGATTGCATTGTTAGATAAGAACCGACCATTGAATATAATGTGGTTGTCATTATACCCTGCATTTTTGCAAAAGTATCTTTCATTTTTATGACAAAATTAATAAATGATAATAATAAATTAGTGATAGCAGAATAAAATTGTTTAAATATTGCACCAAATTGTTTTCTTAAATTTTCAATTAAATCACGTAGTAAATTAAAAGCTTCAACTAATTTTTGACATGCTTCATCTAATATTCTAATAATTAAAGAATATGGTTCAATCACAGCTATTACAATGTTTTTCAACATAGATTTGATACACTCATTAAAATTATCAGCAGTGTATTCTAACTTGGTTTGATTTTGTGGTTTATGTATTAAACCAGCAAGGGGAATAAATAATGGATTACATCGTTGATTATGCCAATCAGCTCTTACCACTTCTAAAACATTCGTATAGTAATAATAAGATATAACTAAACTAAATGCAATACATATAATGACCGAAATCCAAACATCAGAACCGTGTTTATCCAGATAACCAGATGTTGAATATAATTTTTTTATTTTATTTACTACATCGTGTGGTTTTGGAATATTATTCATATATAATATAACTATAAATAGTATATGAATATACACATAAATATAAAATCCTAAAATAAATTATAAATGGATAGAATAGAACAAATGAAAACAATACAAAAGGAAGGCTTGGAATTATTTATTAAAAAAAATATAGATTATGGTGATGCGTTTGCTAAATATGGTGTTATTGGTGTATTAATGCGGATAGAAGATAAATTACATCGCTCAATGTCAATAACAAAGAATGGTGTTAACTTAATCAATGACGAGGGAATAAGAGATACATTGATTGATTTACATAATTATGCTGCAATGGCGTTAATGTTAATAGACGAACCAACCAAATAATTTCTTATATTCTTATATTCTTATATGATTAGATACTTTTAGATTGCGACCCATTGTTATCTTCCCAGTCGTGAAATATCCAATCACCTATCGGTATAGTATGATTGGATGTAATTAAACAAGATAATACATCACAATCAACCTGAGAGATTTCGGAATTTGGTAAATCTTTTACTTGAACAAATTGCTTACTATCAGGATTATAAATTAAATGACTGCCTGAAACTAAAATATAGTCATCATTATCATTATTGTTCCTAATGTTTCGTTTTACTCTATACATTTTTTCAATAATAGTGCCATTTTCATCTAAATTGCTTAATTTCATTACCGATAATACTCGTGTTCCATTTTTCAATATACTATTTAATTCAACATCCTTCATTGACACTTTATTTCCATTTTTCAAATCAAGTTTGGTTTCTGGATGAAAACATAATGCTCTAACCAATTGTCCAGGAGGACCAGACCAAGCACTTGACATTGTCATTATTGAACCATCTAATACATAAAGCGTAGTCGTCATAATACCAATTACTTTTCCAACCATATCTTTTATATTAATAACAGTGCGCTGTACTTCTACCATGAGATTGAATAAAGTCGCAAATATGTTAGAAAATGCGTCCATCATAGAAAATCGAAAGTATTTTGTAAATTCTCTAAAATGGTCAAACGTTCCTGTTAATTGGCCAGTAATATCACCTAATATATTAACATTGAAATTCAATGGTTTCAATAAATCATCCATAAACCCTTTTTGCATAGATTGAATACAATATGCGAAATTTTTACCAGTATCATGTCCAAAAAATGAAGCAAAAGGCATAACAAGTGGCTGACATCGATATACAGGCCAATTATCCTTAATACGCTGCATTCCAACAACTACTAAATTAAAAATATAGAGAAATATAAATATAAATACTATAATTATAGATAAAGTTAAATCTGATGTCTTCATATTAAAGTATAATGTGATTATTTATTATGAAGAAAAGTTATATTAAAAGTTATATTAAAAGTTATATTAAAAGTTAAAAATAAAATATTAATTCTATCTAGCATCAAATTCAGCATTGGCTTCGGCTGTAGTAGCAATCACGGCTGCTTTTTCAATGAGACCTTGACTAACGGCATTTGGTACTTGCGGTATAGGGCCACACATGCCTTCCGGGCAAGGATAACTATAGTCATTATTATTATCACAGCATGACACACCACAACCAACCCCACCACTTGCGCTGCCGCCACCGGCTAATGCATTATTTGCTGTATTTTGGCCGGCATCTTGTTTGGCTCGATCACCAATAGGATCATTTGGACCTCCAGTAGGCGCAGAAAAATCAGCACCTCCTCTCATCTTTCTAAGTCTTCGCGTGTATTTCTTTTTAATTCGAGTTCGGCGATTTTTAGTGCCCTTACGATTTTTAATACTTTTGCGATTCTTGATGCTCTTACGATGCGCTCTTATACTTCTATATCTCGTTCGTCGATTTCTTTGTCTTCGACGACTTTTCATATTATTATTCTTCATTTATATATTAATATAAAGATATTATTATACTTTGTATTATATAATGGATACGCTTGACCGCCTGAATCTAAATAAAATGATTGATGCAAATAATGTTGAGGATTGTACAATTGAAATACGCAATAAAAAACATAGTCCATTGATACGCGAAGATGTCATGCGAATGATGTCATTAAAAAAGAAATACAGCCGTCTATCTCAATCGAACCCCAAAGAATTTGACGCGATGTGTGTTTCGCAATGTAGTTTTTTATTTAACAATTACATGGATATTTTCAACAAGTTAAAGAAGGATGAATTGAACCTAAGTATTTTACATAATTTATTAGATATCCTTAAGAAAATTGAGGATGAAGAAATGGATCAACATAATGCCGCATTTCAGGTTGGTAAATTATTGAAAGAAATGTATATTGATAGTGCATTGACTAAGGCTGCACGAATTGATAAAAAGACAGGTAAAAAAACACAAGTAGCTAAGCCTAAAGAGAAAAAGATTACTTGGGCTGAATTTAAAGCCAAACACCAACAACAATCTCTCTAAATTATAAAAAAATACTTAAAATTATCTCTCTTATGAATATAATACAACATGTCAACAAGTAATAAATCTAACGCCAACCCTACATCAATAGTGGTAATAGTTGAATCTCCTTCCAAATGTAAGAAGATTGAACAATTTTTAAATAAGCATAATTCATCTTCTGGTATTCAATACAATTGTATTGCGAGTTATGGACATATTCGTGAAATGAATGGACTTGAATCAATCAATATAAATGATAATTTTAAACCGATGTTTATTGAAAGTAAATCGAAGAAAGACCAAATCTCAAAAATTAAAAAAGCAATTAAGGAAGCTGATGAAGTTATTTTAGCCTCCGATGATGATAGAGAAGGCGAAGCAATTGCTTGGCATATATGTCAAGTGTTTAATCTCTCTGTAGAAAATACTAAACGCATTTTATTTCATGAAATAACTGAACCAGCACTACATAGAGCAATTGAAAAACCGACGCGTGTTAATATGCCGATGGTCAATGCGCAAATAGCTCGTCAGGTCTTAGATATACTGGTTGGTTATAAACTTTCTCCATTATTGTGGAAACATATTCAAGATGGCTTGTCGGCAGGACGTTGTCAAACACCAGCTTTGCGTCTTATTTATGAAAATCAAAAAGAAATAGAGAAATCGCCTGGAAAACAGAGTTATGTTGTGACAGCCTATTTTACAAATAAAAATATTCCTTTTGTTTTGAATCATGAAGAACCGAAGGAAGAGAAGATGAGAGATTTTTTAACAGAAAGTTTAACGTTTAATCATACATTCAAAGAATACACTTTAAAAAATAAAACATCAGCACATCCCAAAGCATTTACGACAAGCACAATACAACAAACGGCAAGTAATGAATTACATATCTCTCCAAAGGAAACAATGTCGTTATGTCAAAAGTTATATGAAGGTGGTTATATTACTTACCCTAGAACAGATAGCACGAATTATAGTGAAGAGTTCAACAAAAAAATGAAAGATTGTATTATTCAAACTTATGGAGAAGCTTATGTAGAAGAGAAGAAAGAAGAACCACAAAAAACCCCACAAAAAAAACCAACCAACAATACAAAGACCACAAAGACCGCAAAGACCGAAAAAACTACCGAGCAACCACACGAAGCAATCCGCATTACTGATTTAAAGTGCGAAGATCTTGATAAAACTACATACACCTCAAAAGAAAATCGTATGTATCGATTAATTCGCAAAAGGACATTTGAAAGCAGTATGGCTGATGCGACCTTATCGGTATTAAACGCTATTATTACGGCACCCTTAAATCACGACTATCACTTTCAAACCGAAAAGGTTATTTTTCCTGGGTGGAAAATTATTGGTGGTTATGATGATGTAAACAAAGAATATACATATTTACAATCTATGAAATCTAATCTCTCAATGCCTTATCGTAAAATAAAGGCAAACATTCATTTGAAAGAAACAAAACAGCATTATACCGAAGCGCGATTAGTGCAATTGCTGGAAGAGAAAGGCATTGGACGTCCATCGACCTTTTCTTCTTTGATAGATAAAATCCAAGAAAGAAAATATGTGAAAAAAGAAAATGTGAAAGGAAAATTAATAACATGTAATGAATTTGAAATTATAGCTGATACAAAGCACGAAGAACCTAGAATTACGGAAATACAAAATAACCGAGAATTTGGAAATGAAAAGAATAAATTGGTTATTACGCCAACTGGTATAATGGCATTAGAATTTTTGCTTAAACATTTTGATACCTTTTTCCAATATTCATACACAAAAAAAATGGAAGATGATTTGGATAGCGTAGCAAAAGGGAATAAGGTATGGTATGATATTTGTAAAATAGGTAATGATGAAATAGAAAATCTCTCTTCATCTATTTTGGAAAGGGGTAAAGAAACCATTCGTATTGACGATGAACATACTTATATGATAGGTAAATATGGCCCAGTGATTAAATGTTCTTTAACCAATGGAAATTCTAGAGGAAAAAAAAGTGATGTATCCTTTAAGGCCGTGCGAAAAGACATTGATTTAAATAAACTAAGAAATGGTGAATATAAATTAGAAGAAATACTAGAAACAGCCGAAAATAAACAACAAGCTCAGTCTATTGGCCTGTTTCAAGAGAAGGCAGTTTATGTAAAAACGGGTAAATTTGGAAAGTATTTAGAATGGAATGGTGTATCAAAATCTCTCAAACATCTTAAAATGGAAGTGTCTGAAGTAACAATGGATGATGTTTCGGAAACATTATATGATATAGAAGCTGACATGGCTTGTGCCTGTTGCACAAGCACAGGTTCAGGAAATTCACGTATTATAACGGAAGATGTTTCAATACGTAAGGGGAAGTATGGATATTATATATTTTATAAAACCAAAAAAATGAAGAAACCTCGCTTTTTGAAATTAGATGGGTTTAAGAATGATTATTTAACGTGTGATATAGAACTAATCAAAGAATGGTTTGTAAAAACATATAAGGTTGAATTGTAAATTTATCTTCGTCTACTCATCTGTTTATTTTTCTTGTGGGTTTTGTTTTTTTGTGGGTTTTGTTTTTTCGTGTATGTTTTGTTTTTTTGTAGGGTTTGTGTTTTCGTGTATGTTTATGTTTACGAATTTTCTTATGTTTTTTAGTATATTTACGCTTTTTGCTTCCACCACCAATCGTTCTCTTTATGCTATTCGTGGGGGGGCGTCTGGAAGAGTTTCTTATACTTCTCTTTGATAAGGGTAGAGAACCTAATCTATTTTTGGGAGCTAATGTTTGCTGGGGGGGGGGTTCTGCCATTTTCACATCTACTGCAGGTTCATCTTTGGAAAAAAAAGAAAAGCCTATTTTTTCTTTAACCATATCACCCAACTCACCTATAGTAATAGTGTATTCTGAATCAAATTTAAATTCAGTAATTATACTTTTCGCATCTTCATATGTTAATATATCAGCTTCCACATCCTCTTCTTTCGGAAAAATAATTCGTCCTCCAACAGCTTCTTCCATATTAGCACTAATTAATGATATAATTGCGGCGTTTTCATCATCTTTAAATTCATCATCATCTTTAAATTCATCATAAAAAAAGTGTGAATACAATAAAAAATTTTTAATGTTATTCAATTCTTTAGATCCCATATCTTCATGAATTTTTGTTTTAATATAATCTAAAAACTGAATATAAATTAAATGTTCTTCCCTCGTAATTTCCTTTTCATCAATATCGAGACGTTTAATTTTTTTTTTGGGGGGGTGTTTTGGCGACGACGATTCATGGTCACTATATCCATATCCAGAATCTTTACTACTTAATGTACTTAATGTTCTCTTTTCCCTTTCCCCTCCTTGTAATACATCAACAGAGTCATCATTACTATAATCAACCATATCGCATTTATATATTTCCCTTAAATGTGTACCAATAATTAGATAAATTTGATGAAATATTAGAGTGGGATCTTGAGATAATTGAAAAGTGAAAGTATTTAATAATGGATATATGATATTTATTTTTTCATCTATATTTTCTTGAACATTTATTCTTGATATTTCTAATTCTTTTAATAAATCTTCACGTTCTGGTGTAGCACGTAAACTGTCAATACGGTTTTGTCGTTCTGTTATTTTTTTTATAAGATTACCATTATTTGAATCTATTTGATAGTATAAACCTTGAAATAAACAATTTAATAGATGACGTAATAATGCATTTTGTAAACTTAAAAATTGAGGTAAATATGTGGCATCAATATTTGCTATATCATCCGCTGGAACTGGGTCCCCTTGAGGAGGAGTATAAGTGATAAATGAAGATAATATATAATAGAAAAAAATATATATAGCTTGTTCTTGTTCTTGTTCTTGTTTAATTTTATCAATCAATGTGTTAAAAAAATTAAGTATAACCCCATAATCTAGATTAATATATCCACTAAAAATGTTTAAGAGCTTAAAAAATTTAGAACTATTATAATAATCAGGATTGGCAATGTTATGAATAAATATATAAAACAAATCGAAATTAACTTGATCATCATAAATATCATTATTTAAATTATTTACTTTTGTTAAATCAACAAGAATACCAACTATATCTTCATGATAACCACCCCCAGATTGTTTCAAAAGACGTGGAACTGAAACTGGAACTGGAACTGAAACTGGAACTGGAACTGGAACTGAAACTGAAACTGGAACTGAAACTGGAACTGAAACTGGAACTGATTGTTTCCCGCCAACATAAGACTCATGCAGCAGACCCTGATTTTTAAATATCATCACATGGTTTTTCTCATCGGCTTTATTCGCATAATATGTAGGTGGTGCATAAAACATAACATTTGCACCCATTAATAAAGCATACGCACATGCGATTTGGTCATGTGTTACAAAATAAACTTTATTATTTTCTCCAAACATTCCATTCTCGGTAATAGGGGTATTCGTATAAAAATTCCCTATTTTATCTTTAACATTAATAAAATTACGTTTATGTATATCAAAACAAGCTAACACTTGTAACCAATCTCCAGCTCTTTTTCGCTGGAAACCACAAATAGTTTCAAATATACTTTTTCGTTCGGGTTTACTCCAAAAATTTTTGATTCTATCCATAATTTTTGTTATAGAATTTTGATTATCTTTTGTTGTATTTGCAAAAGTTAAAATATTGTAAGGGGCAACGTAATCTTGTACCTGGATTTTACCATAAAGTTTTTCATATTTTCCTTTGTTATTTTGTTTTGTTTGAATCGGGTCTAATTGAAAATTATACTTTGAAAAAAACAAATCTTTTTTATAATTAAAATCTGAATTAATAAGTGGAGTATATGTTTGTTGTGTCGGTGTATTATCTAAAATTGGTATAACATTTATTCCTGTATTTTTTTTAAATTCCTTATTATATAAATTTGTTTTCAGAGCAGGATCATTTAATACTTCTGGTACCATAGCATAATAAATAGTTGGTCGAACACCAGAACCATCATCAACCCATGTATCTTTTTTAATATTTTCAAAAAAATGATGTTGAGCAAAATCTATAACTAAAACTGACCCAGGTTCTATTTTGCCTGGTTCTGTGTCGGGTGTATTAGTAAATAAGTCTTCAGGTGTGACTTTAAGTACATATGTATAATAATTATTATATCCTCCTATAGGTATAGATACATTCATCCCCGGTGTAATTCCTGACGTGGGTGCCCCAATCGCAACCATACAATCTTTTTCTTTCCAATTAGCTGAAGGAGGAAATGGTAATGCATCATTGTAATTGGTTTTGTTGGTTGGATCTATCATGAAAGATTTGAATTCTTTAAAATCATGTCGTGAATCAGCATCCGCACTATTAGCTACTAATTCATAGAATTGTGGTTGACTTTTTATTACTACTGGTGCTTGTGCTGGTGCTGGTGCTGGTGCTTGTCCGAAAACACCCGCCATATCTTTAATATATTAAAATATATTAAAAAAAATAGTATATTTTAAAATAGTAACCAATAAATCTACTTTACTTTACTTAACATAACCGGCCGGAACACGAATATTGTATTTTTTATCCATTTCATTGCGGAGTGAATTAAATTCTAGTGAAAAATCAAAAGGAAAATTTTGAAAATTGATTAATCGTCCATCATGAAACCGAAATTTAAATTTCAAGCGTGTAATACGTTCAATTGGAGGGTCATAATGAACTATATTATGCTGAAATAATGTGCGTGAATCATAACTATTTTCAGTATTACTTCTAATAGGAATTTTTGCAAAGGCTGAATTTACTTTTCCAGCATAAGCATTATTGCCATAGATTTTAGTAGAGCTTTCATTGTATGGATATAATTCATCATAAGAATTATATTTATCCACTTCTAAATAGATACAATTATCGCCATTTATTGTAAAAGATAAGGGAGCTTCAATATAATTTCTTATATTGACACCATTACCCCCAGATACATTAGATGGCAATACATAATCAAAATCTAAACCGGTTAAATCTTCTAGCGAATGATATGTTTTTTTCTCAAACCCTAAATAATAAGGAAGACCCCATTTGGAATGATTATCCCAAACAATAGGCTGTTGTTCACAATTACTAAAATCATAAATAATTTTATTTTCAAAATTTAAATTGAAAGATAAATCTGTATGTCCAAACCACATTTTGTGCTTGACTTCATCATAAAAGACATTAAAACTAGCATCAGAATTAATTGTTCTATTCATTTTATTAGTTAATTCAATCGATAGTTGTTCAGGCGTATAAAATCCTTCTTGTATAGTGATTTCCTTTAATACATTACCAATCGTAAATTTAAATTTAGTATTTTGGTAATCATTACTAAAAGTGAAAAATGTTCCAGGCATTGTGGATTGGACTAATCGCATCGATTGGACGTTTAACAAAGTTTCTGGAAGCATAATTTCAAAAGTATTAGAATTAGGCCACTTGGTAATATCTCTATCTTCTGAATGAACCGAAACCAATTTTCTGTCTAAAACATAATTTTGTTCACGATTTATTAATGGTTTAGAATTACCTAGAGAGAATTCTTGGTTATGATTATGATAACTCATTTATATAAAATAAATATTATAAAAAATCATAATATTTACCATAATGTTTATAATAGATAATAATCATAATAATCATTACAATAGACATTATTTTATAATATATTATTATATACAATAATGTCTATGGCTTCAAAACCAAAAATAGCAGAAGGAGCACAAACAAGCATAGCAAGATTCGATACATCAGGAGCTAATTTGTTGAAACCAGGAGCCTCCTATAAAGAAAGAGGTGGGTTCAATTATATTATTAATAGTATGTTTTTAGTAGCCATTGTGGGTATGTGTATTAAAACATTTTTTGGAAATAATACATCATCTGACGGAACGTATGGTCGCGCAAATTCAACGATATATGGTTATGGTGTAGTAGCATTTGCTGTATTAACTGTCATGTTTATTAGTTTTGCTATACATGATAAAATTGGTAAAATTGAGAAAAAAAGTGGGTTGACAGGTATAATGGATTTTGTAAAATCATTTGTAAATAGTTCGGCACCTTCAATCATAACTATAATTGTTTTAGGTTGGATTATTGCATTAAATGTATTGTATTATGAACGGATTAATATGGGGAAAGTCGCGACAGAATATTATCAATTATCGGCTGGAACATCATTTTTATTTATGTTCCAAATTGTTTGTTTATTTCAATATTTAAGATTGTTTATACAAATGAAAACAAAGACAAGTGATGATAAAGACGGAGCTCAAACGCAAAATCGAATTGCCTTTGCGACCTATTTTATAAGTGCAATTAATTTAATTGTGGCAGGTATGATGACTATTATTTTGACATTTTTTTCAACCGATGGATAAACTAATAAACTTATACACTGATAAACTTGTATGTAAGACCATATTCGGTATCTGTTTCCCAAATTCCATATATTTTAAGAATAAATTCATTTTTCTCTTTATATAAAATTTCATTAAATATTTTTAAAAAACCATTAGTTAATTGATCTTTAATTCTATAAATGGGTGTTTTTTTTTCAAATTTGTATCTATTCATAATATGTTGTTCAATATTAGAAATTTTAATAACAATATCATCGTGATTTTTTATATCAAAAAGACATTTATATTTATTAAAAGATTTTTCAATGTTATATAATTTTATATTAAATGATACAAATATGCCATTTAACGAAAATGTTTCATTGGAATAAATAACTCTTGAAAAATTACTATTTTCCATAACAGTGTTTTTAACCCTATCTAAAAAAAAAATATTATTAATATCAAAATCGCCAAGTTTCAGTACAACATACATTAGTCTATATTTATATTTGTCATGTTTTTAAGTAATCTTTATAACATGACATTTTTATACATTAATAAAGATACAATATCTTTTTCTTTTAGGTCTTGTTGTCCGCTTTCAATTAATTTTAAAACATGAAAACATTGCTTTATAGTATTTTCATCATAGTTCTTTTTTTTCAGTTTTAGATAAGAAAGCCAAAGATGTGATATAGATGGATGACTTATTTGATATAAATTAAATTTATTTAAAATATAATTTATAACATTATCATTTACACTATTATCATTTACACTATTCATTATATAATTATTAGATAGTGTAATACTTATATTAATTAAATACTTATATAATGTTATTAAATAAAGACAAAAATATATAATAATGTATTAAAAAATATATAATAAATGAAAATACAAGAAACACATTTTGATCACTATATACAATTACATAAAGAAAATTCATTACACCCTCAACTCTCAAAACTATATGATAAATTCCCTGACAAAATATCTAATCTAAAAAATCTAATTTTTTATGGACCAAATGGTGTGGGAAAATATACGCAAATGTTGGCTGCTATAAAAAAATATAGTCCATCTGAATTAAAATATGAAAAAAAATTAAGTATAACTTATAATAAAAATGTTTATTTTTTCAAAATAAGTGATATACATTATGAAATCGATATGTCACTTATTGGTTGTCATTCGAAAATGTTATGGAATGATATTTATAATCAAATTGTAGATATATTATTGTCAAAACAAGAAAAATCAGGAATTATTGTTTGTAAATATTTTCATGAAATACATAGTGAATTATTGGAAATATTTTATAGTTATATGCAAACACTTAATACAAAAAGCATTGATTTAAAATTTATAATAATAACAGAAGAATTAAGTTTTATACCAGATAATATAATTAATTGTTGCCGTTTAATAAATGTTCCTAGACCATCAAAGAGTACTTATAATAAATGTTTAAAAATAAAAATAAATAAAAATATTAATTTATCGGAAATAACAAATATAAAATATTTAAAAAGTTTGAATGATGTATCTAATGATGTATCTAATGATGTATCTAGTGATGAATCTAATAATGTAAAAAATATAAATATAAATGAAAATATTTGTAGTTTAATAGTAGATTTTATATTGAACTATAATGATGATGAACATTTTTTTTATAAAATGAGGGAGAATTTATATGATGTTTTTATTTATAATTTAAATCCATATGAATGTGTATGGATTATATTGAATAAGTTGATATTTTTGAAAAAAATTAAATCAGACAAAATGACAAATATTTTGATAAAAACGCATGTATTTTTGCAATATTACAATAATAATTACAGACCAATATATCATTTTGAAAACTTTATAATGTTTTTAACTATGAATGTTCTAGAAGGAGAAAACCATATAATATAAATTAATTCATATAATATAAATTAATTCATATAATATAAATTATTAAAAATCAATTAGTTTCATGATATTAATTCAATAAGTAAATGTTTATTATTATCTAGACTTTTCCAATTTTCTATAATTTCTTTTTTTAATGTATCATTATCATTTATATTATGAATACATTTATGGTATTCTTTATTTAATGTGATTTTTATCATTTTTAGCATTTGTTCTACAAATCCATTTATATTAATAATAAAAAAATTTTGTAATTTCCCAAATTTATTAATTAATTTTGAAAGTTGAATGCCGGTATTAATACCCAATGTATGTTTTATTCCAAAATCTTCGAAATCAATAATCCATGACCATTTATCAGGGTTTATATGGTTTAAATATTTTGTGCAATGGTTTACAATACCATTTGTATCATCATATTTGCTCGCATTAGATATTTTGGTATAAAAAATATGACCTCCTTCTAAAGTATTACAGACTAAATTAAAAGAATGTGAAGTGAAATCTTTACTACATATATTACATATTTCATTCATTAGATGTATATCTTTTATTTGTAAATTTTGTCCCTTATTCATAATGATATTATATTAATTTATTAATTTTTTATGTGATAATTAACGTAAAAATACATTACAATTATAATGTATTTTTATATATAAAAAAAAAGCCTTACGTGGGATTTGAACCCACGGCCCTCAGATTAAAAGTCTGATGCTCTACCGACTGAGCTAGTAAGGCGAATTGAATATATTTATGATTTTTTATAAAATTTTATTATGATTTTTTATTATATTTTACGACGATGCCTCCTTCTTTCGCACAATCTTTTTCTTTACAGGTGCTGGTGTAGCTACAGGAGCAGGTGCTGGGACAGGTGCTGGCGGAGTAGCTTCGCGCACAACCTCCGGTTCCGGTTCCGGTTCCTGTTCCGGTTCCTGTTCCTCGTCACTATCATCTTCGACGACAACACCTACTTCATTCTTAGTATCGGTGGAAGCAATAGTATTGGTCGTCATAGCGGACTTTGCTGCAGAAGAAAGCGAAATCAAACACTTCCCCTTCATAGAAGGCTTAGGTTGAACAACTGCTTGAAACAATCGCCAAGTACAACCGAACTTTCCATTCGCAAACCAGAGACCACCGCATTGGACAATCGCGACAATATTAACACCCTTAGGGATAAGATCCATCGGAGAAGCACCAGTTTCAGTATCTGGATACATCATATTTCCGGTTGGGTCATAAATTTCGCAATTAAACTTACCTTCCCAGCAAGGCAACTTGACCTTCAATGTAGGTGCCTTTGTCGTATCTGGCTCACCAGTTTGAGGGTCTTTAGAATACTTCAACATCGGCGTCCAGAGCGCTTCAATAACTTCAGGTGTCATTGTCTTCTTATTAAACCAAGCCATAGAATTGCGCACGGCTTCGCTCTTAATATGATTTTCCAACGCTTGAAACTGGGCCAAAAGAATATCAGTTTCAGGCGTGCTATAATCTGTGCGAGGGAATTGAATTGCCATATCAAATGTTTCCTTCCCACTAGTCTGGTCCTTAAATGACGAGGCTCCCCAAGTTAGCATAGGCACTTCCATATTAAGATACAATCCCTTCTTGGTAGGCTTATACAATACATTAGCGCTTTTACCGCCTGACTTATTAACCTTAGGCGCGGTAATATCAATATCGGAAAGCTTAAAAGTCATTCCGGAGGCGACGTTGGATTCAGCAGATTGGTTGTTGGTAGTTGATGAACTCATATTGTTTATCTTATGATACTATACTATCAAGCGAAATGTTTAAATCAATTTTTTCCATAATTCATTACAATTTGTAAATTTTAAAATACTTTCATCAAATAATCAAAAAAATATATAATTATTATATATAAAGAGAAATGGGTAATGCGTCAGTAAAAGCACGTCATCATTCAAAAGCACACACACACAAAAAACGCAATCATTCGAATTATAAATATCGCCACACCAAACGCAATCATAGACGTAATCATAAACATTGCCATTGTAAGCGTAAAAACTGCAATCACCGAAATTGTAAATGCAAAAACTGCCATCATAAATATCACGGAGGATCGCCTAGGGGCAGTCCATTAAAACCTGGTTCAAAAAGTACTACTTCTGGAGAAAAAAGTACTACTTCTGGTACTAAAAAGAGAAAAACAGAACAATAATTACTTTCTAAGTTACAAGACCGACAAGCAGCAAGAGAAGTAAGAAGAATTAATAAATTAATCGATAGAAAAGCAGCTAAACAAGCTGAACAAAAAAGATATACTCAATCAACTAAACCACAAAGCAAACCACCAAGCAGAAGAAAAAGTATTTGAATATATTAAATAATAAATAATAATGAATTTTATTTATTATTAATGAATCATACAACATAGCCCTACGTGGGACTTGAACCCACGACCCTTAGATTAAAAGTCTAATGCTCTACCGGCTGAGCTAGTAAGGCGAAAAATGTTATATTTTATTAATTTTTATTAATTTTTTTAGATAATTTTTATTATAATTTAAACAATAGTGGCGGCGGCAGCGGTGGCGGCGGCGGCGGCAGCGGCAGGGCTCTTAGCGAAGTGAGGGCTCATGTATCGCTGAAGGTTGAAGTAAGTGAGCTCTTCGCCGCTGTTAAGCTTAAGGAGGGAAGACAACTTAGTGTCGGCATTAATGCGTCGACCATTGGTCTTGTCTTGAAGCTGGTTAGCGCGAATGTAAGCATTGATTTCGCGAGTCACCTCAGTGCGCGCCATCTCAGTGCCCTTGGTCTTTCCCAAGAAAGATGCAAGCTCGTCAGAGATAAGCGTAGGCTTCACAAAACCGCTGGGGGAGCGGTTTCCAGTCTTGCGCTTACGCTTACCGGCCTTAGTGGCGCTCTTGAGTTCGCGGGACGCTTTCTTTTCGAGCGCACGAAACTCGGTCTTCAGGGTAGAAATAAGACCACCAAGAGCTTGAAGTTTGGTCATGAAACCAGAGAATTCAATGGAAACATTGGAGGCTTCGACAACCGCAGGGGCAACCTCTTCGGTAGCAACAGGGGCAGCAGCTTCGACAACGGGCTCCTTTTTCTTGGAAGCGGAAGCCTTTTCAGCCTTTTCAGCCTTAGGCTTGGCGGCGGCAGGGGAAGCAGCAGCGGACTTGGCGGCGGCAGGAGTGGACTTGGAAGTCTTGGTGGTCTTGGTTTGGGCAGGAGCAGTATCGGTCTTGGAGGTTTTTCCGGGCATCTTCTTATACTCTACTATAATAAGATTTATTTAAGTTATTTAACGCATTATATTATATTATATTTAATTGTGATGATAATGCCTATATAAATAATTTAAAACACCCAAAAAAACTCAATAATCCTAAATATAAACGAATAAACTAAATTATATATGATTTTTAAAATACTTTTTAAGCATTACCAAGAAGTTGCGTCAATATATTTGTAATAGCTGCTTCAGTACCTTCTTTTTTCTCCCCCTTTTTTCCTTTATTTTTCCCTTCTTTAAAACCTTCATTAACTTTTTGCATTGATAAAGCACCCAATGATAGTAATAAAACCGCCAATAAAGCTAAAACTACATATTTTTTAGATCCTTTACTATAATTATTTTTCATTATTATATATTATATATTATTTACATATAATAATTTATAAGAGACCAAAAAATTATATATTACACCAATCCAACATCATCACCAATCATCAATCATCAATCCTGTGCGGCACTATACCTATCTTCTTCTGGCTCATGATGTAATAAAGAAAATTCAGCATTATTTTTTGCATCTCTTACTGTATTTATATGACCGTGTATTGTTTGAAAATCACTAATAAATTGATTAATAGAATATAATCCCTCTTTTTTTGAATTTCTATTGCGTATTTTTGATAAATAGCATAATGAGTATAATAATATAATAAATAATATAATAAATAAAATTTTTTTTATTTGTGATTTATTACCAAATATTGATGTATGTTTCATTATTATATACTATAATGAAACATATATTTTATTTTATAGATTATTCTATATGATTAAAAAACAGATTGAAATAACCAGGGTATTGCTGTAGCAGCATCACTACTTACTAAAGTTAATGCACACAATACATAATTAGCTCCTAAACACTTACTATCATGATTAATTCCGCTTCTAACTAATTTTTCAATAATAGTTAATGCAATGTCTTGTAAAATAGGAAATAACGCTATACGTAAATCTATAATGTGTATCATTCTAAATAAATCATGATGATTTGGACAAATTTCATTTTTAACTATTGTAGACAAATTTGCTCGATAACTCCATATATCATGTAATTCGTAAATAAATCGTATTAAATCAGTATTTGTTAAATTTGTAAACCATTGCTGATGTGTATAATTTCCTAAAATGTCAATATCATGGAATACTGAAAATATTCTATCATCTATATTTTGTAAAAATGTTTCATTTGAATTATTCATATTATTATTCATATTATTATTCATATTATTATTCATATTATTATCAACAATTGTATTAGAATCTGATGATGTAGTATCATTTATTTTTAATTGTATTTTCTCCTTAAAAACTTTACTTAATCTGATTAATTTTAACATATTTTTTTTTACAGATTTTAAAAAAATATTACGATTATATGGATTGGATACATTTTCATTTTGGCGATTAAATAAATTATAAATAGACATTATATCAAACCCATAAATTGTATTATCAGCATCTTTAAAGCTATAAAATTGCGAAAAAGGAATATCTACAATATTATCCATCGTAAAAAAATCGGTATCATTTACACATAAATTTCTTTTAAACAAAGCAGGTCCACGCAATTTATTATATGTTTTCAATAAATATCTACGCCAAGCGTTCTGAATAATTAGAGCATTATCATACAATTTAAAATAATTATATATTTTTTCAATAATATGAGTTTTATTAACACTACCTATTTTAATTTTATAATTATTTGCGATCTCCTTTAATTGTTTAATTGTATAATTAACTTTTAATAAAATACTATAATTTTCTTTAGTAGGCATAATGTATTCAGATTTTTTTTTACTAACTTTCTTAGAAGAAGCAATTGACCTAATCATAATGTCATCATTTTTAATATCATCATTTTTAATATCATCATTTGATATAATTTTATTAATTATAATTTTATTGTCTTCATTTTTACTTTCACTTTCACTATTATCGTTTTCCATAATCCTTGTATTTATATGATATTAATAAAATGTTTTAATATCATTTACATTATTTATATTGTATGTATGATAGACATTCGTGTAGTATTTGACAACTCCTTATTGTTTTTGTTGTTGTTATTTAATTTAGACATATGACTTATACTATTCAAGAGAGAAATACAATCATATCTTGTTTCAATATAATCCGAAAATGCTTTTAACCCAACAGGTGTGGCATTAAATTGTAATAGTGAGTTATTATTATTTTTACACCATAATATAAACCCTTTATAGTCGTTTAGAAAAACAGATGTCATAATATAATAGGCAAACACGTGTGTATTTTCTTTATATAAATTATTTCTTATATAAGTATTTTGATTTTTCTTCTCATATAAATCAATGTATTTTAATCCCATAAAGTCTAGTATTTTTGTACACTGATAAATGGAAAACATTCGTTCCATTTCTAAACAAAAATTTACATTTAATAAAAAAGTTTTTTTATCCTTTTTATTTTCGAGTGAATTAAAACTACAAAACGCACAATTAACTATTCTCCCCCATGTTTCTGTGTATGCTTCATAAACATCAAAATCACTATTTATAGGAAAAATAGAATACAATGTTTTCTTGATAGACCCAATATCACTTCTTGCAAAATCTAGGCCATAAGAATGAAATGTTTCATGTACAAATACTTTAAACCATTCTTCTTCGCGATAAATAATCATTTGCCCATTTACAGCACAAGCCGAGGTGAATGCTGTATTTACATGGTCCGGTCCTAAAACTCCGGAAGGTGTTCCGGGCAATACCTTTGTAAATGGTGTAGGGTATATATATATATCTAGCGTAGTAGCGCACGATTTGCTCGCATATTTATTACATATACTTAACCATATATACATCATTTTAACATGTTGAACATATGAATCGATATTATTCAAATCATTTTTAGAAAAAAGAGTAAAATGTATATTAATCTCTCTACCTCCAACATTCCCACACGAAAAAATAAGTTGTTCTTTTTCATTGTCCTTTATATATTTTTGTATATGAGCAGGGAAATAGCGAGAACTATGCAAAGAAGGTTGTGATTTTTTATCATCATCACTTGCTAGTCTATATTTTAAACATCCCTCTTTAAAAATGATTTCATTTGCCTTATAAATATCTTGGTAAAGAGAGATTAATGCGTTTTCGACAAATTTATCCTCACTTTTTGATAACTTTCTATTTTCACATTTACCAAATGAATTTAAAAATGGTTTCATTAAGGTGTCTATTTTAGATGAAAAATTCATATATAAACTAAAAATATTATATAATAAAAAACATATTACATAATATTCATTAAAGTATTATTAATATAATAAATAATCATTATACTTCTTGTTGTAATTCACGGCGAACCCTCATCAAATCATTGAATACAATAGCAGGTTTACCTCTAGTAATATGTTCTAGTTTGGCCTTCTTGGTTGCTAATAATAATTTTTTCAAATCAGCATTTTGTGTAAATTTCGCTCGCATTGCAGATTCCATCTCCATCTCTCCACGCACATATTTCATACCTTGTGTTTTCTTGAAAAAGTCAGGATCGATTGTAACATTCTTAGGACGAACCAATACCTTCTTCTTTACTCCATCTACCAATTTTGTAGTCATTCCGGATTTACCTCCAGCCGCCTTCGCTAATCCAGCATCTTTGGCAATATCAGAGTCAGGCGAATCCAATGAAAACTGAATATAAAAATCTTTATTATTGCGTTTAAATTTCGATGCTTGATAATAGTGCTCAACTGAAGCCCAGCGATGCTTATCTAAAACAAATTCAGCCATCCAAAAGTTTGATAATTTTTTCCGCCATTCAGGAATTTTAGCCAATTCAGCGTAAGCATCAGTTCCTTCCTCGCCAATACTCTCTCCAGCACCTTTACCTGGTAGAGGTTTATCAATCGATTTACTATAAAATCTGAAAATAGTTCCATTATTATATAAATCAGACGTTGTTTCTTGGGTGGCAGGCTGCATTGTCATTTGTGTTTGAGACATAGTATCATCCATACTAGTTTTTTCGAGTTCTAATACTTTCTCTTCATCATTATCATCTCCATTATTCAATTTTATTTTATAACTAGCAAAATCAGGAATTAAACTATAAGGCCCAGCCATTTTTTCCAAACATTTTTCAACAACTAACATTTTCACGTCTTCTGGTAATTCTGAATAGTTGAATGATTTTTTATTCTTATATGTAATCATTTGATAATGATAACCACCATAATAACAGGCCAAAATATAAAAAGAAGGTTCAAAATTTCCCTTTTGTTCTAATTTATCATCCATTATCCCACACTGCAATACATTAATCGTATCTCCTTCTTTGAAATTCTGTTCGGAAAAAATAATAGTTTTTAAATTGAGTTCTCTCTCGAGTGTAGAAATTGCCCAAGAATCAGCCCAAAATTCACTAGTTTTCATTTTTAATTTTAACATCGAGAGATTATCAATTCCTTTCATAAATTCATATTCACTGACATTCACTCTCGTATTTTTTCTTTGTGTTTTTAGATCAATATGTTGTTTTTTCATTTCATCTGATTGTTTAATATAACTTAATGATAGGTTTCTGTCCTTTGTTTTTTTCATTGTTGTTTCTAAATCATTATGACGTTTTGTAATATTTTTAATTTCTCGTGAAATTTTCTTTTCTTCATCAATTAAACTTTCATACCTTGTTTTATAATTTTCAAATAAAGCATCTGTTGCATTTTGTGAGAGAATATCTCTCATTTCATCTATTGTTGTGTCTTGGCCATTCTCTTCCAGAGCCAATTTTACCATTGAAAAGAAACAATTTCCGTCATACTTTGTATCTATTATATTATAATCACCATCTTTCATAAATTTTTGTATCCACAATTTATGTTTTGTGCTTTTCTTAGATTCTTTCTTAGATTGTTCTTCATCTTCATCTTCATCGACATCGACAATATCCGATTCATGTATTTCTTCGTACGCAAAACTATATAAGAGGGGTTTATCAAACTTGTTTAAATCAATATCTCCATCAGCATCCAGTATATTTTCTTGATTTGTTGCTATTATTTCATATATACCAATTTGTGTTTTTATTTCATCATTTTCAACTAAGTAAATGGGATAATAAATTATATTTTGGTCTATGTATAAATAGTTAGGTTGCCCCAAAGCAAATACAATAGTTTTTGAAAAAACTTTAGTCTCATATAAATTTGCATCAAATTCTTCATCAGATGAATCTATACCTCTGATTTCATTATAATCTATTTTTTTATTCAATAATGATTTTACCATATTATACTATATATATAAATATTTAATATCATTAAAACATAATATATTTGCTAAAATAAGGGTCATCTTTTAACTCTTGAATATTTTGCCAAAGCCTGACACGACGGAATACAATATCATGATTGTTTGGTTCTGTTTCAAAAAATAATAACACTTGAATTAATTCGTCCTTTACCATTTTTGGTTTATATATTTTATAATATTGTAAAATTTGTATGAGAGATTTAACATTATAATTTTTATAATATAATTCTAATTGTTCAATATCATATGTCTGATGAATATCATTATCATTTATGAATTGAGATAAATCAATATCAGATTCTATTTTTTCATTTTCTGATAAAAAAAAATTAATATTCCCTTCTTCCATTATTGATAGATAAATAGATATATTTATATGTCAATATGTCAATATATTAAATGCCAGATATTTAATATTCAAGATTCATATATATATATTTATTTTTATTTTTTTATAGCTTCTAACATATCCATGTGTTTAAAAATAGTTTTGTTTGAAATACTAGGATATGATTTATTTTGCATAGAACTAACAATCTCGATACGTTTCAACATTTGACACCATTCATCATCGATTGTTTTTAACATCGAATGTCCATTTACAATTAAAATATATACTAGCTCGGACATTTCATCTACAATATTTACATGGTCTTCTTTTTTTATAAAAGATAATAATTCTTCTTGTATTTCATCAATCATCGAAACAATTTTAGTTGCGGGAACTACATCGTGTAACATTAAATTAATATAAAATGCTCCAAGAGCGCGTCGTTTTTCATTTGTTTTATTATTCTTACAAAATGCGTCATAATCTTTATCTGGGCTACAATACGCAAAATCTTTGAAAATATAAACATCGGTATTTAAATTTGTTTTAAAAATAGTCTTCATAAAATCATATTTATTCATCAAATCTTTGTATAATTTTGCATACATTTTAGAATAAAATTTATTACTGCTTGCGATATCAAATATCGCATCACCAATTTGCTTCAATTCATTACACACATCTTCATTTTCTAAATTATCTGGATTAATAAGATCAATTTCTTGAATGATTTGTTCATACAATTTATCATATGTTTTATCTGTCATTTTATTTAAATGTTTCCTAATTTTATCAATAGACAAAGCAATTCCTTCTTTTTTTTCAAGTGTAGTAGCCTTAAAATTTCTCAAAGCATTCCAATCAGCATCAGATATATCTTTTATTTGAATGCGTGGTTTATTCGCATAGCCCATACCATTCCCTGTTCTTTTCTCAAAGTGAGGGGTTTTTATATATTCAGGTGCTCCAACGTTTGTAGCAATTTGTTTTATAATATCAATTGTTTCTGTCGGCAGTTGATAAGTAAATCCTTCCTTTTTAATCTTGTCGAAATCAGCACGTTTATATATTCTACTGGATAAAAGACAAGCCATTTTTATGCTTGATATAAAGATATAAATATATTTATATCAATTTTTTAAATAATACTTAAATGTAAATTATATAGGAATACTATTATAGTATGTCATCTGAAAATAAAATAAGTGAAACTATACAAGAAGTAAAAGAAACTATACAAGAAGTAAAAGAAATTAATGAATGGGAGGATTTGAATGCAAAGACGCCATTATTACGCGGAATTTATGCAAATGGTTATGAAAAACCGAGTCCAATTCAAAGAAAGGCAATTCTTCCACTTTTTGAAAAAAAGGATATAATTGCACAAGCGCAGTCTGGTACGGGGAAAACTGCGTGTTTTTCAATCGGCGCATTACAATTAATTGATATAGAAAAAAAAGCCCCACAAGCAATAATTTTATCGCCAACACGTGAATTGTCTATTCAAACTAAAAAAGTAATTGATTCTCTTGGTAGTTTGTTTCCAAAATTAACAACACAATTAATGATTGGGGGAACATCTACAGATCAAACAATACAAAATATTAAAACCAATTCACCGCATATTATTATTGGTTGTCCTGGACGTATTCATGATATGTTAAAGCGAAAAAGACTTCCTGTGAATGATTTTAAAATATTGATTATGGATGAAGCCGATGAACTATTATCATTTGGGTTCAAAGACCAAGTATACAATATTTTTCAACACATGCCGTCGACGATTCAGGTTGCATTATTTAGTGCAACTATACCTGAAGAATTAAACAAGTTAACTGATAAATTTATGCGAAACCCTGTAAAAATTTTGGTGAAAAACGAACAATTAACACTTGAAGGAATTCGTCAATATTATATTGCGCTGGAAAATGATGAGGTAAAATATGACACTCTTAAGGATATTTATGGTTCATTGACATTAAGTCAATCCATTATTTATTGTAATAGTGTCAAGCGCGTCAGCGATTTGTATAGTGCTATGAATAATGACAATTTTCCTGTATGTCAAATCCATAGTAGCATGGATAAGGACGAACGAACTAAAAATTATGAAGATTTCAAAAATGGAAAGCATCGTGTTTTGATTTCTTCTAATGTTACTGCTCGCGGTTTGGATGTTCAACAAGTTAGCACTGTTATTAACTTTGACTTACCTAATTGTGTTCACAACTATTTACATCGTATTGGTCGTAGTGGACGTTGGGGACGTAAAGGTGTAGGAATCAATTTTGTTACGCAGCGGGATATGCGGCAAATGAAACAAATTGAGCAACATTATAATACAAAAATTAATGAACTTGTTGAAAATTGGGCAACCAATTAAGTATTATATATAAAATTTATATAAAAAATATTAAATGTAATTTATATAAATATACATTATGTTTACTTCATTAAAAATACTATACATTACATTATTAACAAGTCCAATATCATTATTTGTTAATTCAGTTAATATAAATGATTGTACGACAATAATAAATGAAAATACAAATAATAGATATTTATTTTGTGATGATAAAGAAAAATGGAATGATGCAAAAAATTTTTGTAATGCTCACGAAGGAAATTTATTAACTCTAAGTGATTCTACTGAAAGTAATTGGATTTATAATAAACGACAAAATAGTAATTTAAATTCTGATGTATGGGTTGGATTAATAACAACAGATTTATTAAATTGGAATTGGATTAATGATGAAATTGGATACATTAATTGGAAACCAGGAGCACCAGATGGGTTTAGACTAATTAATTGTGCTCGTTTACTTCCTTCAAGTAAATATTTGAATGATAAACCATGTTATAAAAAATACGATTTTATTTGTAAATTAAATCACCCAACTAGCACACCAACTAGCACACCAACTAGCACGCCAACTAGCACAATAACTAGCACACCAACTAGCACAATAACCAGCACACCAACTAGCACAATAACTAGCACAATAACTAGCACGCCGACCAGCACACCAACTAGCACAATAACTAGCACAATAACTAGCACGCCGACCAGCACACCAACTAGCACAATAACCAGCACAATAACCAGCACAATAACCAGCACAATAA
>Ga0129324_10000527_pt1 | contig 27598 bp, 50 predicted proteins | sample CPBDNA_7_FD_96879 | JGI IMG/M metagenome (GOLD analysis project Ga0129324, IMG submission 96879) | Freshwater to marine salinity gradient microbial communities from Chesapeake Bay, USA - CPBay_Spr_15_0.2_DNA | ecosystem: Environmental > Aquatic > Marine > Coastal | place: USA: Chesapeake Bay...
CTTTGGTTGATGACAATTATATTTTTAGCATCAATCTCCGTTGGATGGTGCAGTTATGTGTTCTTGTGGGTGGTCTTGTCTATGGGTACTATAATATTATGTCTAGACTTACAACCCTTGAAAACGAATTGGTGGAAGCAGATAGCCAGATTCGGAGTTTATTTGATAAGCACAGCTTGGAAGAAGAGCGGAAGAGATCAGAATTGGAAAGTAAAATTTCATTCTATGAAAAAGAGTTCAACATCAACCCATTCGCAAAAAAGAAACGGAAATGAATCATAATGAATTTCAACACATTGCAGAACAATTATTCGGAAAAGCTGTATGGGTTGCTTTTGCATATTTGGGCATATCTATCTTTAAAGGACTCATTCTTAATGTCTACGAAGGTCTTATGGTATTTCTTGGTAATGACCTCAATGCTGATGATGTGGTCTATCTTGGCCCAGATGAAAGACCAGCCCGGATTGTAAGAATGGGAATAAGAAAAACAGTATTTTATATGAAAGATCACGAAGGAAGGTGGAATATAAAAATGGCAGTACCAAATGAGAGTTTGAAAACGATGGTAATCAAAAAGCAGTTACCTAAAAATGGTGGAAGATTCCACAGTATTACCGGGAGTGAAGATGGACAATAAAGAGTTATATGGCATCCTTGTAAAACATGATGAGCGTTTAAAGAATATCTATACTGGATTAGGTAGGATTGAAAAGCATTTAGATAAATTGAATGGAAAAGTTGATAGGCATGAAACAGATATTGCAAAAATGCAAGTTTGGGGAGGAATTGCTTTGATTACATTTCCAATAATCGTGAATACAGTAATGAGGTTAATGTAATGTTAATGAAAATGATAGCTGATGAATTATTATCAGATAAAACAAAAGATGAGATTATAGCTGAATTAAATTCTGCAATAGATATACCTATTATCTCGGAGAAAACGGAGAAAGCCATTCTAGAGGCTTTGTGGAAAATAATCAAAGGTGTATTACTAAAAAGGTTAGGTTTATAATGCCAAAAGGAAAAGGAACATACGGATCAAAAGTTGGTAGACCAAAAAAGCGTAAAAAGATGACAAAACCAAAGAGGCGTAAGTAAGTGCCAGTTCCTCCTAAAAGTGTCCAGAATAAGGCTCGTAGAGCGTTAGAAAGGCGTAGGGAACTGCCTCCATCAAGAAGAGGTGGTACAAGTGTTGGTGTTGCAAGGGCAAGATCATTAAGTAATGGTCAAAACTTACCTATCGCAACGATCCGAAGGATGGTATCATTCTTTGCTAGACATGATACACCAGCCGAAAGAAGGAACAGGAGGAACGATAATAATAGTAGAGCCGCCATCGCTTGGGATTTATGGGGAGGTAATCCCGGTAGAACATGGGCGGAATCTGTAATTAGGAGGCTTGGATAATGCCAAAATTCGGTAGAAGAAGTAGAGAACGATTAAAAGGTGTTGATTCTAAACTGGTTAATGTCTTGAATGAGGTGATTAAATATTACGATATAACTGTTATTGAAGGATTGAGAACTCAAGAACGACAAGATGAACTGGTTGCCAAAGGATTAAGCAAAGCCAGGTATAGCAAACATACACAAGGTAAAGCAGTTGATATTTCGCCATATCCGATAGATTGGGATGCTAGGGATGATTTCCATTATCTAGGTGGCTTTGTTTTAGGTATTGCAACACAAATGGGAGTCAATGTACGATGGGGTGGCGATTGGTCATCTCCAAGCCTCGATAAAGATGTGATGAGTGGTAAGGAACAAAGGACAACAAAAGATAATGGATTCGATGATCTTGTCCACTTCGAGTTGATTGATTAATGTTTTTATATTGTCCAATCAAAGATAAGAAATGTCCTTTTTGTGGTAAGGACAAAAATGGATTGAGATGTGGTATTGCAAAGAATAATAATTTTATAGATAATATGAATAAGTGTCCACATAAACCGAGAAAGCGATGAAAACAAGATTAGAAAAAGCATTGAACAATGAATACGCCAATGAGTTATCATTTGAGAACATTGACAAATCAATACAATTAGCCAAAGAGATCAAGATATATGATTTGATTGATGCGAATGGTAAAACAATTAATAAGGTTGCAGAAATAATTAACAGGCTCCAGAATGCAGAGTTTGAACTTCTGGATATAAACATCAAGGATTTTATGTATGAGTGAATTTCAATATTGTGAAGCAGATGATCTACGATTTGTGGTCCCAGAGATAGATCAATACGATAGTAAAAGAATATTAAACTCAAATTGGGTTGCATCTGGAACATCGCACCTATTTTATCTCTATGATTCTGGTACAGTAGATCAACTATATGTAGATGGCCAAGAGATGACAGTTGTTACAGATACACCGAATGCAGATAATGAATACAAATATAATAGTGCAACCGATCTTCTAGAGTTATATAATCATGGTGGTAGCCATAATACACTTAATAGTTCTATAGTTGAAGCTGGTACAGATTTCGCTACTCATATCAGTAATTCAATAAAAAGAGCGAGTGATATGGTTCGATCAATGGTAGGAGTTCCGATCTATAAGCAAAAAGATTCAGCAATGGGTAATGCTTTCCCGGAGATTATTGTTCTGAATACAGCTACACTCGCTTGTTATTATCTCATTGCACCTTATGACATAAACAAGGCTAATGAATTAAAGGCTAGAGTAACTAATGATGAAGGAACTGGAGATTTAGATAAGGTTCGCTCTGGTCAATATATATTAGAACAAGATGAAACACCTCAAAAACTTGCTGGTATCATTAGAGAGATAAGTTTAGATGCTAGTTCAACAGGAAGGATATTAGATGTAAGAGGTAGACCATTCACATGGGATCGCTTAAAAATAAAGATAACAAGCGGAGGTACACTTACCTATGGATCACAAAGCACTATTACTTATGATGTATTCTCTGGTGATGATAGAGGCTTGAAGTTAGTAAAGGATATAGATGGTGAGTTCCTTACCGGGAATTGGGATTCTGTATCAAATGGTATGGAGATATTAGCCTCCGAAGGTGTATACTCTACAAACGATGAATTCGAATTAGAATGTAATCCAGAAGTAAGTACAAGAGTTCAGCCAGTTAAATATGGATTTGTTGGTAGATTATAATGCCGATTGATTACACAAATAATATTTACGATAAGGTTATAACTAACCTACGAAAGACATTAGGAAATGAATTAAAAGTTCCTGTCTATTTGGATGATCATAAAGGTGCATCTAGTATTGTCATCATCCCGGTAGAAGATACATTGGTTGAGATATTCGCAAATGGTCAGCAAAGAGATGTAAGTATATTACTCGAATATGAATTGAATGTTGGTGGTATGATGAATGCAAAACACTTTAAACAAGTATCCAACATCGCTGAACATATTAAAAGATTATTTGCACCAGATAACAATAGTAGAGATGGCACAGATTATTTCGGTGGTAGAGTAGAATCAATCACTTATGAGAAGGATGAAGAAGAGGCGAAGTTTAGAGCCAATATTAATTTAACAGTAACCATATTCGAGGCGGCATGAAAATAAAATTAAAAGATAAAAAAATCAAAGTTCCCATTGGTCTATGTTTTAGAAAGACCGGGTACGATCAAACTTTAATAGATGAAATCAATTCTGGTAAAAGTGTTGATGTAGATAAAATACATCCATCAGCAAAAGAATTGGTGAGTGAAGTAAAAAAACCCAAAGGAGATAAATAATGGCAATAGCTGGTAATGCTTTTGATCCAAAAGAGTTTCAGTTTCTTGTAGCAGAACAAGCGGCTTGGGGAACACTCAATGCAGAAGGTGGTAATCCATACATCGCTCTTGATGTTGATTCGATTGGTTCACCTACTTTGGGTGTTACTCAAGTATTAGATGTTCGCTCTGGTAGCAGAGTTCTACAAGCAACCGATTTCTTTCAAGATGTCAGAGGCTCAATCAAAGAAATAAGTGTATCTGGAACAGCAACAACTGCTGGACTTGATTTATTACTTTCAAACCTGACTGGGACTGCGTCAGTTCCCTATGCGATGGCAAGTAATATATCAACCAGTACATTAACATCATCATCATCATCGCTAACAGATCAACAATTATTAAGCATTGTTTACAAATCACCAGCAACAAATAAAGATATGGCGTTTAAGGATTGCTTTTGTACCAATCTTACGCTTAATGGTGATGCAAATACAGAAGGTTCAAGAATCAAATTCTCTGCAACCTTTAAAACGGGATCGCTTGTTGCTGATTTAACTAATACATCAATAACAACCGATACAGCAATAGCACAGAATAACTATTTTATGAGTGGTTGGGCAACTGGTACTCATAGATCAATAGCTGGAATTGCTGAATCTGTATTATCATCATTTAGTTTGGAACTTATCAATGATGTTCAATTCGTAGGATTAACATCAACAGGATTTGAACAAGCAACTAGAGCCGGTGAGGCTAGTGCAACAGCATCATTCACAGTTCTATATGATGACAACTTCACAGGATTGTTTGAAACATTTAACAATCAAACTACTGGAGCATCTCAAGGTGTAACCTTAATGAACCCAAGTGCAACTATCGCAGATGCTAATTTTGGATTCAAGATGGCTAGTAGCATTATTACAGATGTATCATTTAATGAGGCGAATTTGATGATGTTAGATGTATCTGTGAAGGCATTAGGTGCTGGTGAAGGATCAGGCACAGCATTGATTGAAGTAGGTTGCTAATAGAATAGGGAGCGTAGCATGAAAGTAAAAGTTGATGATCTTGAGGTATTAGTTCGAGATATTAAATACAAACAGAAACTTGAATTGAAAGGTGAATTTGCAGATGTATATCGTAATGGTACAGATAATGTTAAGCAAAAGGATTTTAATTCCTTATTGGGTAGCGTAGCTGAAATAGCATTTTCTGATCCAGAATCTGACATGAAGAAATATGATTATGATATTCAACTCAAGTTATTAACTGAATGTATGATGCAATATCTTGAACTATCTGATGAATCAAAAAAAGTAGATGGGGATTGAGTCTAACTGTGTGGTGTTGGGTATTCGATACTCAACCTCACAACCAATATACGCTCCCTTATTCGGCTCAATCCCCTATCTCGAAAAAGGTTAGGGATTTTAATACAGTTAATGACATCTGGGAAGAAATACATGAGATTGCAAAATCAGATCATAAGTATAGTATCGGTCAGCAATTATATTATCTTGTTCCCTTATTTGCTAATCCTAGTTATATCATCGATGATAAATATTATACATTAATCAATGAGTATCATTATATCACAGAATACCACATTCCTTTGGGTAAAACTTTAGATGAAACAGATGCTCACAAATTATCAATGTTTAATATTATTAAAACTGAAATGGCATCAGCCTTAAAACATAAAGCAGAGAAGAATGGCAACTCAAAAAGTTAATATAGACATTAGCACTAAAGGTGCTAAAAAAAGCAAAGAAGAATTATCTGGATTAAATGGTGCTATATCTAAAATGGGAAAGGCTGTTGGTATAGCATCAGCCGCTTATTTTGGAGCAAAAGGTTTGATCAATGCTTTTTCAGAACAAGAAATGGCAGAAAAGAAATTAGAAGTTGCTTTAGGTAGAACATCGCAAGCATTATTAGATCAAGCAAGTGCATTGCAAAAAGTATCTATGTTTGGAGATGAGCAGATAATTGTTCAACAAGCATTTTTAGCATCATTAAAATTTACAGAAGATCAAATCAAAACGATCATTCCAGCATCTATAGATTTGGCGGCGGCTACTGGAATATCTCTCGATAGTGCAGTTAGAAATTTATCTAAAACATTTAGCGGATTACAAGGCGAGTTAGGTGAGTTAGTACCTCAATTAAGGCAATTAACTACCGAACAATTACAACAAGGTGAGGCCGTTAAAGTAGTAGCTGAATTAATGAGAGGTCAGGGAAAAGAGCAATCCGAAACAATGACCGGTAGCATTCAACAAATGAATATGGCTGTCGGAGATTTAGCCGAATCAATGGGTGAAATACTTGCTCCAACAATTATTAAAGTAACTAGAGCAATGACATCCTTTATTCAAGCCGGGCAAACAGATTTAATATCTGATCAAACATCAGAGCAATTAGAAAATTTTATTAAAACATTAGAAGATCAAAGAGAAGAAATGAGAATTCTAATGGATCAAGGAATTTCACCAGCAAGACAAGCATATCTTGAATACAATAAACAAATTGAAGAGGCGAAAAAGAAATTAGAGGAATTAAATACTGTAACTCAATCAAATACAACGATATTTGCCACAGAAACAGATATTTTATCATTAAGAAATGAACTATTGGCAGATGGTGTTTTATCAATTCAAGATCAAATAGATATATCTGAAACACATCTTGAAAGTATAAAAGAGCAAATTAGACAAAATCTTAATATTACTAATAACAAAAAGAAAGAAATAGAACTTGAAGGTAAACTTGTAGAATTAAGACATAAACTAGCAGATGCAACTGATAAAAGTACAGGAAGAATGTTAAGTGCTTTTTCTAAATTAAATGAAGAGGCTAAAGGTAGTACAAAAGTAAGTGCAAGACTTGCTCAAGCGGCGGCGACAATAGATATGTTTGCTGGTATGAATAAAGCATTTGCTCAAGGTGGTTTGTTTGGATTTGCAACAAGTGCCGCCATATTTGCGGCTGGCATGGCAAACATAATTGAAATAGAAAACACAATGGCAAAAATGGAAAAATTTGCAACTGGTGGAGACTTTATTACTTCTGGGCCACAAATGATCATGGTAGGTGATAATCCGGGAGGAAGAGAAAGAGTGCAAGTTACACCATTATCATCGCCAAATATCAATGGCCCTCAAGGAGTTACGATCAATCTTCGAGGTAATATATTAGGTACTAGGGAATTTGTACGAGATACATTAATTCCAGAAATTCAAAAAGCTGTGAGGTATTCTTGAGCCTAACATTCCCAAGCGGATATAGTGGATTCGTAAGATCATCAACCAATGAGAATTGGATATTTTGTCTAGGGTATGATGATGGATTTGATATGGTTGGTACAGCCAATCAATTAGATGAGGATGTAAATACTACTGAAACAGAAATAGATGTACAGGATGGAACATTGTTTACTGTTGGTAATTATTATCGTATGAATACTATTGGTACTTCAGTTTTTACAACTGGAGAACTAATCAAAGTAACAAACATTGTATCTGATGTATTAACAGTACAAAGATCATTAAATGGTATCGCTAATTCACCAGCACAATCATCAACAACAGAAAGATTTTTCAATAATAGTTTTACACCTATATCATTTTCAGATACAACCATAGATGATAGATTTTCGCATGGTGCAATCTTATCTCAACCAAGTATAAGGGAATCAATAGATTTAAAAAATTCAACAAGTAAAACATCTAATATATCATTAGAGATAGCCAACTTTGATTATAATGGTACTCCATTTAGTGAAGAAATATTTGGAGGTACTAGAAAGTATATTAACAGAGTTTGCAAAGTATTTGTTCAGCTTAATGATAATCCATATCTCCATAATTGTTTACAGATATATTCTGGTAGGTTAGTCAACTTTGGACATAATCAAGATACTATTACTTTGGAAATAGTTGCACATGATCCCTTTGAAGGTATAGAAGTGCCTCAAGTTAAAACAGATAAAAACAACTATTTCCCAATCGCTTATGGTGATTATAGAGCCAATGCTAGTGCTAATGATTCTCAAAGTGTAGCATTGTCTTTTGGAAGTACAGCCAATATAGATGAGTTTAGGAAGAGGAAAACATTATATCCGATCCCAGTGGAACAAAGAAGAGGTGATACAGTATTTTCATTAACAGGATTGAAATCAATAAGCCAAAATGCTTATCCTCATTTCTACGAGAAATCAGTTGATTCATTTATACCTATTGCAAATCATCCAACAAATAGTTCAACTGTTGATGCTGACAATGAACCTTTCCCTACTTCCAGTAGCACAGAATATGCAGTAAAGAATAATCAATCATTATTAAAAGGCCAATTTGTAAAGCCATTAGAAAGAACTGAATCTCAAACTTCTACAAATTTCTTATGGTCATCTAATGATAATGCTTTTGACCAAGATTATATAGATACCTCAACTTATACACAATGTGCATTACAAGGAAATTTTACAGATAACGATTCAGCATCTATAAAATTTAAGATGCCACAATTAACAGGAGTTGCAGATGCTATTAGTATCCATCTAGTATTTTCTGGATCAGTAAAGATTACACCAACTTTTGGAACAACTGGCGAGATTAGAATACAATTAATTGATGAGTCTTTTGGAGCATCGGATATATTAGGATATTACTCAATTACTGATTCATCAACAGTAAGCGATTTTAATGTTACTCTTGGTGGTACTTTGGATACTTCATCATTTGCTTATTTTAGCAATGGGAATAATAGTGCAAGTGAATTTCTTGCTAGTAGCAATGGTTGGGGTGAAGAAATAATTTTAACTATGAAAGCTGTAAAACCAAATCCTTCTGATACTCTTGATGGAAATCTTGGTGGATTTTTGCGATTAGCTGATGTTGTAATTGAAGTAAGATCAAAACTAGATTATTCAGATCAAGATAAAAAATCAAATAGTTATAAGATATTAGATGATATTGATGAATTATACTGTGGTGCTGATGGATTAAATGATATTGATTCTTGGGGAGGTAATGCACTAATTACAAATATTGTTTATGCTCACAGAGACTTAATGCAAAGATTTGGAAATTTTACAGATGGAAACAATGTACCATACAATTCTGCTTATGATCCGATCAACTGGGATACTGGTACAGATATATCTACTGTGAAAGATTGGGAATTAAGATACTGGATAACCGAACCAAAGCAGTTAAATGATTGCCTAGTTGAATTACAACAAAATGGTGGATTCATTGGAAGATTTAATGGGCAAGGTAATTTCACTTATGTATATATCCCGGATAGCATTACTACCGATCATACATTTACAAAAGATGATATTATTGATTTAGATATACAACTAACACCATTTGATGATGTGGTAACTTCAATGGATATTGAATATGAAAAGCATCCAGTAAAGAATAAGGGATATATAAGTAAGGTAGAGGCTACCAATTCAAGCAATATATCTGATTATAATATAGGGACCAATGAAAAGAAAAGAACTGTACGATTAAATGCTTTGGTATCTGCTCCAGCCGCCACGCCATCAAGTAATGTCAATGATGATTACTATACCTATTTTGATAATATATTTTCTCAAAAGTTGATTGTATCATTTTCAATAGTGAATCAAGATTTCTACAATATAGATGTTGGTGATTTTGTAGCATTTGGAGATGTTGGAACAAATCCTTTCGGCAGTTCTTTTAGTGGTAAAGATTTTATTGTAACACAAATTAATAGAAAACTAGGCTCCATTGGAGTGATAGTGAACGAGGTATAGATGGCTAAAACATTTTATTATGATTCGGTTGGATTATTAGAGGCAACAATAAATGATGGTACATTCTCTGGATCATCATGGAGTGATTCCGCAAGTATGACAAATGAAGGTAGATTAGTGGATCAATCTATTGCAACAGCAGTATCTGATTTCAATAATGCTGATGCTTTAAAAATTACATTCCCATCTCCTAAAACTGTTGATTTCCTAGCTGTTTATTTTTCTGCAACAGAAACAGATGACCTGTCATTATATAAAGAAGATACACCAAATAACTATGTTGCTGTGAAAGGCTTAACAAGTACATTCTCTGCTGGTTGGACTGTTGGAGAGTTTGCCTCTGGTTCTGCTACAAATTATCATTTAGCATCTACGAGTGGTGATATTGCAAATCTCACAGAGTTTATAATAGGGAGTAAATTAGCCTTTGAAGTACAACCAGACGTAGGGATCGGTGAGCAAGAAATATTTGGTGCGGATGTTCAAACTTCCATAGGTGGTGTTGAGTACGCTACAAAGAAACATGAACCCAAATCTACATTCTCTTTTAACTTTAGTAATATATCACAAACCTTCAAAGACAACCTACAAACCTTTGAGCAATCTGTTCAGAACTATAAAAAATTCATCTATTCGGAGGATGGTACTACTGGGCCATTTCACTATGTGAGATTGGATTCCCCAATTCAATTTGCTGAAGTAGCATTTGAACGATATTCTGCATCCTTCACCTTGAGAGAACAACTCTCCTAATTCCTGTCTACAAAGCCGGTATTTATTTATCGGCTTTTTTTCTTTGACATATCAAAATAATTGCTTATACTTACAACGATGAGACAATTAAATAACAAACATTTAGACACAATAGAGGGAGCATCAGCCCATCAGGGCGAAATTGTCTCATCCCAATTTGCTCCCTCGTGTCAAAAGGATGAGAATCAAATGAATGAACTTATTTTAAAAGGACTAGGAAAAAGAAAGGTAAGGTCTATTTTAAACAAATGGATCAAAGATCAAATTAATGTTTGTCTAGAGTTTAGAAATGGTCGTTTCTCTTTTGATAGTACTATACACTTGGATCAATATGGTGTAGATGGTTTTGATGAAGATGGTATGCTTGTTGATGAATTATTTAAATTTATTGGCAACAGGATATAGGAGGTAAGTAAGATGAAAATAGTTACCAAAAATATGGAGAGAGAACTAATAAAAGCGGTGAATATTATTTCTGACGTTAGAAGTGAAATAACAAAGAGAGAAAAAGCTAATGGTCTTAAAAGACCTATGGGAAATGTTCTAGGATTCAAATTAGATGCAATATTAGAAGATTTAGACTTTTTGAAGGGAGGTAAGTAAGATGAAAGAAACAATTATAATAAGCACAAGTGATTTATATAATAGTTCAATGGATAGCCTTGTCACTTGCTTGTTGATGGATAAGCATAAAAAAGAAAATTCATATTCTTTTAGTTGGAACATTGAAGGTGGGGTTGAGGTGGTAGAGCATAGCCTAACAAACATATCAAGGCATAGTGATAATGTAGAACGTGAGCAAGAGTGTTTAAAGTTCAAAATTGATTATAAAGTGAATAGGGGATAAGCAATGCAAGACTTGAAAACTAGAATGTTAATTAGTGGTATGAGTTGGGAGTCACAGGAAACTGTGGCTCTCAAAAACATATACGTTCAAATTCAATCGTTTTATCAGCACACTGAACTTAACCTCGATGATCTAGGAAAAGCGGAGATTCTTGGCGAATTAAAGGCTTTATCAAGCAAGATAGAGGATTTAATTGGCTATACTTATAATGAGATGAATAGACTAATCGAAAGAGATTCAAAAATAGATAAAATTTGTATAAGTTGTGAAAGTGATAAAACATATTATTGCAATACCTGTATGGAGGACATGAATGAACAATATTCGCATAACAGTCAATAAAGAAGAGTACAATCTTTTAATTGAGGCCATTGATGTCTTTGGAAAGATATGTGCTAATGAACAAAAGAAAGAAGATACTAAAGAATTATTAAAGGATTTAAAAGATGTCAAAAAACAATATGCCATCACAGAAACAAGCGAACCTGGAATCTGTGACTAATTATGTACCTCACGATATGAGGTATCATGCTGAAATTCAATATGAGGGAGAGGTATCCTTTAGGATGCTCTGTTGTGCTGGTGATTCTCCATTGTCACTAGCGGCAGATATTCGTAATGAACTCCGCAGAGTCAAAGAACGTCTCCCTCAAATCATTCATGTGGAGGATGTATATAATGAGGAAGATATTACAGAAGTTTTTATTGAAGATTTTAACAATGGAGTTTATGATGATTGACAAGTTAGAGTTATGGCTTGGAACAATGTTTTTCTATATTGAAAAATATGGAATGATATTGATTTGGGCATTATGTTTAAATGTTATTTTTCAACTAATAAGGAGCGTATAATGGATAATAAGCTAGTTATACCAAAAGGTCAAAGTGTTGTAGTTACTTTATCTTTTGATCAACCAAAAACAGGAACCAATGCAAATGGTGAATGGTATCTTTATGGTGTTAATCATAATGGTACAGAGAAAGCATTTTTTGCATCTAAAGTAGCCAACGATAAATTGGTTAATTATAGTAAAGGTGCAAAAGTGAAAATTTCTCATGTAGATATGGGTGAGAAGTCTATGTACAATGTTGAGCCTGTAAATGGTGCAGTATCTACACCAACATCAGATAAGCCAGATTGGGATGCCATAGCCGCCGGGAAGGTTAGACATGGATTCGCAGTAGAGGCGTTTAAGATGGGTAAGGAACTCAACAAACAAACGATGGATGAAATTGGTGTATGGGTTGATTATGTCATCAATGGCGATGCCGATCTACCATTCTGATGGCTATTAAGCGTACTAAATACGATAAGATATTCTCTGAATATATAAGAACAAGGGATAAGTGGACTTGTCAGAGATGCAAGAAATATTACAACCCGGATGAGCCTAATAAGCGAATGGGATTGCATTGTTCACATTACTATGGGAGAGGTAGATATTCAGTACGTTTTGATCCAGATAATGCGGTGGCTCTATGTTATGGATGCCATCGCTTTCTGGGTAGTAATCCAGCAGATCATTTGGATTTTATTCGTGAAAGATTAGGCTCTAAAAAATTTAGAGAATTAACACAAAGAAGAAATATAATTGTAAAGCGATCTCGAATGTTAAATGATGATTTTTATAATGAATTAAAGTTGATGTTAGAAAATGAAAATACTTAATCTATATGCTTGTTTAGGTGGTAATCGTTATAAATGGGGAGATGAACATGATATTACCGCTGTTGAATGGGATGAAGAAGCTGCTAAACTTTATCAAGAAAGATTCCCAAATGATAAAGTAATTGTAGAAGATGCTCACCAGTATCTATTAGACCATTACAAAGAATTCGATTTTATATGGTCATCTCCGCCATGTCCAACTCATAGCACTATTCAATTTTCAATGAAAAATTCAAGGAAAATGAAATATCCAGATATGGCATTATATCAAGAGATCATATTTTTGGATACTTTTTTTAATGGAAAGTATTGTGTTGAAAATGTTATTAGTTATTATGAACCATTAATAAGACCTCAAAAAAGAGGAAGACATTATTATTGGACTAATTTTTTACTCCCTACTGTTTTAACAAAAAGAAAAAATCCAGATTTATCTAGAACTCCAAATATAGTTGATGCTCTTTCGGTTTTCCATGATTATGATTTTAATAAATATAAAGGTAAGCAAAGTAAACAAAAAATGGCTAGAAATTTAGTTGATTATGAGGCAGGAAAGGTTATTTTAGATATTGCTATGGGTATAATAAGAAAAAAAGATGAACAGCAAATATCACTATTATGAGCAACGGATACATTAAGCTACATCGTAAAATACTAGATAATCCTGTAGTGATGAAATCTAATGATCATCTAGCTGTTTGGATGTATTTATTGCTAAATGCTACTCATCAGGACTATCAAGTGTTAGTAGGATCAAAGAAAGTTACATTGACATCTGGTCAGTTGATTACTGGTAGAAAGAAGATTTCAAAGGAATTGAAAATCAATGAAAGCAAGGTTCAAAGGATATTAAAACTGTTTGAAAATGACTCACAAATCGAACAACAAATGAACAGCGTATGTCGCATAATATCAATAGTTAATTGGGGCGACTATCAAAAAGTGAACAACGAGCGAACACTAAACAATAACAAAAGAAATACAATAAATATATATATAGATCAATTTGAAGAATTTTGGAACCTATATGATAAGAAGGTAGGTCGTTCAAAAGCAGAAAGTTCTTATAGGTCAGCAATGAAGAAAACAGATCATACTACCATCATGTCAGCATTGACCAAACAGAAGAAGTTGTGGGAGGGGCGAGATAAAGCATATATCAAACATCCTACTACTTGGTTAAATCAAGAATGTTGGAATGATGAGATTGACGATTTGCAACCAGCAAAACCAAAGCCATCAAAGAAAGTATTTCAAAAGACACCATCTGGATTGTACAAGGCTTGGTGTATGAAGTGTGGTGGTAAATTACTACCTAGTGAATTTCAGTTAAGACAATCAAGTGATTGTTGTGGAGTTGAATTACTCCCAGATGATCCAAAGATTGATAAGAGTAAGGAAATTAAAAACATGGAGGAGATTTATGGACGTTTGGGAATGGGGTAATATTAGAGAAGATAAATACAAGAAGAGAGTTGAATCTAACTGCGATTCTAAACAGGCTGATAGAAATATTAAATATTGCTGTGATTGCAATAGATGCTGGGAGATGGATCGAACAAAAAGTCATCAAAGCCATAAGGCCAGAGGAACCTTTAGTACCTATCTGTATTATGAAGATTTCCCTTCTTATGGTAAGCAAGTAAAACAATGTCCAAGTTGCGGAGGTAGATAATGGAATGCCCACATTGCGGAAGTGGAGTAGTAGCCAAAAAAGGATTCTCATATACTAAACACAAACCAGTTGCACAAAGATATGTATGTAGGCAATGCGACAGACAATTCAAGGCTAGATTTGAAGAAGAGTACAGCGATTTCCCAAAGATATTACTAATGGATATAGAGACTAGCTTTTATCATTTTGTAGGCTGGGGAACCTATAAACAATATATAGGGCATCATCAAATTACCAAACATCAATACTGTTTAAGCTGGGCGGCTAAATGGCTCTATGATAAAAATACTCAAGGCGATATAGTAACACCACAAGAATCATTAGATCGAGATGATACCAGGATATTGAAATCAATCTGGAATCTATTAGACCAAGCAGAAATTGTAATTGGTCATAATGTAGAAAGGTTTGATTTAAGAAAATTAAACTGGAGATTCAAATCTCAAGGACTAGCACCTCCAACACCATTCAAAGTGATTGATACATTGAAGGTAAGTAGAAAAGCATTTTTCGCACCATCATACAAACAAGATTTCTTAACTAAATACTTTAAACTGCAAAACAAACTAGAAACAAATCATAAGCTATGGGAAGATTGCGAGGCTGGAATCCCGGATGCACTAGATAAGATGATGAGTTACAATAAGCATGATGTAATTGGATTAGAGCAGTTATATTTAGAAATAAGACCATTTATTAGAAATCATCCAAATCTCGGAATATTGTTAGATGATAATGTATGTCCTGTATGTACATCAACTGATTTAGAAACAACATCATCAGTTCACATGACAACAGCATATAAATATCCGATATTAAGATGTGGTAATTGTAAAACAGCTAGTATCCGGGATCGTAAAAACTCGAATAGATTGCAAAACAATTACAGGATGGTTCCATAATTGCCTCACAACCTTTTTCATAGAATTTATATCGAAAGAGGATGAAAGCAATGCTCGATAATCCGCAAGGTAGAGATTGTAATGAAATGGTTGGCTACCAAGTGAGGCAAATAATTAATGCAGAGAGCAGTATCTCGGTGAAAGTCCGTGAAGTCAGAGCTATTATTCTAGAAAGCGACTACTGCTCTTTGTGTTAAGAATTGGTAAGACTTAAAATAAGGGAGTGAAACATGAAAAAAGAAAAAACCTATCAACTTAAAAACGTATCTGGAGGACATATAAATCTTCCAGCTGAAGTTTGGAAACATGAAGGGTGGGATCTAAATGATGAAGTAGTATTGACATCTGGAGATATTTATAACGATAAAGATAAAAGCTGGAAAGCAATAACTATCGAAAGAGTTAAGGATTTAGAGAAATATAGTGATGAATATGATGGACGTATAAAATGAAAAAAAAGGGATTTATATTACCATTATATTGTGTAGAAATACCTGGAACAAAATTTAGATGGTTTCCAAGCAAAGAAAAGGCTATATATTTTACAGAATTATTATATAATGAAAAAATACCTCGTATAGAAGATGGTCCTATTTATGAACATGAAATAGAATTTTCAGAAAAAGGTATATGTGATTTTTTAAATGAAAGGGAGATGTAGTATGATAATGTTCGACATAGCTGAATGGGTAGCAAATGTACTTATACTGGGTATCGGAGTATTCTTTTGGGTACTTGCTATCGGAATGAGTTTTTTAATAATCACAGAACTAATCGAGAAGGTTAAAGAATGAAAGGCTTATTTAGAGCAGTTTTTGATAAAGAGGCTTATTTCCCTAAAGATCAATTCTTTATTAAATATTTTAAAGACTTTGAAAAATTAGAACCTGATGAAAAATGTGCAATTATTGAAGAGATACAATTTCATCTACAAAAAGAATATGATAGAAATGCAAAAATATATAATCAACAAATAGGATAAAGTATGAGGCCACATATCAAACCTTGCGAAATGTGCGGAAAGCAAGAAAACGAATACGAAAGAATGAAATCAGAAAGAGAAATAAAAAAACGAGAAATGATCGCATTCCTTGTAGGTAGAAGATCAGTACATAATTTCAGCAAAAGAGAGAATGAAGTATTCGATGCTTACTATGATCTGGGCATAAGAGACTTTCAACAAATAGCGGACAATTTTGGAATCAAAGCATATTCAGTAGAAACATACTATGATCGTGCTATGGATAAACTTCTACAAATGGAATTTGAATTATGATAGATATTCCAATCAAGCATTGGATAAAAATCAAATCATGGAATGAAGTTAAAAAATACAACTTTGGCAAAAGAGGATATGCAGATGGAAATCAAGAGGAACAATATACTGGAATACTTGGTCAAAATGTTATCTGTGATTATTATGATCAACCTATGGCTAGTGGAGAAGATGGCTTTGATGGCGGAGTTGATCTTTGCCTCAAAGGAAAACGAATAGATGTTAAGACAATGGGAAGGAAAGGGCCAGTAAGAACTGGATACACCAACAACTTCCTAGCCGCTCAAGATGGATACAATACAGATATTTATCTATTCTGCTCGATAAACAAGACTGATTCAATACTCACTATCTGTGGATGGGTAACACAAGAGCAATTCAAGAATCGCAGAGTATTCCACAAACAAGGATCAATACGAATCAGAAGAGATGGAACAGCAATCAAAGTCAAATCAGATTTGTATGAAATAGATAATGATATGCTGAATCCAATGTCCAAACATTTGTAGTATATACATATTCAATATAAATAATCACTTATAAAACAATAAACTAGGATTTTGTAGTGGAATCCTTGTATTTATAGAGGCACGTTCAAGCCTCACTCGCAGAGAAAACGACAGATTATAGATTGAAATTGAAGGCGATAGACAGGAATTGAACTTGTTGTCCGGGCAACTAAACTTATGAAAACAGAAGGTACTACATTAAATGTTGAACTTGTTGGTATTAAGAACCTCAAGACCACTCACAACTGGCGTTTGGAATTCGATGTTTTTGAGATTGACTCCAATAAGGTCAAAGAACTGCTTGATAAACTTAATAAAGCATTGGTAATGGCATTAGTTGATTATGAGTAAACAGAAGGAAAACAGAAGGCTCAATGGTCAATTCAAGAAAGGCCACAAACCAGATACCATGTGGAAGAAAGGACAATCTGGAAATCCTAATGGTAGACGTGGAGCATTAGCAGATATTATCAAGAAGGTTTGGGATGAGGAAGATGAAACAGGACTTACAAAGAAAGAGAAGATGGTTCGCAGAGTATTAAGCATGGCGATGAATGGTTCAATGAGTGCAGTATCGTATCTATCAGATAGAGCAGAAGGTAAGGCGAAAGAAACAAGAGAAATATCACATAAGACCGAACCTATTAAAATTTTAAGCATTGATTAATGGCAAAGATAACAGTAGCAACTAGGAAGAGACTCGGAGCATTAGCAAGAAAGAACAAGATACTACCATCATCACTTGTAAAGGTTTACAGAAGAGGATTGGGAGCCGCTGTCAGTAGTGGTACAAGACCGGGAATGACTCCATCTAGCTGGGCAAGTGCAAGAGTTAATTCATTTATTAAGATTGCCAAAGGTAGAAAAAGAATTAAACATGATGCTGATTTAGCAAGAATGGAAAGAAAGCGTAGAAGGCGATGAAGGTTCGTAGAACTGCAAAAGATAAAAGATTTAAGAGTGTACCAAAGAAATACCTCTCTGGCGTTAAAGGGAGCAAACGATCACAAAGAGGTAGGGATTTGGCAAGGATGCAAAGGTTATACAAAGCTGGTAAGAAGGTTCCCAAAAGTTTGATGAAGAGAGTATTTGGATAATTGGAATATAGATTCAAAACGAAGAGAGATTATCAATCATCCAGCCAAGCGAAAGGTTTTGGTAGCTGGAAGAAGATTTGGGAAATCTCATCTATCTTTGATTTGGTTGTTAACAAAAGAAATCAAATCTGGAGAAAGGCGATGGATAATTACACCAACCTACAGGCAAGGAAAGGCAACCACTTGGAAGTTAATGAGGCAACTGTTTAGAGAATATGACTGCCAGATCAATGAATCAGAACTTACTATCAAACTACCAAATGAATCAGAGATTGCAATTAGAGGTGCAGAACAAGAAAACAATCTTCGAGGTGCTGGTCTAGATATGGTTGTTATGGAAGAGTATAGTTACATCAAACCTCATGTATGGGATGAAATCATCTATCCTATGTTAACAACTACGAATGGTGAGGCTTTCTTTATTGGTACACCAAATGGATATGATCATTTATATGATGCTTTTTTAAGAGGACAAGGTAAGGACAAAGACTGGATGAGTTGGCAATATACAACAGTAGATGGTGGCTATGTACCACAAGAAGAGATAGAGAAAGCCAAGAGCATGATGGATGAGAGGGCATTTAAAACAGAGTTCCTTGCATCCTTTGAGACAACAGGAAACAGAGCCGCCTATAACTTTGATCGCAATATCCATGTGAAGAAAGCAGAACAACTATCGAACAATCTATTCTGGGGAATGGACATGAATGTTGATTGGATGAGTTCGGTATTAGCTTGTGAATATACAGATGGAACAATACACTATTTTGATGAAATAAGATTAACAAACAGTAATACAGAAGAGATGGCTAGAGAGATGAAGAAGATAGCACCGAATGCTCCTGTATATCCAGATAGTGCTGGATCAGCCAGGTCAACTACATCAAATCGTTCAGATCACATGATTCTAAAAGATCATGGTTTTCATGTTATAGCCAAGAAAGCAAATCCTCCTGTGATTGATAGATTGAATGCTTTAAATAGAATGCTGAAAGATGCAAAGGGTAGAGTTAGGATGACAGTTGATCCAAAGTGTGTTCACTTAATAAAAGATTTAGAACAAGTACAAAGAAGTAGAGATGGTAAGATAGATAAGAGCGATATAGCATTAACTCATATGTTTGATGCTTGTAGTTATTATATCGCTTATAGACATCCTATTATTAGCAGAATCCCAACATCGGTGGAGTGGTAATGAAATATTATGACATGGTAACGATACCAGACTTGGGGAGCAAAGCAGTATTTGAGAGCATTAAGAATGCTGAAGATATTGTACTAAAAGAAGAATACAAGCGTAGGCAAATGGGATTAGATTTTTATTATAATCGTGATATTGAAGATTATGTGAAAGACTACTTCCCCGGTACATCATTGAGCCAGATACCGCCATTACCATTAGGTAAGATTGTATCAAGGTTTTCAAGAGCAAGGATGATGTTGTACAAGGCTCCAGCCAAAAGATTCGTAGGTGGTGAGTTAGCAGAGGAATATCTAACCTATACTCATCATCTAAACTCATCATCTCGCATCGCAAGTGAGTTGGCTTGGCTATTAGGTACGATCCATATCAAGTCAGTATGGAACGAAAGAAAGCAAAAGATCGAATACCACATCCTCCCTAATGTTAGAGAGTATTATTACGAAGGTGAGATGGAGCCTTATGGGTACTCGTATGAGCGTGGTAAGAATGCCAAAGGTGATAGGGAGTTTGTATTCTGGAGTGAGGCTAGAGATGGCGAACCGGGAATGCACTTCTTATATGATATTAATGGTCGCATATATCCGATACAAGGTAATTCTGAAATGGTGAATCCATATCAACTTAACCCTATCTCTCGTATCATGTTTCCTTATGATGCTATGGATGTTACTATGGCGGCTCTTCATTCTTCTATCGCATTTACTGAAGTGATGTTGGCTACAAGGTATCAAATGGGATCACCAGTAATTACCGGGATTGATCAAGAAGTACCCAACCTCAAATGGGGAGTAGATAGATTAATATCATTACCAGAGGGCAGTAATATGTCATTCGTAGCACCTCCCTCGAACATCAATCAAATGATAGCTGGTATAAAAGAATTATTGAATGTTACTGGTCAAAATCATGCTCTATCAATACGATGGGGTGAGCAAGGTCAAATACCAAGTGGACAAGCATTAAAGATTCTAAATATGGAGAACCTAGAATCAAGAGAATCAGATATACCTATGTTCCAAGACTTTGAAGAAGAACGATATATGATTGATCGCAGATTGATTGAGGTTCATACAGGAAAGGTATTAGATGAATCCTTTGCAGTTGATTTCTCCGAATCAGATTACCCAGAAGAATGGCCTGTACAGAAAGATAGATTGCAGTTCATGTTGGATAATGGCTTAATGAGCAAGAAAGAATTATACAGAGAGTTCAACAAAGATATAACTGATGAAGAACTAGAGCAAAGATTAGAAGAATTAGAACCGGAGGTAGAGGAGCCACAAGCACCTACATCTCCATTGATTTCGGCATTACAGCGTGGATAAAGATCAAATAGCACAGCAATTCGCACAGGCTTTGCAGAAAGCCCAAGCACAAATGGTAGAAGATATACTTGATCTCAAGCAATCTCTCACAAGAGATGAGTTTATCTCTCTCATTTCCACGCTTGATGTTGATGATTATATCTTTAATCAGATTGGTATGCAGAATGATCTGAATCAATACATCGCATCGTATGAAGGTGTACTACTTGGAATGGAGGCAACCGGGCAAGTAACAGAAGAAACACTACAAGCATTGGTACGATTAGATGAGGCTACATTTAGAAATCAAATTAGTTTAATGGGTGAAAAGGTCATTGATGAGGCTGTGAAAGGTATTATAGGTGGTAAGACCGAGAGAGAGATAGCACAAAGTATGATTGATGTAGGCTTTGAAAGATATGAGGCTGAAACATTAGCCAATACAGCATTGAATACATTTGAACGTAACGTAACTGCACAGATGTCGGCCTTCGATCCAGAAGATGCTACTTATGTCTATCAAGGCGTAATAGATGATAGAACCAGAGATATATGTTTAAAGATGATGGCAAGTGGAAGTATGACAAGAGATGATATTGATTCACAGTATCCCGGTGCATTTGTAGATGGTGGTGGATTTAACTGTAGACATAGATGGGCAAGAGAAACATCAGTATCGAGGAAATTAACCGATCCAAGTAAAGCAGAAAAATTCATAGATGATAAAGGTGGATTTAAAAGAGAACCATTAACACCTCAACAACAATTAAAACAAAAGTTAGATGGCTAAAGAACTACAAGATATACCAACCTTTACCAAACAATTCTGGAAGTTTGTTGGTGATGAATCAGCAGACCGAATACGAGTGCATACTACGAAAGGTGGTAAAGATGTCGAAGGAAGAAAGTTCCAGCCATATTCGACAAGTTACAAGGCAAGAAAGGCATCTGGTAAGTTTAAGAGACAATCATCTACATCAACAAAGGTTGATCTACAACTAACTGGTGATATGATGAGGAATCTACAAACCAGAGGATTTACAAAAGATAAAGTGGTAATTGGTTGGTCAGGTGCAAATGCACAAAAGATTGAATGGAATGCTGATATGGGTAGAACAGTAACAAGTAATGTAAGACCAGTACCTAAAGGTGTTGAAAGATTTATATTAAACGAGGTTGATAAGCATATCAATAAGAATGCTAGGGAGGCTACTAGAAAGCCAATCAACCTTAAAATAGGTAAATAGGGAGGCTCGGACATGAGCAAAGAAACAGTACAAGATAGCGTACAAGAGGTGGCTACTGAAAGCCAGAATGAATCACCATCTAGCAATCAAGATAGTGATTTACTGCGAGAAGTAATGCAGAAGAAAGAACGATTGCAAAAAGCAGAATCTCGTGTTGCAGAACTTGAGAAAAAGTTGGAAGAGGATAGACAAGCACAATTAGCTGAAAATGAAGAGTGGAAAATGTTGTACGAAGAAACGAAAGCAAAATACGATTCTATCACTCCAGAACTTCAATCCTATAAGGATAGAGAGAATGCAGAGATCGAGAAGATGTTAGCTGATTTCTCTGATGAAGAGAAGGATGCTTTTAAAGGAATGAACTACGCTCAAGTGAAGGTAGTTCATAATAAATTAATTAATAAACAAACTAATGTTCCAAGTGTTGACAACTCAACTGCCTCTGGCTATCAAGGATACAATTCTTTGACTGAAGCCGCAAGAGATGTTGCGAGTGGTAAATTGGACAAATCAAGTTATGCCAAAATCAAAGAAGCGTTTAGCTCTAGATTCAATTAATCACAATCCTACTACTGGGATGGATACTGGAAGTGTAGCATCTGCCATATCGAAAGATGGTGAGCATATCTATGTTTCAAATGGTGAAGAAATACCATACGAAGATGGATTTAGGATTTGTGTTGGACAAGAGAAAGCACCTCTTTGCAAGGACTTGAGGAGTACGTTTACTCATATCTCGCAAGATAGATGGGATGCAATATTTGGGAAAAAAGGATAATATAAAATGGCCGCTGGAGATAGTGGGAACTTTGCTGGTGGATTACTTGAAGTAATCGAATCCGAGGCATTAATTAAGTTCTCTGAAGCAAACGTAGCTGTACCATTGGTAACTCTAAAAGGAGAGCCAAAGGCAGATCAAATAACTTTCATTGCATACAATAGTGGAAGTAACACCTTAACAAGTGCAGATGTTGTAGCAACAGCAGAAGGTACTGTGACACCATCAACCCAACTAGATACAGAAAAGAAAACTGCAACTCTTGATATGTATTCTGTGATGGTTCCAATTTATGATGAAGCAATGTTATCAAATGCTGATAATGTCGCATCTAATGTTGGTGAACTAATTGGAAATGCACTAGCAAGTAAGGCAGATGAATTGATCACAAGTCAATTCGATAATTTCTCAAATGCTGTTGGTGCTAGTGATTCCGCCTTATCAGTAGATAACTTGTTTGATGCTCTTTCAAGCCTCAAGCAAAACTCTGCAATGGGGCAACCTCATGCAGTTCTCGATCCTAGACAAATCTGGGGAACCTATGGTGTTCATAATGACCTAGTAACAGCCACTCAATTTGCTGGTGCTGGGATACAGGATGAAGGTGCAAGAAGTGGTTTTGTATCAAGAATCGCTGGTATAGACATACATTCATCACCAGAGTTTACAGTAGCATCTAATGCTGTAAAAGGTGGAGTCTTTGTATCTGGTGCATTAGGCATGGGATATGCTGGAGACATGATGAGAGTAGAAGTATATCGTGAAGGTTCATTCTTACGAGATAACATCATCGGTTCTGGTTTCTGGGGAGTTACAGAAATCATTGATGGTTATGGTGTAGAGGTTCATACGAAAGTATCTTAATGATAATAGGGGAGGGAATTTCGGTTCCCTCCCTAACTCTGGAGAAATATGGCAGATTCAATAAATAGCAAAGCAAAAGAATACTACGATAATGATGATACTGGTGGTAGTCTTAATAGCAATTTAAAAGATTTTTTAGTTCAACAGGGAGCAACCGGGAAATCCATCAACACCTTATGGAGAGACTACGCTTATGGTGAAGGTGGTACGAGTTTAAATACTAGATTGAGAAATCTATGGGGAACGAGTGGATCATTAATGAAACGATGGAAAGAGACACTTGGACTCACATGGGATGAGTTAAAAGCATTCTTTAATTTTAGAGATATAGAACCAGGTTTCCTATTAAATGGTAGTACATCCTTTGATGGTACTAATGATTATATTGATTGTGGTGATGTAGGTATCACAAGTTATCCAGTAACATTTTCATCGTGGTTTAAAACATCAAGTTCATCAAATCAATCAGTATTAGGTATTTACAATAGTTTAAGCAGTTTAAATTTTATATCAGTTGGCATTAGTAGTGGTTCATTACAAGCAATTATTATTAAAGGTGGTAGTGCGGATACAACTACTTATGGTTCTGGATATGCAGATGGCGACTGGCATCATGTATCTGTTGTTTTTACATCTGCTACAGAAAGAAAAATATATGCAAATGGTTCTTTATTAGGCACAGATACAGATAGTGTTGATTTTCCAAGTTTAGGTGGTTCTCCTGTATTATCAATAGGTAGGCATGGAGACTCATCACCAGATACATATTTTAATGGCTCGATAGCAAACGTAGGTATATGGAACAGGGAGTTATCCGCAAGTGAGGTAGAATCTATCTACTGGAGAGGTAGTCATTCAGAATTAAAAGGTACAGAACTAACCAACCTTGTATCTTGGTACGATTTACAAGGCGATGTATTAGATAAACAAGGCTCAAACGATGGAACGAATAATGGTGCTACATTAAACTCTGATTCTTACTCTGGAGAATCACCATTTAAACCTCGTATTCAAGATAAGGCGGCTACTAGTTCAACTGATCCAAGTAACTTTGGCGAGGTGTACTCTGGAAGGGCATTGTCATTTGACGGTACAAATGATTATGTAACCTTATCAAAACCAGATTTTATGAATGGTGAATCTGCTTTTACAATGAGTGCTTGGGCATTGCATGATGATACTGGAAGTGATGTAATAATTACAACCGATGCAGAATTTTTTATGGGATATAATACTGGTAAACTTACTGCATCTTACAGAGAAACAGATAGTACGAGAAATAGAAAAATTGCAACAGATGCTCTAAATAGTGGCGAATGGTATCATTTATGTGCTACTTGGGATAAGAGTGGTGATGGTGAAATAAAATTATATGTAAATGGTTATTATGTTGCACAATCTTATAATGATGGTGGAGCAAGTACAGCAAGTGTAATTAAAAATGGAACAAGTGCAAGAGTTGGTGCTTGGGTAACTGGTTCGCAAGAAATGGATGGTAAGTTGTCATCTATAAAAGTATTCAATACTGCTCTTACAGAATCTCAAGTACGAGAACTATACACCAAACCAGAAACAGTATTACCTACTGGAGTATCTGCATCGAATCTAAAGTTAGACCTACCAATGCAAGAAGGTTCTGGCAGTTATATCTACGATGGTAGTGGCAACCAGAATCATGGAACCATATCTGGAGCAACTTGGACAACTGGTCAGGAATATGGCTACCAAGCAAGTTTGGTACGCTCTAACACTCCGATGATATTTGATGGAAGTAATGATACAGTAAACATACCAGATAGTAGTCAATGGAATATGCCAAAAACAGTATCAATGTGGTTTAATTGCAGTTCTATTACTGCTAATGGTATTTCTAATTTTGAAAAAGATACTTTAATTGGTTATGACACAATCTATTGGGGTATTCAATTAGATAGCACTAATAATAAAATACAGTATTATTACTTTGATGGTGCTCAAAGATATTGGTCTACTGACTCATCAATAAGTCTAAATACATGGCATCATCTTGTAGTTGTATCTACGAGTTCTGGTTCAACTATATATTTAGATGGTTCAAGTATAGGAACAAATAGCCTTACATGGCTTAATAACAATGTTCCTTCTCCACAGCAATTAAGATTTGGTTCTTATGGTGCTACTACAAATGTATATAGACCATTTAACGGACTGATTAACGATGTGGCTATCTGGGATGTTGCCATTGATGCCGATGCTGTGACTCAACTTTATAACTCTGGTGTGCCTTTACTACCTACATCTGATTCTGGTAACTACGATAATTCTGATAGCCTTGTAGGATACTGGCGTAATGATGGAAACACTACTTGGACTGATAGAAGTACAAACTCAAACGATGGTACTGTATCTGGTTCACCAGTAACAATACTTATCCCAGAAGGAAGTACAGAAGGCAGAGATAATCAAGGCTACTACCTATCAGATACAACTACGATTAGTAATGGCATACGATTATTTGGAAGTGAGTATATAGAAGTACAAGATTCGGAAATATTGAGTTTCGGAGACGGTACTGATGATAGACCATTTAGTATTGAAGCATGGATTAAGATGGACGATGCAACAGATTTTAAAATTATAAACAAAGGAATATTTAATAGTACAGGCGAATGGTGGCTTGAGATAGATAGTAACGATAAATTAGGTCTTTATTTATTAGATGAGAGTGTTGCAAGTACCTATGAATTAGCACTATACAATACAGCATTAACATCGTATGAAGGTCAATGGATTCATATTAGTGCTACCTATGATGGCAGAGGTGGTTCATCAGCCAATGCTGGAGTAAAACTATACCTAAATGGAAGTTCAGTAACAACCACATTAAGCGGTGGTGGAACTTATGTAGCGATGGAAAATCTTGGTGCAGATGTCCATATAGGAAAATACGATTCAACTTATGCTAAAGGATTAATTGACGAGGTTCGCATCTACTCAAAAGAATTATCAGCAGATGAAGTATCAAAGAATTACACAAACGGATTAGGCAAACATTCATAGGAATCAACATGAAAGGAAATTATACACATTATCTCATATTCGCTAACAGCGATACAAACAAAGCAAAACGAATCACAAGTAGATACGATTGGCAAACATTCACCTATCGTGAGGAGGAGCGTACAGGCACAAAAACTGTAGAGGTGGTGTTACCTGTCGAAGATGATTTAAAGAGCGATATACAGGCATTTATGGACACTCACAGCATTGATTACAACAGTAGTGATACCAAAGCAGAGTTACTTGAAAAGATAGATGCTCATGTATTAGAAAATGGTATGCCAACAGAAGAAGTAAGTTACACTTACATGGAAGAGGTAGTAGATACCACAACTGACCATGAAGCAACTATACAAGATTTATTAGATAGACATCCTTTGTATTTCGCACCAAGAATATCACCAGATGATAGTGAAATATGTATCAAAGGAGATTGGACAATAACTGAACTGGATGCAATGCCAAATGATTTTAGAATTTATACAAATGAAGAATGCAAAGAGTACATCGCAACCACAGAAGCATGGCAAGATGAAGAATGAGAACATTAGTACGAGTTACAACTATTCTATTGCTTACCAGTTTTCTGGGATGCGGACAAGGGTGGAGCGTAGGCGGTGTTGTACTCACTCCACAGGATACTGTTCAAAATACAGTATTTATAGAGATAATGGATGCTGATTCAAATATGCACTACTATCATGGAAAGATTTACACAAGATCAAATTGGTGCTGGTTACATCATCAGTTTGAAGATTTAGCACATGAGTGATGTCCAAACTGCGAGAAGTTATCGTGGTACTTTGGTTGATGACAATTATATTTTTAGCATCAATCTCCGTTGGATGGTGCAGTTATGTGTTCTTGTGGGTGGTCTTGTCTATGGGTACTATAATATTATGTCTAGACTTACAACCCTTGAAA
>Ga0129324_10000528_pt1 | contig 27555 bp, 24 predicted proteins | sample CPBDNA_7_FD_96879 | JGI IMG/M metagenome (GOLD analysis project Ga0129324, IMG submission 96879) | Freshwater to marine salinity gradient microbial communities from Chesapeake Bay, USA - CPBay_Spr_15_0.2_DNA | ecosystem: Environmental > Aquatic > Marine > Coastal | place: USA: Chesapeake Bay...
GATAATGTTTCTGTGTTAGAGAATTTCTCATTTTGATGATTTGTATTTTAAAAAATCTTTTTTATTTAATTCATACCCCCAATGTAGTAATACTTGTCTTATAACTGGGCTTACATTGGGATCATTATACTCCTTACCCTTAGTTATTATCATATTCATTAATCTTTTTCTAAATCTACCATTTGGACCAGCTAATCCTAACCATCTTTGTATCTGTCTTTCATCATCGCTAGTTCTTCTTCCTAAACTATATCTGCAATACCATTGAAACCATCCGTAAGGATCCTGTTTCACAATCCAGTCTTTACTTTCCCAATCTTCCAATGATGATCCACACTTAACACCATATTTATTCACCTTCTTATCATATTTAGAAGATATTACTTTTTTCTCTATATCTAATCCTTTAAACCAGTCATCTGGATATTCTCGTATAGCTATTCTCCCATTATGTGTTTTCCCTGTTACACCCGATTCTATAGTTCTAAAATATGTTCCACCGAATGCTCCCTTACGAAAAACACTTTTAGGACTCACATTAGGTTTGAATAGTTTATGATAATCTATTTTTTCTTCTTTTTTCTTTCCTCTTTTATTCTTTGTTTTACTCATACTATATAATAATATACTATAATTTATCTTCATTATTGTCCTCTTCATCTGATGATGATAGAATATGACAACCTTCAGCCAATTTAGGCATTACAAATACTTTAGGATCCTTTTCGGGTTTCTTTTTTCTCTTTCTTGAATCAATCTTCTTCTGAACATCCGCATTTCCAACTCGTCTGTAGTAAGAAACCTCATCCCAAAACTTAATAATATCTGGAACAACTGAAAACCACCATTTCTTATCTCTCCTTACAAGAGTACATTCATATCTCTTTATGAACCAATATTTCTCTTCAAGGAGAGAACAATGAACATCTATATCACATAGATACTTATCCAGTGTTTCTTTGATAGTGTTCTCTTTCCACAACCTTAAAGATTCATCATCTAGAGACATTGGAGAATATTCATAATGAAGTGAATAGTCTGTCTTTCCTATTTCTTGAATCTTAAATGTTAAGACAAGACCCTTTGGTAGTCCCTCTTTAGTTTGACCCATAAAATTAGAATCAGGAGTATCTTCAACATATTCCCGAAACGAATTATATTCTTCAATCTTTACTTGTAGAAAATCACACTCTTCCAAATCACAAACTTCTAATTGTCCTTGCATCTGCATCCAATAATGGAGAGGTACTTCATCTGTGAACTGACGCTTAGGAGGACATTTTATCTCTAACATTCTTCCAATATATTCTTTAGGAGATGTTGTATCACATATTCCATCTGGAGATGCTCCAAATACCGAAAGTTCTGGATGTGGGATAAGACCAAACTCTACAATATCTACTCCGAACATCTGTTCATAGAATACTGTAGCTACTGGTTCATATTTAACTCCCCACTGCATGATAGGATTTATTTCAAACTCAGGTTTCTTATCTGTTGTTTTATTGATGAGAAGTTGATCTCTCGTTGTGAAATGACCTTTTCCCAAAGCATCAGCCAGAGAACTAGCTGTCAGCAAACCTTCCCTAATTTCATACCATTCTTTAGAGCGTTGCTCCGGGAGTTCTAATACTTTTAACTCATCCATTTTCTCTAGAATATGTTCGCGTTTGCTTTCAAGATCCTTGAGTAACTCATACTTCTCATAAACTATATCTCTACAGACATTTTTGAGATAATAATGAACATCTAAAGTATTTTTACATAACAACTCTTTTATGTCTTGGATACTATTCTCTATGAGTCTATCAATACTATCAGAAGTTTCTTTATCACATTCATAGTCTGACTCTATAATTTCATAAAGTGAACGATCAATTTGTAGCTCGTTACTCTTGAAATAGTGATCAACAATGTCCTTCATTGTTTATTATTTGTATACAATATAATATAGTATATTAGTCTTAAATCAAATTTAAAATATAATATTATAATATAATAATATTATATGTCACAAACTATAAAGAAGAGTAAAATGTATAGAAGAAAAACACTTAATAAAAGAAAGAGTTTTACTAAAAGAAGGAGTTTTACTAAAAGAAAGAGTTTTACTAAAAGAAAGAGTTTTACTAAAAGAAGGGGTTTTACTAAAAGAAGGGGTTTTACTAAAAGGAAGAGTTTTACTAAAAGGAAGAGTTTTACTAAAAGTAAGAGATTCAATAAAAGGAAATATTATCGTAAAAGAAAAACTCAAAGATTAATAAAATATAAGGGAGGAGGAGATAGTTTATGGTCATTGTTAACTGATAATACTTATAATACTGATAAAGTGGGAGATACTGATCAAGTGAAACAAAAAGTAGAAGGTGCGGAGAATACCTTAACTATGGAAGAAAAAGCAGCAGCGGCGGCGAAAGCCATAAAAACTAAAATGCAAGAAATGCAAGAAATGCGTAACTCTTCTAAATCTGCTTCTGATAATGCTAATGATGATGATGCTGAAGCTAATGCTTCTGTTACTAAAACTGATGATGATGCTTCTGAAGCTGATTCTTCTGAAACTAATAATAATGCTAATGATGATGCTAAAGCTAATGCTTCTGATACTAAAGCTGCTGCTTCTGTTACTAAAACTGATGATGCTTCTGATACTAAAGGTGCTAATTCAGTATCTAATTCTACTGTTAAAGGACCTGGATCTGGACGCGAGGAGGTAGATATTAAAGTAAAATTAATAGGGGGCGGTGCTGTTGAGATTGAGAAAAAATAAGAATTAGAATGAATAAACCTCCCCTAAAACGGCATCTGTTGACTATTAATATCTACATTCTCACCCATACCATCTGTAGGTGGTCTACCTAAATAAGGTGCCTTGTAAACATTACATTCTTTATCATTTAGAACCTCTAATACCTGTATTTGTCTGTATTTATTTTCACCACAATTATCTTGTTTTCCGAATGCTCTACTCATACCAACATCTACTCTCCATAATCTTTCATTATAAATACCATTCATATATCTATTACTCATAAATTGAGGGGTATGAGCAACTACAACACAATCAATGGGATTTAATGTATTATTTCTTTTATTAAGAATACTTATAAGTTTATTAAAACCCTCTAAAGTATTCTCATCATAATCATCATCTTCAGAATACAATCTACACCAAAAAGGTGAAATATCATCATCATCTCTGAAGATCTCATCAAAAAACTTCTCTACTCCAGGATCTCTATTGTTTAATAACCATTGTTTAACATTCTCATTAATTTCTTGAATTGTAAACTTAGATGCCATCGCGTGACCAAATCCACCGTGAACAAATAACCATCTCCCTACTTGTATAACGCTCTTTTTTTGTAGAGCATAATGCTTCGCAATATTCCCTCCTCTCTCAAAAGATTTTAAACGATGATAATATCCTAAAGGATATCCATCATCTGTCTTTTTCTTATTTCTTTGATCTTTAGGAACAAACTCTAAGAACTCTTCAGGTGATACATATCTGAAATCTTTATCTACATTCATAAGTTCATGATTACCCAATAATCCTAATACTCTTCCACCACATTTCTTAGCTTCAGCATCTAACTTTTGAAAGATTTGAATAATTCTCATGTTATTCCCTTCGTCTTCGTAAACATCATTGTAATCTTTGATACAGTTCTTTTCCCAGTCATCTGGTCTACATCTATCTATCTGATCACCTAACTGAACAACCCACGTATCTCCTCCACACCATGATATCTGATCAACATTGTAAAAGAAAATATTTTGAGGAATAACTTTAGCAAGTCTTAATGCCTGAAGAGTTACATTAAGATCACCGTGTAAATCACCTATAGCAATTAATCTTCTCACAGGAGGGTATAAACCTATATCATCATAGTTCTTATTATCACTTTGTTTCAAAACATTTGCATTCCCTTGAAACATTGCTTGTTTTGCTTCATGATCCCTTTTAGCTGCTTCTATTTCAGCATTCGTATTAGGCATAGACATTCTTCTATCTCTCTCGTGCTGTGCCGTTGATTTGGGAGGATCATTTTCAGATTTTCCCACTTTTATATTTGGAGATGACATACGCCTATTCCTATCAGAAACTACAATATTATTGAAGGGATCTGATGTTTTAGAATCTGTAGGTATTTTTGAAGGATCTGGTTCTACAGGTGTCGTTAGATTTGGTTGTGAGAATGAACGTGGTCTATTCTTATATTTTTCCATCTTATGAATGATGAATTGTCTAATTTCTTTTAAAATCTTATCTCTGTCAAAAGTATTCGCTTCACTCTGAGTTATGATATTGTATTTTAATCCTAATTTTTTCAAATCATCTGTATTTAAGAGATTCAAATCTACATTATTCAATTTCATACTAAATTATATCATAAAATATCTTCAAAATATAAACCTATTATTATAATAAAGTAAATAATGGAATCGTGGGTATATTATGCGGTTTTAGCGGCAGTATTTATTGCAGTAAGAGATGTATTCGGTAAGAAAATATCACAAAGATACTCATTTATTCAATATTTAGGATATGCTAGTATTATTGTAGCAGTTTGTACATGGATTTATATTTTTGCTGCGGATGTGAAAATGAAACCATTAAATATGGAATATTTAGGATTAATTCTTATTAGACTCTTAATAGTTTATATGATAATTGAACCATCTTTATATTTCTGTATTAATAATTGTAAAAACTTGGGAGAAGCTTCAGCGATAATAAATATGAATGTTCTTTTCGCATTCATAATTAGTTGCTATCTTTATAATACACCAATTGATATCTCAAAATTATTCGGCATTCTCCTTGTGATCGGTGGGAGCTATTTCATTGTTCAGTAAATTTGATATAAGAGTATAGTTCATTATATAAACTATAAATCAAAGAGATAACAAAAGATGGGAGAAGCTATGCTCGCACAAGAATATACCATTGGTGACGAGAGGATTAATCCTCTCGGTTACTATTGCTCAGAGAAGCTTGATGGATACAGAGCTATCTTCAAAGATGGGGAGTTCTACTCCAGGAATGGAAAGATGTATAACTCTCCTCTCTGGTTCAAGAGGTGCTTTCCTGAGAGGGTGATCGATGGAGAACTTTGGATCTCTCGTGAGGATTTTGAGAAGATGGGATGTGTGAGAAAGAAAGAACCCGTAGATTCAGAATGGATGGAAGTGACCTTTCAGGTTTATGATCTGATTGATTGTGAAGGAGGATTTGAAACTAGACTCAAAGAACTCTTAAAGGTTGTTAAAGAAGTGACGAAGAAATGGAACATCTACAGGAAGAAACTTGGTAAAGAAGACGAAAGATTCTTGAAGATGAAGTGTCCTTTAAGATTTGTAACACAAACTCCTGTCAAGTCTCTAGAACATTTGAAGGAGATCTTTCATCATTTCGTATCCAATGGAGCTGAGGGTATCATGATCAAAGATCCAAACTCCCTTTATGAACCGGGAAAAAGGAGCAAGAAGCTCCTTAAGATAAAGCCCAGTTTTGATGCTGAAGGTATTGTGATTGGATATAAGAGTGGAAAAGGTAAGTACAAAGAGCTCTTAGGAGCTTTTGAGTGCAAGCAGCTTGTGAATCATGGCACATATTCATCGGTTGATGAGAATAAATCTCATATCTTCTCAATCTCGGGGATGGACGATGAGGTAAGAAAGAACTACAAAGAGACTCACCCCATAGGAACAATCATATCCTATGAGCATTCTGGTATGACAGGGAGGGGTGTTCCGAGATTTGCTAGGTATCTTAGAGTTAGAGATGATATAGGTCTTAAGAGCTTTGATTACAATAAAGATGAGATGAAGAAAAATGTTTGTAAGATTTTGAAGGCTCTCGGAGATTATGAAAAGATGAATAAAGAGTCATTCAAAGCTTCTTCATATTACAAGGCTCTCAAGGGGATCAACTCTATGGACAAAGAGTTCTCTCTTGAGAATGTATCTGAGGTCAAAGGAATCGGTAAGTCTATCTATGAAAAGATAGAAATCATCATCAATACAGGGACTCATCCAAATTATGAAAAGATCACAGAAAAGAAAGATCCTAGGGAAGACTTTATGAAGATCTATGGTGTAGGTCCGGAGAAGGCAAAAGTTCTTGTGAATATGGGTTATGATTCTATTCAATCTTTAAGAGAATCTCAAAATCTTGACGGGATCTTGAACGATAAACAACTCATTGGTCTGAACTACTACGATGACATTCTCAAAAGGATTCCGTATGATGAGATCACTGAACACAAAAAGTTCTTAAAGAGTGTTCTTAAAGAGCTGTTTCCAAAGACAGAGTTGACGATTGCTGGATCTTATAGAAGAAAGAGTGAAACGAGCGGAGACATTGATGTTCTTATTAAGAGTGATGGTAAGAACTCGGGTAAGAAGATTATGAGTGAGTTTGTAGAAGCACTTTACAAGAAAGGTTATATGTTTGAGACTTTAGCACTGGGGAACAAAAAGTTTATGGGCATTTCAAAGATATCTTCTGAATTATCGGGGAGAAGAATAGATATTATGGTGACTACAAAGAAAGAGTATCCATTTGCTATCTTGTATTTTACGGGTTCAGCAGAGTTCAATCCTAAAATGCGTCAAAGAGCATTAGATTTGGGATACTCTCTGAATGAGTATTCACTCACAGATATTAAGACTAAACTCGATATGGATAAAGAGTTTCTTGAAGAGAAGGACATCTTTGATTTCTTAAAGATGGAATATGTAGAACCTCATTTGCGTTGATTTAGTAATATTTGTAGATTTAATTTGTAAGATAATATATATTTTTATGGGAAATAGTTCATCAACACAACAATCTCATTATGAGAATTACATTTCACAACAACAGGCACAAATATCAGCACAACAACAACAGATAGACCGATTATTTCAAATGACACTTAATACCCAACGGTCAACAATCCAGAATCACGCTCAACAATTGGGCGAAAATCCTCATAGTCAAGGTTACGTTCCTACTAATGTTTACGGTCAAACTCCTCAAACATCCTCTCAACACTTTCCACAAATACAAGATAATCCTCAAAAACAGAAACTCAATCCCTATAAGATTTTAGGAGTTCCTAAAATCTTTGATGAGAAAACTCTTAAGAAAGCTTATCTTAGAGCTGCTCAAAGAACGCACCCAGATAGAGGTGGTTCTGCTGATGAGTTTCAAAAAGTATCAATTGCTTATACACTTTTAGAGAAAAAACTTAAAGATTCTAAAAATAATCATTCACATTCAGAACTTAAAAATCATTCAAGAAATTATTTAGAAACTCAAAATACTGGAGCAAATGTTCAATTTGATACAGAGAGATTTGATGTAGATGTCTTTAATAAGATATATGAAGAAAATAGAGTTAAAGAAATTTATGATGATGGGTATGAACATTGGATGAAAGAGAATAGTGTTTCAGAAGCTTCTCAAAAACCTATGTTTCATGATGGATTTAATAAAGATCTCTTTAATCATGAGTTTGAAAAATATAAGACTGAACACTCACAAAAAACTAAACATTCTTTAGTGAAGTATGGAGAACCTCAAGTTTCCATTTCTATGAGAGGAAAAGATGCGCTAATGACACTAGGTCAGGGGAAAATAGAAGATTTCAGTGGTGATATGAATGGATTAGGATATAGAGATTATAAAGATGCTTTTACGAACTCTGTTTTAACAGTTGATCCTAACTCATTTAATCTAGAAGATAGACAACAATCTATGGGTGGTGTTAAACGAGAAAGAAGTAACGTATCATATACTATGAGTGAACAGGACAGAATAATGTATGAAAAAAGAAAAATGTTAGAAATGCAACAAGAATCACAAAGAGTTGAAAGACTTAAAAAGAACGATGAGCATCACTTTAGTGTTCACGATCAAATGCATCAAAGACTTTTAAGAAGATTTTAAATATCGGAATTGTCTAAACTTAAAGGATTATTATTTCCTCTACGATTCACATAATTTCTTTGTTTTTCAGTAGTGCAAACACATCCGGTACTTGTAGAGAAAGTTGATGGACAACAGTTTGGAGAACTTCTATTATTTGCGAACATAAACATCTTGTTTGGGGAAGATTTATCACCGTCGATTGGAGGACCGATTAAATAAGCATTATCAGTAATAGTAGGCTTCAATGGTCCCTGACCAGTTAAATATGTGAATAATGTACTATCATCTACTAGGGAACTGTTTGCTGGAGATTTCATCCAGGATTCACTATTTCCAGTCTGTAAGCATATACCATCATAAACACTCATATTACCCGAGTTGACAGCAATAGCAGTGGGGTCGGGAGGAGGAGCAACTTTAGGAACTTCGGGTATTGTGGGGATAATTGTCCCCGCAGCTTCATCAGTTGCTGGGGCCGAAGTTTCATTTGTGTCATATGTTATGTTTTTAGGATCATCTGGTCCAATCTTATCATCGCCTTCCGGATCAACTGTTGTAAATGCCTCTAAAACATTTCCTTTCATGGAACAAAGAAGAACCATTGTTAAGAATGTTAAGATTAACATTTTAGCATATTCTGTATCTTTAATGTGAAAGATTAAAATATAGGAATAAAAAAGAACAACTAAAACTTGCATAGTAGTAGTATTCAAACGAGGAAGTGTTAAATCAATATTCATTTATATTCTAATCTTAGATTTTTTTTTGATGATTTATAAATTAGTTTATTTATAAATAATTAATTATTATATATATATATAAAATGAGAAGAGGTGTTAGAAGAAGAGTAATTAGAAATGAGCCTCCTTTAAATGATGAGACATCTAAAAATGAAGAAAGAGTTGAAGAGATAGAAACTCTTGTAAAAGAGGAAGAAATCCCCTTGAAAGAAGAAACTCCTTTAAATGATGAGACATCTAAAAATGAAGAAATTAATGTAAGTGAAAGAAACTCTTTTAGAAAACTTGAAGAAAGAGTTGAAGAGATAGAAAAGAGCTTAATTAAAGATAAAATTGACCCCTATAAATCTTTAGAAAATGAAATAGATGAATTAAAACATCCCTATAAAAAATACGATATTATTATTGTTGGATGTGGTATTTCAGGGATTGTTATCGCTGAACAATTCGCAACAAATTCTAATAAGAATATATTAATTATTGATAAAAGGAATCATATAGCAGGGAATTGCTATGATTATACAGATTATCCAACCGGTATTCGTATGAATAAATATGGGGCACACTTATTTCATACAAATGATGAAGTAGTATATGAATATATTACTAAATATGGGGAATGGGAAAAATGGGAACATAAGGTTGTTGGAGATATAGATGGTTCATATCACCCCATTCCGGCTAATATAGACACTGTAAATGGTATATGTAATGAAAACATAAAGAATGAAGAAGAGATGAATAAATGGTTAGAAGATAATCAAATAAAATATGATGAGATAAAAAATGGAGAAGAAATGGCTAAATCAAGAGTGGGCGAAGTTCTTTATGAAAAGATATTCAAACACTATACATACAAACAGTGGAAAAAATATCCTGAAGAACTTGATCCAGAAGTATTAGCTAGAATACCAGTTAGAAACTCTTTTGATGATAGATATTTCTCAGATAAATATCAAGTCCTTCCAAAAAATGGGTATACTCATTTTTTTCAGGGAATATTAGATAAGTTTCCTCAAATAACAGTAAAATTAAATACTGATTTTGAAGATTTAAGAAATCATATTAGTAATGAACAGATAGTTATTTATACCGGACCAATAGATGCCTATTTTAGTGATAAGAACTTACCTAAACTTGAATATAGAAGTATAGATTTTGAAATAGATTACAAGTTTAATGAAGAATACTATCAACCTAACTCAGTTGTGAACTATCCTGGAGAAAATACAAAATATACTAGATGTGTTGAATATAAACATTTCTTAAATCAAAAATCAGATCATACTGTTATAGTAAAAGAAACTACTACTGATAAAGGTGAACCATATTATCCTGTATTAAATGAAAAGAATAAATCTCTTTATAAGATATATCAAGAACTTGCAGAAAAAGAAGGTGAAAATGTTCACTTTTTAGGAAGACTTGCTTCTTATAAATACTTCAACATGGATCAGGCAATAAAGAACTCTTTGGATTATTATAAGGAACATTTTCCAAAAAAAATATTTTCTGTATTTGCTGGTAGAGAAAGATATATGAAAGTTTTAACGATATATATAGATAAATTACTTGAAAAGAATTTAATTGATGAAGTTCATATTTGGGATTTTATTATAAATGAAAATGATAGAGAATATATTAATAATTTATGCAAAAAAGATAAATATTTATTGAAAATCCCTGATCATAGCACTGGAAAGCGATGGGATGGATATTATAAATATTATTATGAAAACTTAAATGACGAGGATATATTGATTAAATGTGATGATGATATTGTCTATATTGATGTAGACACGTTTGAAGAATATCTTAGATCAGTTAAAAATGGTCAGTTTTATTACCCGAATATAGTAAACAATGATGTATGCGCTTATTATCAACAAAAATACAATATACATAAATTATTTGATTATGATGTAGATTTTAAAAAATGGTGTGAAAAATTACAATCAGATGGGGGGAGTGCGATTCCTATATCAGATTGGTATGAAACATTTGAAAAAGCAAATCAAACTCATAAATTGTTTCTGAAAAATCCTAATCAATTTAAATTAAAAAATAAACCACTTGAAAGATATAATTCTCGCATATCTATAAATATGTTCGCTTGTACTGGGGTAACTGCTAAAAACCATTTTATGAAAGTATTTGAAAGCAATAAAAATGATGATGAAGAAATAATAAGCGGCATTAGCGGAGCTGGAAATATTATAAATTTAAATTGTTCAGTAGTTCACTTTCAGTTTGGGCCACAAAAAGGCAAACAATTAGACGAATTATATTTGGATGCGTACTACAGATATGCTTTATTTCTAAATGAAAATTATCATAATACAAAAGTATTACCGATACTTGATTATGGAAGAGCAGATAAAATTACAATAATTATATCAAGATATAATGAAAATGTAGATTGGGTTAATAAGATAAAAGAAAATGAATCGATAGAAAGAATACTTATTTTCAATAAAGGTTCGAGTGATATTTATTTTTATGATAATAAAATCAAGGTTATAAAAAGCAGAAATATTGGGCGAGAAGGAGGAACTTATTTGGATTACATTATTGATAATTATGATAATTATCCAGAAAATTTAATATTTACTCAAGCAGACCCATTTGAACATAATGAAATGTTTTTAGATTTTTTAAAAGATGATAATATATCTTTATATTATAACAAAGATATTTTACCGTTGACAAAACAATATAAGAAGAGTGAACATATTCCACCACAAAAATTTGTTAAGTATAATAATAGTTATAACATTGGTAATCTAGAATTGATAAAGTATTTTGTAAGAGATTTTGATGCACAAACTATAGGACACTCTTCATTTTATGATTATGGTATACATATAATCACACAAAATTTTAAAAATAAATATAATTCAAATAATATAACAGAATCTATATGTAATTATATTGGTATTAAAAAATCAAAAAAAATAATTCCTATATGTTTGTGTGCTTGTTTCTTTTTAAAATCAAAACAAATTATGAGACATCCCAAAGAAGTTTATATAAAATTACGTAAGTTCTTATATAATTCAAATGATCAAGGAGGAATAGAAGGATATATATTGGAAAGATTTTGGTATTATTTATTTACTGGAGAAAGTTATGATACCATTGATGAATGTTTAAAAGAATTATTTGTAGATATAGAACCATTAATATGTGTATTTAGTGAAAATGAAAAATTATTAACATATAAAATATATGATAAAGATTATAAAATATTAGAAGATGAAGATAAATATCTTATTTATACTAAAAATGGTCAAAGGAAAATACTACCAGGTATAAATATGACTGAAATAGAGGGAATCGTATCTTTACCTACTAAATCTATAGAAGATTCCATTAATATATTTAAATTAGTAATTGCAAGATATAACGAAGATATTAGTTGGTCTAATATATATGCTGGTAACCGCGTTATTTATAATAAGGGAAGTAAGATGGATAATTCTATATTGACACCAGGTGATGTATATAGAGAAATATCTAATGTTGGTAGAGAATCTGATACATTCTTGAATTATATAATTGAAAACTATGAAAACCTTCCTTCATATGTTTGTTTTTCTCAAGGTTCTCTGAATGATCATGAATGGATTAGGAAAGATTGGGGTCCCCTAATGTTCTTGAATATGCTACAAGAGGCACAAAATAAGGGATATTCGAATTGTAAAACTTATGATATACAAGATAATATATTCGGTCTAAAATTTAATAATAGATCTGCTTATAACTATGATAACGAAAAAAATATTAATGATAAAGGGAAAATTAATAATTTTAGAGATTTCATAGTAAAGATATATCCGGAGATAGTGAATGAGAAGAAGATAAATATATTCCCATCAGCTTTCATGGTTATTTCAAGAGATAATATACTTAAAAGAAGTAAAGAATCTTATAAAGAACTGATTCAATATTGCAATTATCATATTAATCCGATTGAAGGTCATTATTTTGAGAGATCGTGGTATTATATTTTCAATTTACATTTAAAATAAACTTTATATATATGAATAAATATATAAATATATAAATATATAAATATACAAATGTTGATATACAAGGATATTTCTGAAAACTCAGGGGAGTTCACAAGAGAAAAGATAAAAAAATGATAATAATTATGAAGTTTTAAATAATTATTATTCAGAAGATATAAAAAGGTGAGAAATCTAAATATATAGTTTATTGGTTTATTGAATGAATAATTACTGCTACTTGTTCTGATGCTCCTGGTGTAGGGTATACTTTATCCGGTGTTCCATTCATTCCAATCCATTCGTAATCTACTTTATTTTCTGTAATAAATTCATAAAATGCTTTTAGTTCTCCTGTATCTCCATCAAAACCAGGATAACCAATTAATTCGTCAAATACAATAATACAATCTTTATCAATATAATCCTTCAATATATCAAATATATATTTTGTAGAACTATAAAGGTCAGCATCCATATGAATAAATGAAACTTTTTTATTATGAGTTTGTATAAAATTAGGTAATGTTTCATTAAACCATCCACGAATTAATTCTACATTAGTATTTACCTCAGGTAAAGTACCACCCGTGCTAAAAGCTCCTTTATCAAAACCATCTCTCCATTTTTCAGGCAATCCTTCAAAACTATCAAACCCATATACTTTATCATTTGTAAATTTTGAAATATAATTAATGGTGCTCCCACTAAATACACCAAACTCTAACCATAATGTATCGGGTTTATGGTGTAATTTTAAATCTTCAAATACATATTTAAGTGGATTTGTGTTAATATTTGGAATACTATGAATGATACTTAACATTTATATATATATTATTTATTTATTCTATTTATTTTAACGCAAAGATTTGAAGAAATTAATTGAAGATATTAATAAAATCCAGAATTATTCAGAAAGATTATCTAATTATCATTATAATGATTATAGACCAAAAAGATTGTATCAAAGATATAGTTGTCTATGAGAAAAAAGAAAAACGTAAAAATGGAGGTATTTTAACAAAGTTTATGATAGGATTACCTTCTAAAAAAGAAGGGTATATTCATGATGCTAAAGGGTGGAATAAAGATGGATTTGAAGACAAACTCACGAAAATCCCTAAAGGATCTAAAAAGTTTAAACGAACTAAGAATAGATATAGTGATAAATGGGCTGAAGAGTTCTATTGTAAGAAACCTAAGACTAAAAAAGAATTAAAAAAAGAGAAAACTATGAAGAAAGGATTAGTAGGTAGTTTACATACTATGAAATGGTATATGAGATCTAAAAAGTATTGGTTAAAGATAAAAGATTTTGAAAAGATGAAGATTGGTGAAAAGAAAGATATCTTAATGTTAGACAGAAATGTTTGGGATGTCTTAGATAAGTTCCCTAAGAATAAAGCATTTGAACCTCAAAAGTTCTTTATTCATTCAAAAGCTTCGTTTGAATATTTGGGTGATATGAAAATAAGACTTTCTTATAAAGTTGGCAAAAATAAACAGAATGATGATGTTGAACTTCATGTAAATTATAAAAGAGGAATGTGGTATCCTTTGAAGAATGGTGTCTTACCAGCTAAAGATGAGCAGAATGTTTACACAATGTTAGGTAAAGAAAAACCTTGGCAAAAGTTTAAAAAAGATACATTTATGGGTGTAAGAGGACCATTCATAGAATGGTCAAATGTTAATAAATTACCGAAAGTATATATCATTGGTGAATAATGATAACATAAATGAAAAAGAAGATAAAGAAGAAAACATTATGCCTTAATATATGATTATAGAAATCTTAGGTTTTATATTTTTTACATTTATCTTTATTATCTACATCGAATATGATATAGGTAATATAGTATTTAGACAAGATAGTTCGGGTAAAGTAGTTTGTACGCTTTATGGTTTAGTAAGTTATCTCATAGATCCATTAACTAATTCATTTTTGTGGAATTGGGAGTTATTAAGATATAATTATATAATATGGATTAGTATATATTCTTTTGTAGTCTATTATATATATAAATGATTGAAAGTTCAAGAATAAGATTATTATTGGTTATTACAACACTTTTACCTCAGTTCTATAAAACTTATAAAACACACGATATAAGTTCATTTTCTTTAGTATTTTCTGGAATTGTTTTAATATTAAGTATAATATGGTTCATTACTTTATTATTGAATAGTAAAAGAAATAATTATACTTTATGTGAAGCTGGAGTTCTTGTATTATTTTATGGTTTTATAACTGTTCATATAATATTACAGAGGACGGGAAAAATAAAAGAGGGTGTTGCAAAAGATGAAGATAGTTTAGTTTCTAAAGATTTTTTAAAAGAATTATTGAGTGATATTATTTTTTCAGGATTAGAAGATAAAGTATAAATTTGATGTGTTTATACTTCTTTTTAAGTATAAAATATGAACTTTATTGAATCTATACTATTCCTTGATACTAAAGATTTTATCACCGAAATATCTAAAGAGTTAGAGTTAGATAAAGATCTAGAAAATGAACTGATAAAGAATATTCTAAAACCAAATTACTTTGTAGAAAAAAGAGTCAAGAATAGATATTTACACTTAATGAGTAAAAATAAGAAGCGCGTAAATATAAGTGAAATTAAATCTAGGTTAGAATTGTGAATACAACCTTTCTTTAACATTGTTGAGGATAAATTGTATAATTTGTGATTGGGTCATATTTATAAAGAGTTGACAGTTTTTCCATTTCTGTGTATGATTAAAATGAATATATCAAGATTTATATCCTATTTGTGATAAGAAGACTTATGCTCTTTATTTGAAATATATAAATCGGTATCATATTCCCTTATCTTTATTTTTTACTTTAAAGATTACAAAAATAATCTTTTATTATTTTATCTACTACATTTATAATATGGAAGGATTTGATAATAGTAATCATTACATTATAGAACAAGGAGAAGAGAAGCTTTATAAAATTATTAATAAGATAACATTAAAAGATGGAAAGAGAGATTATAAAAATAATTGTAATATTTCATTAGAGACTCCCGAAGTATCTAGTTCACAGAATGTTCTTTGGGGATCTCAAAAACTTATTAAAGAAAGTTGTCCCAATATCAATGCTTTAAATGAAAAACCATCACATTATGCTTGGAATAATTTTACAAAGCGAAGAAGCATAGTTGAGTAAATTATATCATTAAATATTTAAGAATATATCTATTGGTTAGATAAATATGAATAAGAGTAGTAAAATTGTCAAAACTAAAGATTTATTTCATGACAAGATAACTATTGAAAAGATAAGACATAAGCATTATGGGTGTAAAGATATGTCTGTAAAAGATTGTGATAAAGAGTTTGAAGAATGTAATACCTGTGAACCAAAAGATAATAAAAAGTTTGGATATTTACAATTGTATTATGGGAGAACTCCATTTATTTATGTAACTACACCTGTGATGGTGTGTCCTTTTGGTTTAAATAAAGATAATTGGTGTATGAATTTACAATTTACTGGTGTAAAAGAATCTCCTGAAATGAAAAGTTTTTTTGAGTTTATTCAGAAACTTGAATATTATCAAATGAGTTTACTTGGATTAAATGAAACAGAATGTGATAGATTTGTATCACAGATAAAGTATGATAAAAAGAAAATATATGATCCAAATCTCCTTGTTAAAATACCATTTTCTTACAATAAGTTTAACGCAGATATTTATTCAGATGATTATTCAGGAATAAATATATTCAATATTTCAAGATTTAGTAAGATGAGATGTGATATTTATTTAGATAAATTATGGAAAGTTGGTGATGTTTTTTTAGGTAAATGGAAGGTAAATACTATACATTTAGTCTAGAAATATGAGTTAAAGAATTGCGTTAATAACTATATAAATTATTATTAATTATTGTTAATAATGACAGATGTTTATTCATTAAACTCACTTGATTACAATAAAATAGTTTATAAGTCTCCAGTAAAAAATGGTAATTATTATTATTCTGCGATAACGTATGATGGAGATAAACCATTATATTTAGAAACGCCAAATGTTTATAGTTCTGAAGAGTTAGTTAATTGTGAAAATACTCTTTCGGTTAAGATTTCACCTGAGGATTTTAGTGTGTATGATAAACTTTTAGAATTAGATGAAAATAATGTTAAAAGAACTACTGATAACAGTGAATCTTGGTTCAAGAAAACTTTACCTGAAGAAATTGTAAGAAATATGTATAAGAGAATAACTGAACCACTTATTAAAGATGAATTACCTACAATAGCTTTAAGGGTTCCAAAATTGAAAGAGAAGATAATTTGTGGTGTATTTAATAAAGATGGTATTCCTTTGGCTAAAGAAGAAATAAAATGTGATACTGAAATAAAGTGTATTTTACACGTAAAGGGATTAAAGTTTCTTAAGAAATATTTTTATTGTGATATTTACATTACACAAATAAAATTGGCAGAACACAAGATTTATAGTATTCCAAATGAATGTTTATTTACTGAAGAAGATGATAACAGATTAACTTTACCTGAAGATGTAATTGATGAAGAAATGATAAAAGAGATAGAATCCGAAAAAATAAAAAATGAAAAATTGCAACAAAAAAGAGATGAAATAAATAAGATTAAGAGTGAAATAAAAGTATTGGAAGATAAGCTTGAAATATTGAATGAAGAATACGATAAAATAAGTAATGATTAATTTACGTATTTTTTTTTTATATTGTAATATATAAAATGAACTTTAGTTTTTCTGAATTAGATAAAATGCCCCAATGGTTAAAGGGTGTTGCGCTTGTTGTTGTTATATCTCTTGTTGTTCGTTTCTTAATGCCTGAAGTTTACAACGATATTATGGGAAACTTTTCAGGTGTTTTACCGAATACAATAACACATGTTGAACCTTTTACTGATTTCTCTTCTCTTCCTGGTGCTCCTGCCGCATCAGAGAGTTTAAGTGATGGTCAGGCGGTCCCCAAATCAGTTGAGAACGTGGGAAGAACTCCATCCTCTTGCTATCCCCAACCCACTTTAACATCTGAAGATTTACTCCCTAAGGAAGATTCTCAGGCTATCAAAGATTTTAATGTCGCAAAGCCTGCGGGTGAAGGTATTCTGAACGGTGTTAATCTTTTAGACGCAGGATTTCATATTGGTGTTAATACAGTTGGTCAGAGTTTAAGAAATGCTAATTTACAGATTAGATCGGAACCCCCTAATCCTCAGGTTCAGGTAAGTCCTTTCTTAAATACCACTATTGGCCCCGATCTTATGAGAAAACCACTTGAAGACGGAGAAGGTTGTGCTGCGAACCCAGGTTTAGCACCTGAATTGCCTGGACCTTCTGGGTTCGCAGCTCCTATAGGAGCTAATTAAATACTAATTAAAGATATATTAAATATTAAATATTAATAAATAATGTCATCAAAGTTTAAATCTGATCCATATAATCCCAATAATCGTTATATTACTTCTGAAGATGTCCTTAATATTTTCTCAAAAGTTAATATTAAAGATATAATAATTAAAGATTTATCTCTTTATCAAAAAGCATTTAATCATAAATCATATTGTCATATGAAAGATTATGAAGAATATGAAAAACCCGAAAATTGTATAGAACTACAGGGTACAAGTTATGAAAACTTGGAGTTCTTAGGCGATGCTTTTTTAGATGTTATTGTAGCAGAATATTTATATAAGAGATACACAGATCAAAATGAAGGATTCTTAACTAAGATAAAAACAAGACTAGTTAATGGTGAACAAGAATCTTATTATAGTAACTGTTTAGAAATGAACAAATTAGTATTAATATCTAAGCATGTTGATGATAATTGTGATGGAAGAGAAAATATACATATCCTTGAAGATATTTTTGAAGCTTTCATAGGTGCATTGTATCTTGATACAAATGATTTTTTGTTAGTAAAAAGATTTATAATTAATCTAATAGAAAAGTATGTTGATTTCCCAGATCTTATTATGAATGATAAAAATTATAAAGAACAAATTATGAAATATCTTCAACACAATTATAATAGTAATCCTACATATGAACATTTACCTGTAGAAAATGATATATTTAGATGTAAGATTATTCATAATTCAAAAGAGCTTTCAATAGGTCAGGGTAAAACAAAGAAAAAAGCCGAACAAGACGCCGCTTATAGATCACTGGTTATGATGAATGTTCTGAGTGATAATTAATAATATATATATATATATTAATGAGCGAAAAAATAAAAAAACTGGTAATTAATAGTGAGGTTAATGATGCTCTTGAAAAATATTTTGAAGGAGAACTTGATATGATCAAACTTTCTAAAGTTGAGAAATTATACAATGAAGGGAATATTGATGAAAATATGAAAAAGTTTTTAAAGAAATTAAAACAAGAACACTCAAAATCTAAAACTAATACATCAAAATATAAAATTATGTATCGTTTAGATAAACCTGTACAGAAAAAGATAGAAGAAAAACAATTAGTGATAGATGATAGATTAAATGAAATAATTAATGAGTTCTTTGCTGGGATTTTAAAGAATATTTCTCCTAAAAAATTAGCAGAACTTGAAAAAGATGATAAAATTACATCAAATGAGTTTAAGATTTTAAAGAAAATAAAACAAACTTATTCAAAATTGGATGGGAATATAGAGGGAGTAATTAAATATGATTTAAAAGAAGGATTAAAATTAGAACTTGAAGAAAAATCTCCTAAATCACCCGAGACCCCCCCTTCTTGGTGGGATAGTGGTGAAAGTACAACATATGCCCCTGGTTCTCCTGGAGTCCCGGGATCACCCGACCCCATGTCTATAGAAGAGTATTGGTCGGATAATTCTGGTAGTTTGAAAGAGTTTCTAAAAGATAAAGATATTAAATGGTCAAAAATTAATGACATTGAATATTATGAAGGGGATTCATTTGGTTTGGGAGATGCTTTAACAATTGTAAAACTGAATGAAAATACAATAGGATATTTTAATTTTGACGAAGAATCTCCCGATTCTGAAGATGATACTATAAGAAACTTATATGATAAAAATAAGAAAATAATTGGAAAGATAAGTATAGATATAGATGAAGTTGGATTTCCTCCTAAAAAGATTATAAATTTTGAAGATGAAATTGTTCCAATTATATCACCTAGAAAACAGGTAAAGAAAGAGTATACAAATGTTAAATATATAAGTTCTCATAGGAAATCATTTGTTCAATTCATAAACGATGGATATTATAAAGAGATCTTAAGAAAAACTAAAGATGAAGAGTATTTAGATGTTTATCAAGTTCTTGTAAAGAATTATTTATCTTTAGAAACACCTTATAGAGGATTATTAGTTTATCATGGTTTAGGAACAGGGAAAACTGCAAGCGCAATTTCGACTGCAGAGAATTTATCGGAAGATCTCAGAATAAGGACATTACTACCAGCATCATTAGAAGGAGAGTTTATTAAAGAGATCAAGAAATGGGGGAAAAATGAAATTGATATGAAAAACACTCTATGGAGATTAATACCTTTTACAGATATAGATAAAGATAAAGAAGTTCGTGTAGATATTTTTAAGAAATATAAAATTACTCCTAAAATAGTAAAAAGAGTATTTAATAAGAGCAAAGCTATTGTGAAAAAAAATATAGTAAATGATTTTGTAGGTGTAAAACCTGAAAACTTAATGAAACAACTTAATGATGAATATAAAAAGATAGAGAGCGATTTAATAAAAGCATATGGATTTTGGATACCCGATTCATCGGGAAGAAAATATGACTCTCTTAATGAGTATGAACAGATAATTCTTTCAGAACAAATTAGCGAAATTATACTTTTAAAATATAATTTTATTCATTATAATCCATTACCAAAAATTAAAGGATATGATACAGATGATTTAAATGAAAGTACTGATTTAGATATACAAGAACTTTATGATTTTATGAACGATGAAGAAGTAAAAATATCACTGACCAGGAATGGAGAAATTGTTCAAGAATTAGAAGAAAGTCTTAAATATAATAGAGAAAATTATAATATTGATTCACCATTTCATAATGAAGTTATCATAATTGATGAGGTTCATAATTTCGTAAGAAAGATATTGAATAATAGTGGTCCGTCAAGACAGTTTTATGAATGGATAATTAATGCCGAAAAAATAAAACTTGTATTCTTATCTGGAACGCCTATTATCAATAGACCCTGTGAAGTTGCTATTCTTTATAATATGTTAAAGGGAGCTATTAGAGTATATACTTTTTCTATAAGTAATCCTAAAGATATTGATGATATTACTCACGAATTAAATAAGATAATATATGAAGTATTATCACCAATAGATTTATTTTGTGTTAAAAAAAATGAAGGACAAACACTTATATCATTCACTCAAAATACCACAAATTTTGTATCTGTTCGAAACCCTGAGAATGGATTGATTTATACGGCTAAAGAACAAGATTATAGTTATGAAGATTTTATTAAAGAGATCTTTTATGTTCTTAAAAAATTATTCAAAGAAGATGAAATAGTTCCCACTATGAAACAAGCACTTGATATTGAAAAGGATAAAGAGGTTGTATTTAATAAATCATTAAATCTGGTATTTAATCGTAAGCAGAAATTATTTGATCTTTTTGTAAATAATGATATCTTAGATTTAACGAATAATGAAAAGTTTATGGGATATTTTTTTGATGATTCGCTTGAGATCCCTGATCCGAAAAAAACACTTTTAAGAAGAATGATGATGGGTTTAACATCATATTATCCCATTGATCGTTCTAAGGTAGTAACAATGCCGACTATAAAGGCTCCTGAAGAAAAAGTTGAGATATTTGAGGATTACACTATTGGGCAAAATATGAACATTGTATTGTGTCCTATGACTAAGATTGTATTAGAGAAATATATAAGATCATGGTCAGATGAAAAAAAGAAAGAAGATTTCAATAGAAAGAAAAGAATCTTCGGTGAAAATGATGATGAGATAAAAGATTATAATATCAGAACAAGACAAGATTCAAATATAGTTTATGCGAATGATGATTTTAGATATCAGAAGAATGGTGATCTTAAGAGTAAAGAAAAAAAAGAAGTATATGCTGAACTAGAAAGAACTAAATCTTTACAATTTTCTAATAATCTTAAATATTTATCTCCTAAAATGTATAAAATCTTAGAAAATATTGGGAAATACAAATCGGGAGATACTCCTACAGGGAAAGCATTAGTATACAGTCAGTTTAGAGGTGATGCAGGATTAGAAGCATTTGAAGAAGTCCTCAAGATAAATGGTTACACTAAATATGATCCAAATAATAGTGTTTATGATAAAAGATTGAGATATACCTTTATCACTGGACAAGAAAAAGACACTGAGAGAAAAAAGAATAAAGAAGCATTTAATCATATTGATAATAAATATGGTGAATATATTCAATTAATATTAATATCTGAATCTGGTGCTGAAGGTATATCTTTGACTTGTGTGAGACAAGTTCACATTTTAGAACCATATTGGAATAATGTAAGAGTGAATCAGGTTTTTGGAAGAGCTATTCGTTTACATTCTCACGATGATTTAGAACCTAAAGAAAGAAATGTTGAAGAATATATTTATTTATCTGTATTACCTCGAGGTAATAATGCTAGAGAAATCTATGATTCTATAAAAGATTGGGATAATATTGGAGAGATTAATACTGATAAGTTTGTTGAAGAATTAAGTAAATCAAAGAATAAAGATACTAAAGATACAATAGATGCTATTCTTACGATAGGTAATTCTATAGATATAGATATATTTGACATAATGGAGAAAAAATATAAAATATCTGAAAAGTTAACAGAGATTATTAAGACATCAGCATTAGATTGCATTCCCCATACTCGCGATGATAAAACACTGAATGAAAAATGTATAAGATTTAGTAATTCATTGGAGAATGAAATATCATATTTCCCTGGTATTACTTCTAGTGAACTAATTTATATTGATAGGCAACAAATAAAAGCTAATTTTCACGAGTTCATTAAACCAGATAATCATATACTATTGGGAGATAATAATAAATATTATTATTACAGAAATAGTAGCGAAGATATTGATGTAAGATATTTGAAAGAAAACTCAAGACTTATGTGTGAATTAGATAGTGATAATATGGAAGCATATGTATTCTTTGAAGGAAAACACGATTTAACAGATGATTTGGGTAAATATTTCTCAGTATATCAAGATATATATGATATATCTAAATATGGTGAAATTATTTTGGATAAAAAGTTTCCGAGTTTAGATGATATATTATCGTGTGATAAAATAGCACATAAAATTAAGTATAATATGAATGATACTTATTTTTATTCTAAAAATGAAGAAGATAAAATAAGAACTATGATTAAATATGATGAAATAGATGATTGGGATCCTAAACATTTTATAGTATATGAAGATGAATTATATGAAACTACAATATGATATTATAAACTCGTAAATATAAATACAGGACTTTCTGATATATTTATAATTGTATTACCTTGAATAATATCTAAATCATTTAAATCTTTAATGAAAACTTTATTATCGTTTATATCTTCTATATAGACTAAGTTTTTGTTTATGCTAAGTATGTCACCAATTTTATAATCATTATCATCAACAACTATATAATTATCATTTACAGAACTCACTTTTAAGAGTCCACTCTTATAAATATTAATATTAACTAAATCTTTTAGTATAAAATTATTAATATCATTCAAGATTATCTCATATTTTTTTATAGGTTCATATTCGTAAAATACTCTTTGATTTAATTCGTAGCTAGTTAATAATTTTGATATAATATCTCTTTCATTTATATTTACAACAATTAATGGGTGACTGAATATACTATTATTATTTTTTGACAATATAATCTTATCAAGCGAATATTTTCCTGTTGGCGATGATATTCTGAAATTATAAATAGAATCATTCTCTTCTTTAATCCTATTCATAGCATTTAATATGATTATATCATTCATTATCGTTTTATTACTGTAATTAAAACTGTTTAATTGCAATTCTAATAAGTTCCGATTCACAACTACTATATTATCTGTATCAGTATTACTGAAAGCTTCTATCATATTTTTAGAGAATATTTCTTTAAAATATATATCTTGGGATACATTAATATTATATTCTTCTTTTATTATTTTACAAGCTACATTATAAATATAGTCCTTATTTATATCAGAAAAATATTTATCGTGTAATGAACTCATTTTTATAATATTATAAATTAAGTTTTAAATATTAAGAAATTATATATTTTCTCTAGCTCTTGTTTCATAAATTCTATTTAATTCTTTTTGTAATTGTACACGTTTATCTGCTTTATCTCCTTCTTTTATCTCAGTGTTATCTTTATTTTTTTCATCTTTTAATTGTCTTTCTAATTTATCTGTATCACTTATATCACTCCCACTTGATGTTATTATTTCATTTAGATTATCATTAATAGAGCTCCTAAAAAAGTTATTCCATAATATTAATATTATAATTGATACTACAATTGTCCATTTTAATACTCTTGTAAGGAGTTTAAATCCCGGTAAATCACAATCTTTTCCACCATAAACTATAGCTAACATATTATAAATAATTACTAAAAATATTGTTATAAAAGATTTTATTTTTATATCATCTGTGTTCGTAATAATATATAATAAAAATACTGTAATCATAAATCCTAACCCATAAACAAACTTTGTATTTAAACTTTCTTCTTGAAAATCTTTATAATTTAAAATGGCATAGAAACATAATAATATAACTGGGAGTAAAATATCACCATAATTATATACTAATGTATTTTTCCTTATTATTATAATTATATTATATAATGTTAATATCAATATATAAAAAATATACGCAGTTACATATATCTTAATATTATTTAATAGAAATAATATGAAAAATATAATTAATAACGTATATATATATATATATCTATGCTTTGTTCCAATTAATTTACTCATATTTAAATCAATATACATATCGCGTTCAATTGTGAAATCCCATATTTTCATAAAAACATATACCATATATAACCATATGAAGAGTGTTAAACCGATTTTACCTCTTACAGATTGTGTAATATAACCCAAGTAAAGTGGTATCAAACATAAGATTATTATACTAGCATTTTTTAGTGTGTAATTTTTTAATTGGAGATTTTTATACTTATTCGTTAGATTATTAATATCTTGTGATACATAATCTCCATATAATTTTAAATGATATATATATATTAATATAAAAACTATACATACTAAAAATATACCCGGTAACCCCAGATGGAAGAACTCCTTATAATAATATGAGTTTATCATTAGACCAAATGTAAGTATTAATCCAATGATCGATACAAAAGCTATATATATGACATTTTTTTTATAATTATAAATTTCACTGTTTATATTTGATATAGTCTGTTCTATATCTTTAACATTATATATATATAAAAGTAATACTATATTTATGATAAGCATTATAATTTGGAAATTACTTGGTCTATAAAAAGAAAGTCCCATAATATAGTTATTAGATAATAATGCTATTATAATTATTGCGATGAATAAACTATGATGATCCTGGAACATCTGAAGGTCCAGTATCAGTTGCTTCTCCGGTAGTCATTGTTCCCACTTGAGTATTTCCCCCCATTACACCTGATCCCGGTGTAACTACATCTTCTGTTTGAGGAGCTATAGTTGGTGTATTATTAATATTATTAATATTACCCATATTCATTCTTGAAATAGTATTATCATTACCACTATCATCCGGTAAATCGGGTGAGTTCATCATTCTCATATCTTCTCCCGAATCAACTAAATTACTAAAATTACTATAAGCCGATAAAAGAGTCCCTTCTTCATATGAGTTTATATCATGATATTTACCAGATGCTGTTATACCCATATCCCTACCTGGAAATAATCCGTTTACAATATCTTCAACAGATGGACAAGATACTTCGGGACAAGTTAAACCACTATTCATAGGGAAATTGGGACCATTATTTTCGGTTATATCCGCTGTTCTATCGGGGCAAACACAATCAGGACATTTACTTAAATCACTCTCACATTTACAATCAGGACATTCTGGACATTCTTTATCTAATGTTTTTATATGATCTTTCAATTCATCTATTTTTTTATTCTCATTGTATACATACCCCAATATAATAAACGACAATACAACTATTATTAATTGTAGTAATGATGTATATGGATCATCACCAATATAATATTCTAGTAAGTTCATTATATATATAATACTATTTTATTTTATTTCATTGGGATGTATAAAACACTTTCCCTTATAATTTTCCATAAGACTGTCAGATATTTTCTTTGAATACTCTTGAAAGTTTATACCTCTTAACATATTCTCAATAAAATGCATACAATAGTAGCCACACGCATAATTATTTCTTTGAACTGAATTATTATTATTTGTTACAATAAAATCTAAATCTAAATCTTTCCCCTGAGTTTTTAACTTCTCTATAAGATCTTTAATTTGTTGAGGAACCGATGCGCTATACGAATCAAAATAATAGATTCCTTCATTATCTAAGTTTACACCTAACATATCAATGTACATCGCAATCCAGTGTTGACCAGGTCCATCACTCTTATCTGTATTAAAAACAATACCGATTTTCGTTTTATTTTTCTTATGGTGTTTTCTAATATCAATAGAGCATAAATCACTCACAGAGCATTTATGAAAATCTATAGGAGTTGCTGAATAATAATAAAAGTCTTTATGTTCAAGTTTCAACCCCTCCATTACTTCATCTATATCAAAATTACTTAACCACGCTTTGTAATCTTCCTGGACCTCTTTAGGTAATTGTGGTTTAAAATGTTTTCTGAATATTTTTTTGTCTCTTCCCGACAATCCATCAAATAATTTTTTTATTTTCACCCAACATATTTCTGTATTACATTTATATTCATCTTTGATAATTTTGGTCATAAGATTATATGTTTTTTTAAGATTATTACGATGAATAGGTATTTTCTTTTTCGTTACTTTACTAAGCTTCTTCGCCATCTTTATCAAAGATTTCTTTGTTAAACAACTATAAGGTAATCTTTTCTTATTCAAAGTACAGTGTTTCTTAACGAACATTCTATATAATATAATACGTTAAAATTATTTAAGGTATTCTGAAGTATAATAAATAAGTAAAATGGAAATGGTTGATAAAGATATTGTTCAGATAAAGAGTGATCTTAACTCACTGACTACTAAATTGCTAAAAGCATATCAAGATAGTGTTACACGTTATACTGAAGAGAAGATCAAGAATGGAAAAGATTTGGAAGAACAAAATAATGTGAATAGCTCTTTAGTGCAATTAGTAGAAGATCATGAAAAACAGATTTGTGAACTTAATGGTATTATTGAATCTAAAGCGTGTGACATCGCTGAATTACAAACTGAACTTGAAAAGCTGAGAGGTGAAATGGTTGAAGTAAAGAAAGAAAAAAGTAATAGTGAGCGTCACGCTATGTTAAAAGCTCAAGCAAACGAAATCACTGCTAAGAGCAATGAAATTGATAGATTGAATAAGCTCCTATCTAAAAAAGATAAGAAAACTAATGTTGAGATGGTAGTTAAGGAAGAAGTAGAGAAAGAAGAATTAGTTTTAGATACATTTCAAACGGAATCACCGGTTAAAGAATCACCGGTTAAAGAATCACCGGTTAAAGAATCACCGGTTAAAGAATCACCGGTTAAAGAATCACCGGTTAAAGAATCACCGGTTAAAGAATCACCGGTTAAAGAA
>Ga0129324_10000529_pt1 | contig 27551 bp, 26 predicted proteins | sample CPBDNA_7_FD_96879 | JGI IMG/M metagenome (GOLD analysis project Ga0129324, IMG submission 96879) | Freshwater to marine salinity gradient microbial communities from Chesapeake Bay, USA - CPBay_Spr_15_0.2_DNA | ecosystem: Environmental > Aquatic > Marine > Coastal | place: USA: Chesapeake Bay...
CACAAATTCCAACTCTCGAAGCCGCTCGACGGTCTTGCGCAATGCGCCCTCGGTAGCAAGGTGGGTGCGCACTATTAGGCCAGCATCATCTCCATGACCATCTTGGCGCACCACCTGAATGCTGACACCTTCATCAGCGAAGGCCGAGGCAATCGCGGCCAGAACGCCTGGTCGATCGGCCACCTCCATGTTGACGTAGTAGCGCGTCAGAGCCAGCGAGCTCGCAAGGACGGGCAACCGGGCATAAATCGACTCCCCCGGTCCGCGACTTCCGCCGAAGCGATTACGACCTGCCGAGATCACATCGCCGAGGACCGCGCTAGCCGTGGGTTCACCGCCAGCGCCCCGCCCATAAAGCATGATCTCGCCGGCAGCATCCGCTTCAATGAATACCGCGTTGAATGCGTCACGAACGCTGGCGAGGGGATGGTCGCGCGGAACCATCGCCGGATGCACGCGCACAATGACTCCGGGCTCCCCCGCGGAACCGTGGGCACGCTCGGCAACAGCCAACAACTTCACCACAAAGCCCATCTCACGAGCGGCGAGGACATCGGCCGCGGTGACAGCTTCGATGCCTTCACAGTCCACCTGGTCGATGGTCACACGAGTGTGAAAGGCGAGTTCAGCCAAGATTGCAGCTTTGGCCGCAGCATCGTGACCGCCGACGTCTGCTGTCGGGTCAGCCTCTGCGTAGCCCAACTCTTGGGCTTGCGCGAGAGCGTCGGCGTAGTTAGCGCCCGACTCATCCATCTGCGACAAAATGAAATTGGTGGTGCCGTTGACAATTCCAAGCACCTTGCTCACGCGATCGCCAGCGAGTGACTCGCGGAGCGGGCGAATCAACGGAATCGCCCCGGCGACAGCGGCTTCGAAATACAGGTCAACGCCGCACTCGGCAGCGGTTGCGTAAAGCACTGCTCCCTCCGCGGCCAACAACGCCTTGTTCGCGGTGACAACACTCGACCCCGACCGCATAGCACTGATGATGAGCTCACGGGCCGGCTCGATCCCACCCATCACCTCGACGATGATGTCGGCACCGCTGGCCGCCACCGCAGCGGTATCGGTCGTGAGCAGATGCGGGTCGATTCCCGGACGCTCTTTGGCTAAGTCCCGAACGGCAACCGCGGTAAGCCGCAAGGGAGCTCCTACTCGCGCGGCGAAGTCATGCGCATGACTCGCCAATTGCTGCGCGACCTGCTGGCCAACGGTGCCACCTCCCAATAGAGCGATGGTGATTTCGGTGGTCATCTCGCGCCTCCCTCGTTGGCAGCGGCCATCCATATTTGTTCCGACGAACGCTGCGCGCCGGGATCCAGTCGAATCAGGTCGTCGTCAGACTCGCGCCGCAACACCACCGAAGCATTTCCGTTCTGCACCGCCACCACACCCGGACGTGGCAGGTAGTTGTACTGCGAAGCCATTGACCGGCAATAGGCACCGGTGGCCGCAACCGCTAGCAGATCACCAGGGTGGAGATCAGCGGGCAACCAGGCGTCCCGCACAACAATATCTCCACTCTCGCAGTGCTTTCCAACGACACGACTAATGACTGATTCAGCGCTCGAAGCACGTGTCGCCGGGACCACCGTGTAGTCAGCGTCGTATAGAGCCGTCCGAATATTGTCGCTCATGCCTCCATCAACGGAAACATACTGACGCTCCTGATCATGTCCGAGGGCGACATCCTTGACGGTGCCCACCTCATAAACCGTGATGCCACTGGGCCCAACGATGGCTCGACCTGGTTCAAAGGCGAGCCGAGGAATCGGTAGATCAACGCGGGAGCAGGCGTCTCGAACAATGTCGCGGATCGAAGTGGCCATGTCTTTCACGTCGAGCGGATCATCATTGGGCACATAAGCAATACCCATGCCGCCACCAAGATTCAACTCATCAACCACGATCTGATGCTCGGATCGGATGTGCGCCGCCAGCCCGACAACGCGCGCGGCCGCAACCTCAAACCCGGCGGCGTCGAAAATTTGGGAGCCGATATGCGAATGCAGGCCTTTAAGGCGTAGCCCCGGAGCGGCAAGAACACGCTCGATCGCGGTGTTCGCCGCTCCGCCGGCGAGTGATAGGCCAAATTTCTGATCCTCGTGAGCTGTTGCGATGTACTCGTGGGTGTGTGCCTCTACACCCACGGTCACGCGCACGAGTACCTCGACGTCGCGGCCGTGTGCGACAGCTGCCACGGACACGCGGTCAATTTCGGTCAACGAATCGACCACGATGCGCCCGATGCCCACGCTTACGGCGCGGTCGATTTCGGAAACCGACTTGTTGTTGCCATGAAAAAGTATGCGTTGTGGGTCTACCCCGGCCTGCAGCGCGACGAGCATCTCGCCACCGGTACTGACATCAATGCCCAGACCCTCCTCGTCAACCCAACGCGCAATCGTCGTGGCGAGGAAGGCCTTAGCGGCGTAGTACACGTCGGCGGGCATCTCGGGTACGTCATAGGCAGCCTTAAACGCTGCGGCACGAGACCGGAAATCTCGTTCATCAATAACAAACAGCGGCGATCCGAATTCAGCTACCAGATCTGACACCCGGCAGCCGCCGATCTCAATCTCACCGCTGGGCGTACGCGACGCGGTGATCGGCCAAATCGAGGCGTCAAGATCGCGATCGCCGCCCTGTGGTCGGTAGGGCAGCGCATGCGGGGTCAAGACGTCGCCGTGGCGAGGGCCAGCAGGGTGCGCGCGCATGACTTGAGGGTAGTGGGCTTGGTCATGGGGCAAGGGGCGCGGGGCGCGTGAGGTGCTTGTTGTCAGGAGGCGACCTACATACGCTCCGGCGCACTCACGCCGCACAGCTCCAGACCATTGGCGAGCACCTGACGGGTAGCAGCGCATAACCACAATCTGGCGATGTGTTCCCCAGTCAATGCCTCATCGGTGCGAGGCAAAACTCGACATCCGTCATAGAACCGGTGATACGCCGTGGCGAGTTGTTCAAGATAGCGGGGGATCCGGTGGGGTTCGCGCAGTTCAGCCGCCGTGGCCACCACGGCCGGAAACTCCGCCAGGGCCCGCAGTAGTTCACCTTCGCGTTCATCGGTCAGCAAGGCGGCGTCATAGCCCTGGCCTGGCCAATTAATCGCCAAACCCTCGGCATTTCGCAGCACCGAACAGATTCGCGCGTGGGCGTATTGCACGTAGTAGACCGGATTGTCGTTGGTGCGCTGCACCAGGGCATCCAGATCAAGGGTCAACGGTGAATCGACCGGGTAGCGGATGAGGGAGTAGCGGGCCGCATCAACGCCAACCTCGTCAACAAGATCTTCCAGCGTGATGATGTTGCCAGCGCGCTTGCTCAGACGAACTTCCTCCCCCGACTTCATCATCTTGACCAACTGACCGATCAGAACTTCAACAGAATCTGCAGGGGTGTCTCCTGCGCAGGCAGCCACCGCGCGGAGCCTGTTGACGTAACCGTGATGATCAGCGCCCAATAGGTAGATCACCCGATCGAACCCCCGATTTCGCTTATCCAAGTAGTAGGCCGTATCAGAGGCGAAATAGGTCAACTCACCATTGGCCTTGACCAACACTCGGTCCTTATCATCACCAAAAGCACTGGTTCGCAGCCACACCGCTCCATCGAGGTCGTAAACGTGACCCTGCTCCCGCAATGTCTGCAGCGCCCGCGGGACGGCGCCGGAGTCGTGCAAGGCTCGCTCAGAGGCCCAGACATCAAAGTGCGTGCCGAAAAGCTCTAGCACCCGCTGCTGCTGGGCCAACTGCCGCTCATAGGCCGCCTCGCGAAAGGCGATCAACTGCTCATCACTGGGCACATCTCGAATGCCGGGCATTTCGGCCACGATGTTGGCCGCAAGATCAACGATGTAAGCCCCGTGATAGCCATCCTCAGGTGCGGGCTTGCCATGGGCTGCCGCCATAACCGAGGCGCCAAAGCGATCCATCTGCACACCACGGTCATTGACATAGAACTCTCGAGCGCAGGTGGCTCCCGCGGCTGTGAGAACCCGCGCAATAGCGTCCCCGACGGCCGCCCAGCGGGTGTGGCCTAGGTGCAAAGGGCCCGTGGGATTGGCCGAAATGAACTCGACGTTAATACGCAGCCCCGTGAGTGATTGCCCATGCCCGTAGCGCGATCCACTCTCGACAATCTGCCCGGCCAGTTCACCCTGAGTAGCCGCCGACAGCCGAAAGTTCAAAAACCCTGGTCCGGCGACCTCCACCTCGATTACCCCCGGAACCAACCGGAGCCTCTGAGCAAGTGCCTCGGCAATCGTGCGAGGTGACACTCCGGCGGTTTTGGCCAGTGTGAGTGCAACCGGCGTCGCGTAATCACCGTGTTCACGAACCTTCGGCCGGTCAATAACGACGTCATCTGGCACCGGAACGTTGATATTCCCGGCGGCCACGACGTCTGCAATGGCCGCACACACGGCTTGGCCTAGCAACTCCGGGGTCACGACTCCTGAGCGTACTGCTCGGGTGCAATCCACCCACAACTCCTCACCCCCGCCCCATGATCTAGCTGATCGTGCTACGGTCGTGTTGGCTGTGCTGCACTAGATCCACCGTTCGTCAGGACGTCGGCTCGCACCATCAGCCCGCCGGGCAGCAAGTCCGGCGTCCGACGCAATCCCCTTAAGTGGATTCATCGCAAGGAGTTACCCAGCATGGCACAGGGAACTGTGAAGTGGTTCAACGCAGAAAAAGGCTTCGGCTTCATTGCTCAGGCTGACGGAGGTGCCGATGTTTTCGTGCACTTCACCGCAATTCAGGCCGACGGCTACCGCTCGCTCGACGAGAATCAGGCTGTTGAGTTTGACATCGTTCAGGGCCCCAAAGGCCCGCAGGCTGACAACGTCCGCATGATCTGACGTACCCCTCAGCACCAGTTACGGCCCCGGCGGAGTTCCGCCGGGGCCGTAACTATGTCACTTTGCGGTTGTGTTTTGCGACGACTCGTGCGCAGGATGGTGGCATGAGTGATGACATTGAACGCCTGCTCGCTGAGGTGAATGCCACCACGGGCGACACCTCCAAAGCCCAGCCATCCTCGGCGGTCTCACGCAAAAACGATGCTGAGGTGGCCAAATCTGCCGGCGGCCGCCTCGGTTTTGCCGTTGTGTGCGCCGCTTTGTTCGGCGTCATCGGCTTAGTCGTCGGACTGTTTGTTCCATTCTTTTTAGGCACATTCTCCACCGGGGTGGGCGCCGCAGCCGGCGCATTTGGCGCCGCCCTGCTCGCCGGTCCGCCGAAGTGGTTTTCTTCCTAGCATCACCTCGGCTGCTAGTCTGCGTGGTCCCGAGCCCCCGTAGCTCAGGGGATAGAGCAGTGGCCTCCGGAGCCATGCGCGCAGGTTCGAATCCTGCCGGGGGCACCACTCAATCTCCGCGTCTTCGCTCACGGTAACGAAAACCGTGCGCGGACTTGACCGGGATGCAATTGTCGCCAATGGCACTGGTTTGATCTACGACATCGTCGTCGGAAATGACGGACCATCCGATGCCGTCGGCGTCACCGTAGTGGATGAAATCCCGGCCGGGGTCACGCCGCTCGTCGCCGTCGGTGACACTTGGCAGTGTTCCCTTGCCCAGCGGATCTACACCTGTCGCAGCGACATGGAGCTCCCGGCAGGCGCCACACTTCCGCCGATCTCGATCAAGGCAACCGTGAACCCAGATGCTCAAGGTGACATCACGAACACCGTGACCGCTACCTCTGACTCACCAGGCGATCCAGCGACAGCGACGAGCACTGTTCAGGTACGTGAAGTCGTCGATCTCGACGTCGCGCACTTTGGGCCTAACCTTCTTGAGTCAGGTGACACTTGACGTACGCAGGTGTCGGTACGCAATAACGGCCCAGCCAATGAACCCGGGCCGATTCGCGTTACCATCCGTCAGGCCGGTAACTTAAATCCGTTGCCCGATAGCGTTTCCGGTGAAGGTTGGACATGTGTTGCCGCACGCGAGCGAGTCGTGTGCACGACACCGTCGAGTCTCGCCTTTGGCGAGAGTTTGCCGATCATTACCATGGACACGAAGACGCAGGGCCAAGGAACGCAGGCGAATTCCCTAGCCCAGGTTGCCGGGACCATCGAAGATGTCGATCGAACAAATAGCGTGTCATCGACAGCCGCAGTCTTGCAACGACCAGCTGATATCGCGATCTCAAAGTGCGCAACCCAAACTATGGTCGCCGCCGGTGATGTTGTGACCTACCGGGTGCGTTTGTTCAACAGGGGACCTGGTGGTGCACCTGATGCTCAGGTGCGAGATGCCCTTCCGGCAGGTCTCACCTGGCTTCCTAAACGTTCGGATCCTCGATGCGCAGAAGAGATCGACGAGATCGTCTGCAGCGCCGAAACTGCCCTGGACGCAGGGGAGTCCACACAGTTCGTCATCCGTGCCCGTATCGGCCAGGACGTGCGCGGCATTGTCACTAACCAGATACGCGGCAGTAGTTCACAGCCTGATCCGAATCCTGGGAATAATCGCGCCCGTGCCACGATCACAGTAACAAAACCCGCCCCACCTACCGCGGCTCAACGTCCCTTGATCAAGCCTCCGGCGGTGATCTCACCACAAGGGACGACGGATCTTTATCCGGGGCCTGTGCCTACCAATGCCGACCAGATAGCTCGCGTAAAGGTCACCTGTCGTCCTATCGTTTCCAGCTTGCGGATCACCCCGCGTGGTGACTTCCGGTATTGCATCATCACCCGTCGCGCGGATGGCTCCATCAGCCTCACCGTGCAGGCCGCGGCGCCCGTGAGCATCACCATTAAGGTCACAGCCCCAGCAGTACCCGGTTACGACGCGATGGACATCCGATATCGGTACCGGGTGGGATTGTCTGCGGCTAGCTAGTTTCGGCCACGTGACGAGGGGCCCGCACCAAAGCGACGCCGAGTGTGGCGACTGCAAACCCAGCCAGAGCAGTTGCGGGCAACCGCTCGCCGAATAACAGGGCCGCTTCAAGCAGGGTCACCGGAGGTACCAGAAAGTACAGACTCGAGAAACCCGATGCACTGCCGCGACGCAGCAGCCAGAACATCAACAAGATCGCAGCCACCGAAAGCACAAGGACCATGTAAGCGAGCACCGCCGCAAAACTCAGAGACCACTCGACCGTGAGCGGCTCGGTCAAAGCGGCTACTACGAACAAGACCCCAGCCGCCGCGATGTACTGCACCAACGTGCCAGAGAGCGGTGGAATCCCCGCTCCCCATCTTTTCTGCAGCAATGTTGCAAACGTCGAACCGGCCAAAGCCGCTACCGCTGCGCCAGCGGCGGCGATTGACATGCTCCCGTTGCCTATTCCTGGCGCTAACACAACCGCTGCACCGGCAAAACCAAGCCCGAAGCCTAACCACTGTCGAAGCCGGACCTTCTCGCCTAGGAATGGGCCTGCCAACACTGCAACGAGCAGCGGCTGGAGGCACACAATCAAGGCAGTAACGCTGAGCGGCAAACCGAGATCAATGGCGACAAAGGCACCGCCTAAATAGACCGCGTGTAGCAGAATCCCAATGACTGCCGAACGTGAAAACTGCTGGCGCACAGTCAGTTTGGGTGCGCGCAAGATAGCAAAAAGAGCTGCTAGGACAACTGCGGCGAGGGCCATCCGCAAGGCTAAGAGCGTCAGCGGTGCCGCGTATGGCAGACCGTATCGCGCACCAATGAACCCGGTGCTCCACACGACGACAAAGACAGCCGGTGCGACGCGCACCCACAGATTCACGCCGTCAACCTAGTGGTCTCTACGCGGCCGCCGTCACCACTCCCCCTCGGTGCTACTCTGCACGCCGGGCGGCTGGCAGTTTCCGGTCTGCCGTGCGCCGTTTTGATCACCAAAGGATTCCGATGACCGCCCCTGAACCCACCCAAATCCGCACGACGCCTGATCCACTGCGCTGGAAGGCTCTGGTCGTCATCGCAATCGCACAGTTGATGGTCGTGCTCGACGCCTCAATCGTCAATATCGCTCTGCCATCCATTCAGGTGGACCTCGGGATCTCCGACGCGGATCGTCAATGGGTGGTGACGGCGTACACGCTGGCCTTTGGTGGCCTACTGCTGCTGGGTGGCCGCATCGCAGACTATGCCGGGCGGAAGCGCATGCTCATGGTTGGCCTCATAGGCTTCGCGATCGCATCTGCTTTCGGTGGCCTGTCCACCAGTGCTTGGATGCTCTACACCGCACGCGGCCTGCAAGGATTATTTGCCGCCTTGCTTGCTCCTGCGGCTCTGTCATTGATCAGCGTCACCTTCACCGAATCCAAGGAACGGGCTCGAGCCTTTGCTGTCTACGGTGCCCTGGCCGGCGGGGGCGCCGCCATCGGTCTGGTGATGGGCGGCATCTTGACCGAGTACGCCTCCTGGCACTGGACGCTGTTGGTCAACGTGCCAATCGCCATCGCCGCTGTGTTCCTGGCGATCCCTTACGTGCGCGAGTCGCGTGCAACCGGCGACACCAAATACGACATTCCCGGTGCCGTCACGGCAACCCTTGGCCTCGTGTCACTGGTCTATGGCATCACCCAGGCCGAAAGCCAGGGCTGGAACGGCACATCAACGTTGGTCTTCATGGCTCTCGGCGTTGTTCTCCTCGCGGTGTTCATGGTCATTGAAACACGCACGAGCCATCCTCTTCTGCCGGTCAAGATCTTGCTCAACCGCAACCGAGGCGGCGCCTACCTGGCGTCGTTTTTCGTCGGAGTGGGGCTCTTTGCCATGTTCCTGTTCCTTAGTTTCTACTTTCAGGGCGTGCTCAACTACACCCCGCTGCAGTCGGGTTTGTTGTTCCTTCCCTTCTCCGCAGGTGTCATTATCAGCGCCGGGTTATCAAGCCAACTTCTCCCCCGTTTCGGGCCGCGCTATGTGACTGGTGTGGGTTTTGTTCTCGCGGTGATCGGCATGGGACTGCTCATTCGCATCACGCCCAATAGCGGTTACACCACAGATATTTTGCCGTCCATGATTATTCTCAGCCTCGGCATGGGTCTGATCTTCGTGCCACTTTCAGCGACAGCGCTTTACGCCGTTGGCGACCACGATGCGGGCGTGGCCTCGGCTGTATTGAACACGAGCCAGCAAATCGGTGGATCAATTGGCGTGGCGTTTCTCAATACCGTGGCTGCGTCCACCACGGCGGCATTCATCATCGACAACAACCTGCCCGGGCCCAGCCCCGATGCACTCGTGGCTGGATTCTCCACCGGATTCATCTGGGGCACCGGCATTCTGGCGTTCGCCGGCGTCCTATGGATCACGTTGGTGACCATGACCAAGAGGGACATGGCCGCCAACGATTCACCGGCAGCCCACGTCGGTTAACGCAGACGGCCGGCGGGTAAATCAGTTAGAGCGCGCCGCGGCGCGAATCAGCGTGATCGCGTAGCGGGTCAATGCCGGCGTAGTGCTGGCCCAGTCGCAGCAGTTGTTCATCGGTGAGATCGTCGATGTCCGCGCGCATTTCGCCGAGAATGCGCGTTGCAAATTCAGTGTCGTGTTTTTCGGCATAGGTAACGAAATGGTGGCTGGCATTGGCTTTCCCTTTGCCGTGCCCGAGAATGAGCACACCTGCGGCAGGCTTAAGGGCCTCGATGAGATCACGCCAGTACACGTCACTGTCGGCTTCGTAGGTGCCATCTGGGTTGCCGCGCCGGTGATACACGTTGTGGTAGAGACCGCGCGGATCTTGCGCCACCACGACCTCGGGCTTTGAGTGGTCGGGGGAATCAATGGCGAACACGCGCGCCTTATGAAAGTCGATCGCCGCAATCGCAATGCGCCCGCTGAGATCGATATGGCCGGCTACATCGTCGGTCATCAGATCTCCTGGCCTTTGGGTCGCGGATCAAAGCCGGCGTTGGCAAACATGCGTCTGAGGTCAACAACCATCTCCGTGCCGATGTCTTTGTCCTTGGGCCGATCAAGGATCTCCGTCTCTTCGCCGATAGTGACTTTGAAACGACCGTCATGTCGTTCCTCAACCTCACCTGCAGCCTCCATCAATGACAGGGCGTCGTGCCAACGCACGTTGTGGCTCACCGGATGAGCAAAGATCACCGAGAGGGTATTGAGATGATGATTATTCAGATGGATGGGCAGTTCACCCGATGCATGTGCCATGGCCACACTTTGTCACATACCCATCGGGCAATGGAGACCTAGCCCAACAATCCTTCGCCGACCCATCCCCCCGCTGACGCACCTGGCGGTAGAGCGAATACGGCAGAGCCGATAGGCGTCGTCCAGACATTGAGCAGGTCTTGATCTGCCAATGTTTGTTGCACCGGAATGAACTGCGTGTCCAGGTTGGCCGCGTAGGCGGTGAAAACATGGCCGGCATCAGTAACTCCACCGGCCGTGGTACCGAGATCGTAGTTATATCCCCTCCGCAAGAAAGGCGCCTGCGGGCCGGTGTGTGCCCGGCGCACGTGGGCAAAGTCGGAAATGACCGGCAGCCCTCGGTCGTCCACCGCTGATAAGTCGAGTGCATCAAACTCATCTCGGCCAGTCAGTGGCGAACCGTTAGCCAGCCTTCGCCCGATCGAGTTCTCGCGATCAGCTCGCGACACTGCATCCCAGGTTTCAAGATTCATGGCGATTCTACGGATCGCTAGCATCGTGCCGCCCACGAACCACGATGGGGGATCTTGATTCCACACCGTTACGTCAAAATCATCATCCGTGCGCGGATTGGTCGTTCCATCCACCTGACCCATGAGATTGCGCGGGGTTGCCCCCGGTTGCTGTGAACCGCGCGCGTCAAGGAATCCGTTTTGCTGCCAACGTTTGATGGCGAACGCTCGCGTATCTTTCCAAAGCATTCGCCGGGCATGGGAGACCGCCATTGCGTCGTCTCCGCAAATCTGAATGAGCAGATCGCCTCCACTCCATTTATCCTGCAGGGCATCAATAGAAAAGGATGGTAGCTGCGCACAGGAGGATGGGCGCTGCTCGGGACGGTTGATAATGTCGAAAAAACGCGGACCGAAACCAAACGTCACGGTGAGACGTGATGGCGAAAGCGCCAACTCTTCATCGAGGTCGGCCAAAGCCGGCACGCCCTGAGTGAGGCGAGCAGCATCGTCGCTCAGAAGACGCATCATGCGCGCCACTGAGGCGAGATCAGCTTCAGCGCCCAGGTCGTACGCGGAAAAGACCGCGTACGCCTGGGCCGGCGTCTGAATACCTGATTGGTGCGCACCGAAAAAGGGCACAGTCTGCTGACCATAGGTCGTGGAGTCAGGTGCATCTTCCGCACTCGACGCGACCGCCGCTCCTGCACCTACACCTACGACAGCTCCCCCCAAACCGACCGCCGCACCACCGAGTAACTGACGCCGAGTGAGGCTCACGACATGTCACCATGATTCATCATGTCGTCGCTGCTCTTGTCGTCGCTGTGATAGTCCTCATCACCCGCGGCCGACTCCTTGCCGATGGCCTTAAACGAGACCGTCTCGCCGTTGCTGAGAGTCAAGGTCACCTCGACCTCTTCGCCGGCAACGACGGGGGCCAGGAGCCCCATCGCCATTATGTGATCAGCGCCAGGCTCCAACACCACCTGCTGACCTGCGGGTAGCACTACGCCGCCAGCCTTTTCTTGCATCACCATCTCACCATCAACCATGGCCATTTCATGCAGTTCGGTCATGCTGCTAGCCGTGTTACTGGCCGAATTGATGGTGATGTCTTCATCGGTTGTGTTGCTGATGACACCGAAAATGCCGGTCATCGTGCCATCGGTGGTGCGAATCCAGGCATCGGTCACCATGACAGTGGCCGTACTACCCGAGGCTGTGTCATCGGTAGCCACGGAGTCGGAATTTGAACCGCAAGCTGCCAACGTGAGCGCCCCGGCCATGAGTACTGCAGCGATCACAGGTATTCGCGCACGCGTGCGCGCAAGCACAGTAAGCATTGAATTGTCCTTACGTCATTCGACATGCCAGCTGTTGCTGGCGAGAAGGTGTGAATCACGCAAGAACAGGTGGACCTCGCCTAGGTGTGGAGTAAGTGAGACCACGCAAAGACTGAGGCAGGCCTCCGACAAAGACTGGAGCGGGGACGAGTCGCATGGCCACCGGCACCGGCCGCGGCGATCGGAGCCGGGCAACGACATAGGCAACTAGATTCATCAATGGTCGAGCGACGCTGTAGAGCGCTACTCCGGCCGTCACCGCGGCAAAATGCGCCCACATCATCATCATGCCTGGGGTGAGTTCGTGCGCGATGGCACCGTTGACACCGTCTGCGTGACCAGCCGCATTCGAGGCCGCCATATGCGCGTGGGGATGAACCATCTCCAGCCACACATGCGCGCAGAGTTGGAGCCCCAGGAGCGCTGAGACAAGCACGACAGGTGCGCGCATCCACCGGTGCAGCAAGGCGAAGACGCCCGCCGAAACGATCGAAATAGCCGCCAGATGGAACACGGAGAGCGTTCCCCCGCCCACCGCATGGGAAAACGCCGACAACGAGCCGGCGAGGGCGCCAAAAGCGGCTGCGGCAGCGACTCAGGTCACCCTTACAGGTTAACCCCGAAGCCGCCATACCACCGCGCTAGGCGCTCAAAGCCCTCATCGATACTCACCGCAGGTGTCCAGTCAAGGGCGGCGCATGTCGGGGCCAGATCAAACCAGTGTGCCGTGGCGAGTTGCTCGGCCACAAAAGGAGTAATGGGGGGCTCCCCCTGACGTCGAGTGCGTTCCCACGCAGCAACCACCACGTGAGCCCCCGCGCGAGCTACGGGATACGGAATCGAGCGGCGAGGACCCGCAGCTCCCGCGGCGTAGGCGATCCGAGTCACCATCTCCGCCACCGTGCGGGGTTCACCATTCGACACTATGAATGCTTTGCCGCGTACCGTCTCATCAGTACATCGCTCCACCGAGGCTGCGATCGCGCTGCCCGCGTTGTCGACGTAGGTCGTATCGATAAGTGCCGCTCCTGAACCAATAATGACCAGTCTGCCCGCTCGGGCTCGTTGCACAATCCGAGTGGTTAATTGAGTATCGCCCGGGCCCCACACCAGGTGCGGCCTGATCGCGACCGTCGACATATCGCCTGCGTTTTGGGCCAATACCCACTGCTCCGCCTGTGCCTTGCTGCGGGAATAGTAACTGCGAGCATGCTCGGGATCGGCTGGGGTTGCGATGGCGCCCACGAGCGCCGAACCAGCATGGGCGACCGAGGGACTCGAGACGTAGACAAACCTGGAGGCTCCCGCTCTTTGCGCGGCTTCAAACACTATCTGCGTGCCCCGCACGTTGATTGACGTAAACTCCGACCACGGGCCGATCACTTCAACACGAGCGGCAGCGTGCACAACGGCATCGACACCAGCAACAGCATTCTCGACTGCCGAGGCATCGGTGATGCTGCCCATATGCCCAGTAACGCCGCGCGCAAGAAGTGACTCCGGAAGTGGGCCGCGCTGGAGAGTCGACACCGTGTGGCCACCGTCGATCAGCGCACGCACCGCAGCGCCACCGACCACACCCGATGCGCCAGTGACCAAGACCTTCATGATGCCGAGTCCCTCATGAGTTTGCGCCGCGATCTGCCGACCCGGCCAGAAGCTCCGCAGCGCGACGAGCCACGCGCGCACGATTGATCTTCGATCGATGTCGCACGTCGACCGGCAACTCCGGCACAAGCAGCACCGCCGCGATCTCCACACCGGTCGACTCGCGCACGGCGGTGCGCACAGTCATGGTGAGGTCAACGTCGGCAACTCGCATCGAACGTTTCCCGTCGGGAATTACGACCACAACCACCTGCCGACCCGCCGGCCCCACGCCCACGCAGGCCGACAGTGCCGTGCCGGCTACTTCGGCGGCTATTGTCTCGATCGCAACGGGAGTCAACGGGCCATGGGAAGTCGTAATGACGTGTGCCAGACGCCCCTCCACCCAAAGACGACCCTGAGCATCGAGGTGTCCAACATCGCCGGTGCGGTGGGCCCCATCGATTGTCTGGGACTTGAACTGCTGAGCCCAACGGCGGTCGTATCCCGCCATGATCCAGTCAGCATTGACCACAATTTCCCCGGTCACACCAGAGGATAATTCCGGCGCAAGGGCAATGCCTTCATGAGTAAGCGGAGCAATGCGCACGTCAACACCCTCGAGCGGCTGGCCAACAAGCACACCGGATTCCGGTTGAGCTGCAATAAGTTCGCCGAGATCTACCTGGGTGAGCGGAAGCGCTTCGGTCATGCCGTAGGGCGTGGTAATGCGCGTGTCTGGCAGCGCATCAGCGGCCGCCTTGAGTGTGCCCAACGGTACCGGCGCCCCCGCCACTAGTAATTGCCGAAGTTCATCGGGGCGCTGCGTCGTGTCGTTTGCCGTGTCGATCAATGCACGCAGTCCCGTCGGTGAAGTCCAGGCGATGGTTCCGCCAATGGCATTCGCCGCAGCAGAGAGAGAATCCATCGTCAACGTGCTCGGGTCGGTGATGTCCATGTCGGGAATCGCTGACCCAATCCCCAGCGCCGGCCCTAGCACCGCCCATGGAGCGAACGCTGCCACGAGGCCATCTCGACCCGGCTGTAGGTCGTATGTACTCGACAAGACTGCACACAGCGATGTGAGTCGTCCGTGCGTGTAGACCACGCCCTTAGCCGGTCCGGTTGATCCGGATGTGAAGGCGATCAGCGCTTGATCGGTCGGGCCTGGTGGTTCGATCGATTCACCGTTGGCGATGGCTCGTCGACCCGCCGCGGCGAGCAGGCTCAGCGTGGTGTCGGCACCAAGAGCTCGTCGCGCCGTGACTGAGGCGGCTCCAGCTAGCACGCGAAGGCCCGAGATCCGCAGCGTTCGCGCGAGACCCAATCCCGCAGATATTGCGATCACGTGGTCAACATGCGCGCCTCTAATGGCGCGTCGCATGCCCCCCACCCCCAGGCCGGAGTCGGCCACCACCACGATCGCGCCCAGACGCCAACAGGCGTAGATCGCGGCGACCAGATCTGGGCCGGGCGGAATCAGCATCGCCACTCGATCACCCCGAGCAACCCCTTCACACACCAATCCAGCAGCAATCTCCTCCACGCGAGTGGTGAGCAGGTGCCACGAGACAGATCGCTGAGAAGCCATGTCTACTAGGGCAATATCCAAATCAGAGCGCTGCACTCGCATCAGACCGTCGGTCGTTTCAGTCGTCGTCGGATCTGCCTCGACCCGGGGGCGCCCCTGAATCGCCGAATCGGTCCCCTGCGCCTGCATCCACGCGATCGCATCGGCAATGGCGCCTGGAGCGTCCTCGGTCACGAGGTGTCCAGCCTTCTCATATCGGTGCACGTCAGCGTGTGGCAGCCGCACCATCAGATCGCGCAGATACACATCCGAAAATACTGGGTCATCCACACCCCAGGACAGCAGCACCGGTACCTGCAGGCCACCTACCTCGTCAGCAATGCGGTCAAGGGTGGCGGCTGAGGGATGCCCGGCATCAAGAGGAATATCGGCCACAAAGTCAGCAACGGCTTTCCGACGGTCAGCACTGACATAGGGAGCGAAGTAGGCCGCCGCAACATCTCGGGGCAGTGCACTCGATGTGAATCTCGACAGCAGCGACGTGCCGCGAACGAAGAGCGATGAACGTCGAGTAGCAAGGTCGTGTAGTGGGCCCCATCTCGCGGCCCGAATCAATCGCGGTGCCGAGGCGTCCTTCGGCTGATGTACCGCAGTGTTGAACAACACGACCCCGCGAAGATCGCCCGGATGCGCCAAGGCCCAGCCGAGAGATACCGGACCGCCCCAGTCGTGGGCGACAGTCATGACCGGTCCACGCACCTGCATGGCGTCGGTGAGTGCACCAAGGTCATCAATTCGCTCGGCCAGCCGACGAGGTTCGCTTTGTTCGGAATAGCCCATGGACAGTTGGTCAATAGCAATTACCCGCCATGACTCGGGCGCGAGGCGCAGGAAGTTGCGCCACAGATAGGCCCACGTCGGATTTCCGTGCACCGCAATGACTGTCAATTCCGCATGGCCGGCAGCTGGGCGTTCGAGTACGTGCCAATCGTGGTCGCCTGCCGACACTATTCGTGACCACTCCGGTTGTAGCCCGGGCAGGCCTCTAGGGGGCTTTACCGCCGCTTTCACCACGAATTCACAGATCTGTTACCACGCGATTTCGATGATCATTGCGTTCAAGCCCGAGCCAATGCCCAGGCACGCTATGCGATCGCCAGCGCGCAACTCATCACGCTGTTTCGCCAGCGTGAAAGGAATCGACGCGGGTCCGATGTTGCCGTACATCGGGAATGTCAGGGGTACCCGATCAGCATCAAGACTTAACGCCTCTGACACCGCTGCGGTATGCACATTGGAGACCTGATGCATGATGTAACGGTCGAGATCTGACCAATCGAAAGTGTCGTTGGCCTCTGTCCATAGATCAACGGCCAGTTGCACTCCGGCAATGAGCAGCTCGCGGGAATCGGTGCGCATTTGATCGAGATTTCCCACGCAGAGTTGATGGTGCTGGGTGGCAGCGCGCGCAGATCCGCCCACAAATCTATGCCCCGAGGGGTGATCGCTCGCCCGCCCCAACACCATGGCCGCACCGCCGGAGCCGAGAGTGAGGGTGGCGAAGTTGTCGAATACATCCTGCGCGGTGGCCTCCGGCGCAGCGAGGCGCTCTATCGTGCGCTCCTGCGGTAGGCGACTGCCTTCGCCATCCACGATCAGTGCGTAGTCGATCTGGCCCGAATCGATCATCAAACCGGCCAACTGCATGCCATTGACGAAACCTAGGCAGGCATTGGACAAATCAAAGTTCAGCGCCGAGGTGGGCAGGGCCAATTGGTGGTGGACGTCGACCGCGGCGGAGGGTTCGAGATTTGCTCGAGACACCGAGGTGTCTATGAGCAGCCCGACCTGAGACGAATCGATGCCCGCGTCGGCCAGTGCTTTGGCGCCAGCCATGGCCGCAGCATCGGCAAATGTGACATCCTCCGGCCACCAGCGGCGCTCAACGATGCCGGCCAGACCCTCCAGCAGGCCTGGGCGCAGATCAAGGCGCTCGTAGGTATTCGCCAGTGCATCATCAAACTCCGCTGAGGTCACCACGATCGGGGCTTCGGCGATCGAAACCGACAAGATGGCGGTGTCGGCAAACATCGAGGTCGAGTTGCCTGGTGCCGTGCCGGTCATGTGCGGTACTCCTGACTCACAGTGAGCGTGCGGTGCCGATCAACCCTCGAACCTCTGACGATACCGCTCCGGTTACCGGCGGTTTCGGTCCACGGCCCGATCGACAAGTCTTGCGTAGGCAACGCCGCCTGTCGACTCCACCGGGTGATACCCATCTCGATAGAACCAGTCGTCTCGCCTATCTGACAGTCGATGCCAGTCGATGATGCGGACTCGGGGGCCCTTAAATGACCGATCGCAGGTGCGCAGGGTGCGGTTGTTGGTGCTTTCCCACGAGACAGGGGCGCGCACGGTCACAAAAAACACGGTTCGCTTGCTGCTGGCTTTGCGGACTGCCGCTTTGCACTCAGACAGTGAAATTGTGCCATTTGTGCCCAGATGGACCACCACGTTGCGAGGCAACCTCTTGCCAAAGGACCGCAAGATTTTGGGCAGCGCACTGAATTGGCGGCTGACCGCGTAGTTGACGGTGAAGCCTCGTGCTCGCAGCGCTGCCGGATTCATCCCCGTGACCGAGTCGCCGATGATGACCCGACCGCCCGGCACAGCATGGGCCGGAACCGCGACTGCCGCGAGGCCGGCCCCCGTGAGAGCCACAAGCGCAATCGCGCACGCCACGCGCTGGAAAAAACACGACATCACTCCACTATGGCACTGCCGGCTCTATCTGGCCGATTCCCCCAGAATGCGTCCCAGAATTGCTTGTTTGTGACCTGACCGTTATGTTGACTAGGCACCATCGGCAGAGGCACCACTATTTGCTGGTTTCTGTTCCCGCTCGGAAGGACCTATCAGTGTCGCCAGGCCGCAACCGAACGACCCGAGGACTCATCGTCCTAGGTGCTTCCGCCGCCCTTGTCAGCGCCACGCTCTTGGGTGCTCCGGCCACCAGCGCCAACCCTGAGCGCAGCAGCGAGATCGAAGCTCAACTAGACGTGCTCGCCCAAGAGCAGGCCTACGCCAATGAGATGGTGCTCACGGCGCAGTACGAGTTCGATCAGTTAACCGAAAAGATGGAACGCACCCAGGGCAAGGTTGATCGAGCAAAGGGTGAACTAGCCGAGACCCAGGGTTCGATCGGTAGATACGCGGCCGCCACATATCGATCCGGCGGCATTGATTCGTCACTACAACTACTCTTGGCCGACGACCCGCAGGAATTTCTCGATTCAGCCATCGTTCTCGACATCATCGCCAATGGACAAAACGCAGCATTACGCAAGAGCCAGGTAGCTAGGCTCAAGCTCGCACAGGCCACCGCAGAACTCAGCCAGCAGCAAGCCCAGGCTGAGATCGTGTTGGCCGACATGGAGGGTAAGAAAGACGCCCTCGATGAGAAAATCGCTGAGACTGAAGCCTATTTGGCGCAGTTGAAAGAAGAGGAACGCCAGCGCCTTGAAGAAGAACGCAAGCGCCGCGAGGCCGCCCAGCGCGCCGCAGCCGCCGAGGCTGCCGCTGCGTCACAAAGCAGCAGTAATGCTTCCAACAGCAGTGGTTCTTCCAGCAGCGGAGGCTCCAGCAGCGGCGGCTCGGGTTCGAGCAATGGTGGTTACACCGGCGGGGGTGGCGTAAGTTCCGACCGTGCCGCCGTTGCCGTGGCTGCGGCCCTTGCCCAGGTCGGCGAGCCTTACGTCAACACTCCCCCGGGTGCTCAGCCCCCCAACTCATGGGACTGCAGCAAGCTCACCGCGTGGGCGTGGGCTCAGGCCGGTGTCCGCCTCACCGCTTACTCCTACGTGCAGGCCCGCGAGGTGCGTCAAATCTCGGCCAATGACTTACAACCAGGCGATCTGCTGTTCTTCTTCAAAAATGGCGCCCATCATGCGTCGATGTATATCGGCGGCGGCCAGATCGTCGAAGCGGCCAGCCCGCAGAGCGGTGTGCGTATCACCAGCGTGTGGAACTCCTGGAACGTCGCGCACTTCTCGTGGGCCGGGCGCCCCTTCGGCTAAGCCCCCGCCTTCCCGCTCACACGAGAAGCCTCGCTTGCTCGTGCGGCGCGGGTGTGCTGCGTGAAAAAGGCCCACGCGTCGGCCGTGGCGTCGATATCGAAGGTGGTGTACCCCTGCAGTTGAGCCAACTGCTGTGCCAGCGGTGAGCCTGGCTTGGTGAGTGGGGAACTCGGCCATGCATGGCCACCACCGATCACTTCAAGAAACACGAGCGGCGCACCGTCGTCACACCCGGAGTACGTCGTGCTGAAGATGTCGGTCGACGTCTTCAGCCGCTTACTTTCGAGGTCACAGCCCATTGCTGCCGCGAACTGGGCGAACTGCTCGGGGATCGGCGTCGAAAACAGCAACTCAGCGAAGGCCTGCCCTTCGAACCTGGTGCCGATGAGGTCGCCATCGAACGGCACGGTCGGGTCATCCGTGCCATGAATGGCCCAAAATGGCACGGCCTCGGCCGGGTCACACGATTCAGGGAAGTAGATCGCAGCGACAGACACGGCACCGGCAAGGCGATCGGACATCTGGCACACCAACTGACTGGTGAATAGACCGCCGCCTGACATGCCGGTCGCGTACACCCGGGTCTCGTCAACGCAATAGTCCTTGATCAGCAGATCGAGCAGTTCGTTCGTGAACTCGAAGTCATCCTTGGCAGGATCGTCGGTGGCGAGGGTCTCCCACGAGTTGCGGCCTTGTGCGTCGGCGCTTGAGGGCACGGCCGTCGGATGGACGACGATGAAGCCTTCCTTTTCGGCTAGGTCCTCGTAGCCGGAGAAGGCCGCCTGCTGATCACCGTTCGAACCCAAACCGTGGAAGTTCATGACGAGAGGAAGCGCCGAACTACTGGCAGCAGTCGTCGGGACGTAGACCCGCACCTCGTGCTCAGCCCCACCGGCATCGAGCTCGAATTGGGTCATTCCCGCGGGTACCGAGGCACAGTCTCCGCTCGCCTCGTCGGCCGGAGTCGGCCCCTCCGTGGTAGCGGGCAGCGACGTCGATGTCGGAGCCGACGACGACGGCTCGGCGGATTCCGATGCGAAGTCGTCGCCGCCGCTACAAGCGGCAGTGAGGAGCCAGGCGGTCGCGAGGGCGGCGGCAAGGTGACGCCATTTCCTGCCGAGTCGGCGGTCGTGAGTGATGATGCTGCGTCTCCGTTCCGCGGCGGTACGGGTGCGGTTCGAACCCACGACCTGTCGGATCATGTTTTAGCCGCTCCGACCAACTGGGCTAGCGCCCTTGCTTATCGACCTTTTTATCGATCAGGTTCGCATATCGAATAGCCCCGCTGGACTCCTTTGGGTGATACCCGTCGGAATAGAACCAAAACGACTTCTTGTCCGACAGTTTGTGCCAGTCGATGATTTGCACCCGCTTGCCCTTGAATGACTTGTCGCAGGCCCTGAGAGTGGCGTTATTGGCGTCCTCCCACGCCCGCGGCACCCGGACGGTGACGAAGAAAACCGTGCGCTTGGAGCCCGCCTTCTTCACCGCGGCCTGGCAGTCGCTGGCCGAGATGTAGCCGTTCGTGCCGAGATGGACGATGACGTTCTTGGGCAGGCGGCTGCCATAGGAGCGCATGATGCTGGGGAGCGCGGAGAACTGCCGGCTCACGGAGTAGTCGACCCGGAATCCGCGCGCCTGAAGGGCCGCGGAGTTCATGCCCGCCACGGAGTCTCCGATGAGGAGGCGCCCCGAGGGCGGGGCGGCTTGGGCGACCGGGGCGGTGAAGGCGATGGAGCCGGCAACGAGGACACCGGTAGTAAGCAGGGACCCGAGAAGTCTGAAACGATGCATGCATCCACTATGCAAGACATAGCGGGACTGAAGTCAAGCCAGGGAGCGAAACACGCCTTCGGCAGTCATGCTGAGGGATCGATCAGCGCACGAACTGCGTGACGTAGTCCCGACCGAGTCCGACGTGCTCGAAGTGATCAGCTGCCTGCTCGAGCCGGTTGAACACGTCTCCGTACTTAATAGGCTTTCCGTCCTCGTCGAGTTCGATAAGTGTGCCGTGGATGACAAACAGGGTGTAGGACTCCTCCGCGGTGCCCATGAGCGTGTGCACATCACCGGGCGGCTCGTAGACGTAGGTACCCTCCGTGGCTACCCAGTCCCGTTCGGCGTAATACCAGGATCCCTTTAGCACCATGCCGTGAACGGGCGAAGGATGTGCGTGCCGACTGATGAAGCCCTCTTTCCGAATGCGGGTGATGTTGACCCACATGCCCTGGCTGGTGTCGAACAGCAGTGGGCGCAACCAGGCACCCTCCTGGGACGCCGGCACCCAGAGCCGCTCGTCGCTGGTGAGCGCTTCGGCAAAGAGTTCATCCTTTTGCCACACACTCGGTTCGAAGACAGATCGTTTGGTCAGCACAGTGACTCCTCCCGGGGATGCCCCTCAGCCTGCCAGGTGGGACCTACGTTCCACCATCGCATTCCTCTCATTCCTACTACTCAGCTTGCTCCTGCGCGGCCACCCCATCCCGCTCACCCGACAATAGTGGCCCCCTGATGCGTGGACAGTTGCCCCGCCGCGCCATCCCAGGGGTCGCTAGGCCAAACTGATTACGTGGTCGTGGACCCGAAATCTCCCCGCCGGCACTTTCGCTTGACCTTCAGCCAGCGCGTTCCCTTGGGCATCGCGCTCGTTCTCTCCCTCTCCGGCATCGTCTACACCGCCGTGGCTGTGAACGCGGTGACGACATCGCTCACTGACCAGTCCGAACAAGAAGTCAGCAATGTGCAGGCCGCCATCAGCGCCCTCGTGCAAATTGAATACAACGACATCGTGTCATACAAAACTGAGGCCTTGGAGAAGCGCAAGCAGAGTTTGCGGGACACCGCCGCTCCCATCGTGGCCTCGCTCGATGAGTTCGCCACAGCCGCAGCGAACGGCGAACTCACCACCGCGCAGGCGCAGGCCCGCTCCCTGGACATGGTGAAGAACGTGCGATTCGGTGACGATGACTACTTTTTTGTCTACGACCTCGATCTCAACGCGATCGGCCACCCCGACGATCGCATTCAGGGCCGCAACCTCGCAGATATGCAGGATGCCGACGGGAGGTACTTGCTACGCGAAGCACGTGAACTTGTGCTGACGCAAGGCAGCGGGTACCTGGACTACAACTGGGAGAGGCTGGACGGAGCACTGCCCGCACCCAAGATCGGCTACATGTTTCTCTACGAACCATGGGATTGGCTCGTCGGGACCGGCGTCTACGTCGATGATGTGGACGCCGAAGTTCAGCAGCGACTCACGGCCATCCAATCTGAATTGCAGCAGACCTTTGCAGATCTCACCTTTGCTGGGGATGGTTTCTTCTTGATCCTCAACCGCGCCGGCGAAGTTATCGCCAGTGGATCACCGGCGGTATCTGTCGCGACGCAGACGTCCGCAGGGCAGGAGGCGATCGCCTCGATCCTCGCCGCCGCACCGACCGAAGCAGGGGTCGAGGTCACGACGACCATTCAGGCCCCCTGGAACCCTGATGGTGATGACGCCTGGCGTGTTCAAACGTCAACGACCGGTGGCGACTTGGACTGGATACTCGTCGCCGCAGTGAACCAAGAGCAGTTGGCGGCGCCCGCACGCGGGCTTGCCATAAGGATGGCCCTCATCGCGGTCCTCGTGGTTCTCGTCGGACTGGTCCTCGGGGTGCTCCTGAGCCGCCGCATCACCAAGCCGGTCGATGCGATCGCGCGTGGGGCCACCTCACTGGCCGACGGCACCTTCGATCCGACAACTTTGGACACCGCCGCTCAACGGACGGACGAACTCGGCGACCTCGCTCGCACCTTCCAGACGATGGGCATCGAGATTGTGGCGCGCGAGCGTCGCCTGCACGAGCAGGTCCAACAACTGTCCGTGCAGATCGATCGGGCCAAGGTGGCTGCGGAAGTCCAGGAGATCACCGAGAGTGACTACTTCCAACGGCTCAGGTCTCGGTCCCGTGAACTTCGGGATCGAGATGACTGACGCTCGTGAACGGCTGCAGCGCCCCATCTTCATTATGGGGTCGCCGCGTTCGGGCACGACCTTGCTTCAGAATGTGTTATCTCGCGAACCCAGCGTTTTCAAACTCGGGCGCGAAAGCAGATTCCTCTGGCACCGCCTCGGTGGGCAGGAGGTGACCGGATCATTTCCCGGCGCTGACGCCGTCGCGGCCGACTACGTGGCAGAGGCATACCGGGGGGAGCGAGCCTGGCGCGAGGATGAGCAGCGAAGATGGGCAGATCGCTGCGCCAGCCAGGGGGTCCCGGCCCAATACCTTGATCTCCCCCATGAGCTTGTTGAGGAACTTGGCACCGAGACTGCGGGCCCCTTCGCGGGCTCAGAGCAGAGCGAAACCGCGCCCTTTACCCTGCCACCCCTTGATCCCGTGTGGGCCGCGGACACAGACGGCCCGGTACGGCTGGTCGACAAGGACACCGGTCACTGCTGGCGCATACCGGAGCTGTCAGCTGGGTTCCCTGACGCGCAGTTCATCTTCATCGTGCGTGATCCAGAGGATGCCATTCGCAGTCTCATGGCCGGCTGGCGACATCCCACCTGGTTTTTCACCTATCCCATGGACGTACCGCTGAACATTGCCGGTTACAGCGATTGTGCTCCCTGGGGAAAGCGATGGTGGAACTTCAACCTGTTTCCAGGTTGGGAGCAGTTCGTGAACGCGCCCATTGAAGAAGTGGCCAGTGCGCAGTGGTGTGCGGCCCTCACCCCCATCATCGAGCACGGCGTGCCGCTCATCGAGCAAGGCAGAGCCATCGTGACGACCTACGAGCGGCTCGTGAGCGAAACTCGATCAACGCTGGGTGCCATAGCGGAGTTCGCGGACCTTGACGCAAGGGCGCTCATGGCCGAGGGCCTGGACCGGTCATACATGTCTATGAGCGCTTCGGCATTCGATCCGGGCAGCAGCGACCTCCGGCAACTTGCCGATCGGGCGCGCACACTCTTAGACCCCCTGTCAACACTCCTACCGGCAGGCCATGCCTGACCGGGTTCTGGCCCTCCTGCACGCTCCAGTTTCACAGACCGTCGAGTATGCGAGCCATTGAGGCTCGTGATCGAGCCCGCGACTGAAGGGCACCCATCACGCGATCGCGGTCCGCGATCACGTAGTCGAGCAACTCCCGGCCGAACTCCGAGGCAACGACAATCGTCTCGGGGTCTTGTTCGCTCAGGTTCACTCCAAGGACAAGCTCGTCACCCGGATCCTGCTGTGGGAAGACAGCGTTGAAGGACAGCGCCAGTTCTCCCAGACCCGAGCCGAAGTAGGCGGTCAGCGGGTTCATGAGCGGCAGGTGGACCGTGATCACTTCGAATCGCTCTGTCTCGAAACGGCGGATGAGGCCTTGGAGGGCTTCCACGAAGTCCTGTCCGTACTTCGCGACTCGAATCTGTGCGTGCTTGGTCGCAGACAGCAACTCGGTGACGAATTGTGATTTCGCAGGCAGGTCGGCCGGTGGTCGACCTGCCTCGGAGTGGACCAGGCGAGGCAAGCCAACGACCTCGTATATACGCTCAAGGATGTCGCGATAACGAGCAGGCACATATACCGCTTCTTCAACCGGTGCCATGAGCGGCCGGTACAGAATCATGACGGCGCGGCGGAATCCCTTGGGCCCGTCAAACCCGATGAACTCCACGTCCGCCGGTTGTCGACCGAGCACGAGCCCGGTCTCGTGCAACCCGACCCTGAGCGCCCCGGCTTGACTGGCCGGATGAGCGGTAACTCCCTCGACGTAGATTCCGCGCATCCCCAGGGCGACTATTTGCGGCATGAAGGCCTCATCGAGGCGGCTGACGATCCCGAGCTGCCGGAAGGCCGGGTCGACGGCAGCCGGGCCGCCCGAGGCCGACGGCGAATCCGAAGTGGGACGCAGCAGCCCAGTGTGGCCCACGATGCGCCCGGACGGCAGGACAGCGACCATTCCCTCGTGGATGTGCGTCTCGATTTTGTGTCGGAAGACTTCCGGCTCATAGAGCCACGACATGCCGATCTTGGTGTAGCCGTAGGTACGGAAGTACAGGCGCGCAACTTCAACGGCGTCATCGTTGGTGATTGGTCGGATGACCATACTGTCGATATCCACCGATTCGTCATCGTTGCCCTCAGCTTCGACATCCGCAACGAATTTTGGATCATCCACAAGGCGGCCCGTGTTCACCGAGCGGCTGATTCTTAGTTCACTGCCTCTTACCCCGTCACTGACGAACTCCATCGATTCGGCATAGCCAAGTGCGAGCAGCGTTTCCAATCTCACGGGCAATTCACCGTTGAGATACGTGGAGGGTGCGCCACGCTGCTTGAGAACGATGTTCACTCGCCCGGGTTCATATCCCACGGAAACATCCACGTCGATCATGTCTGACCCATCGAATGAGTCTGCGATCACCGTCGCCAGTGCCTCACTCAGGAGTGACGCCAGCTGCGTGCACTCGATCGCCTCAAGGCCGAAACGCCCGGCAGTATCAGCAACGGCCCGGGCGGCAACGTCGAGAGTGGATACGTGAGATAGGGCCATCTTCATCACCGTGTCACTCATGACGGCACTCCCGCATGAAGACGTTCTGCGATGCCGCGCACCTGCTGTGACCATGGATGTTCCGGGTAGAGGAGTGAGAACAGGCCACCTGACGCGTTGACAACCACCTCCTCGGAAAGCGGTAGGACGGCAATGGTCTCGGCCCCGTAGGCATCGTCCAACTGCTCGCGGAGGTTGGTCAGCCCCGAGGGCACCTTGTTGGCCACGAGGAACAGCGTCGGCACCTCGAGTCGGCGAGCGACATCGACTGTCACGGCGGTCCCCTGATAGTCCTGGCGGTCCGGTCGCAGGATGAGCAGCAGAACGTCGCTTAGGGTGATCGAAAGGAGAGTCTCCTCGTTGAGGCCGGGATGAGTGTCAACGAAAAGAAAGTCCAAATCCAGATCCCGTGCGAGCTGGCGCATCCCGTCACTTAAGGACTCCACGTCGTATCCATCGCGCAGGATCCTTGCGATGTCTCCGGGTTTCATACTCGAGGGGACGAGATGAAGGGACCCGCCGGGAGACACGGCCATCGACATGGACACGCGATCGGTGATGTCGTGAGCGACGTCCCGGATAGGACGAGTCCCCCACAGATAGTCATTGAGCGTGCGATCCAAAGTTTCGTCGAAGCCGAAGAGGACATGGATTCCAGGACTTTGAATATCACAGTCGATGACACCCACCCGGTGACCTAGAGCAACCAGATTCGCGGCAACGTTGGACGTCGTATTGCTCTTACCGGTCCCTCCTCTGAAGGAGTGAACCGAGACCACGGTTGTCATGGGGGAAACGTACACCTCATTCACCCGGCCTCCCGTCTTGTCGGGGCGATGGCGACCGTGACAGAGGCAGCGAACAGGCGCTGATGGGCCTCGCAGTTGGTTTGCATCTCGTAGGCATCACTTCGTGACACTGCATGTCACTTGAGGCCAGGCGTACCGACTCGTGAAGAAGCACACGCCGAACTCGGTGGGGCGGGTGGGGTTCGAACCCACGACCTGTCGGATTATGAGTTCTTACGCCGGGTGCGCTGTGCGCTCCCCCATGAAATATCAACGAAATTGGCATAATCCGACGCTGTAGCGATTGCTCATTTTGACACTTATCGCTTGTTATGTCACCATAACATTCATGAAGCGAATTGCAGGAGCCCTAGCGGCCGCGGCCATTGCACTTTCTCTTGCCGCTTGCGGCGGTTCCGGCGACGACGAGCCGAGTCAGTCCACCCTCACCGGTGTGCCCGCGCCCGAGGAATCCACCCTCACCGGTGTGCCCGCGCCCGAGGAGTAATCGCCAAGTGAACCGAACTCGACTTCGGTGGGGAGAGTGAGCGTAGAACCGCGCCCTACCGAGGCGAAGCGCCCTGCATGTGTCCGCCTGGGCATATGTCTGACTGGTCCTAACGAGTGTGCAAAGCAAAAGCCCCTGACTCATGATCCTTGAACAGTCGGGGGCTTTTGTCGCGTGGGGCGGACGGACCTCGAACGCTCATGAGTCCCGGGTGCGCTGTTCGAAGAATGCCCATGCATCAGCCGTCGCGTCGATGTCGAAGGTGCTGTAGCCCTGCCGTTGGGCCAGCTGCCCAGCCAGCGGCGAGTCCGGCTCGGTGAGGGGTGAGCTTGGCCAGGCATGACCACCCCCGACGACCTCGTGGAAGACCAGTGTGGTCAGTCTATCTGGTCATCTCGGGCAATCTCGCGACACTTAGTTGCGTCGGTGATGGTCGGCCCGGCACCCTATGGATCCTTCCCGCACAATGCGAAGCCCCGGCCTTGGTAGCCGGGGCTTCGCTGCGTCTGCTCCACACTCTGCGCGCAAGTGAGTGGGTGCCCTGGGGCAGTCGCAACCATGCAGGTGACGCGCGCAGTAGGTGGGACGCACGTCACCCGCATGGAG